>JAEIGA010008055.1_pt1 | contig 15983 bp, 11 predicted proteins | sample 9270691 | NCBI WGS metagenome assembly JAEIGA01 (sample SAMN17057246, study PRJNA624740) | gut metagenome | biome: biome; isolation source: fecal sample | host: Bos grunniens | place: China: Xizang | collected 2019
ATCAATGGGTTCAATGCACCCTCCCGTGAAGCCATTTACAAACGCGTTATGAAAACAGCTTATGGTTCACAATGGCAATATGATTACGAAGAGTTTGTAAAGTTTGACCTGCAACATTTGCCTAAGCCTCGAAATGCAGGTTCAAGAAGTACAGAAAACAAGCCGTTACCTCCTTTGCCTGCACCGGTATTTGTGGATGGTCCATTACACACAAGCCATTAATGGTTACAAACAACTGTAAGAAAGGTCTTTTTATGAAAGAGTACTGCTTTACAACTTGATAAAATAGAAAAAAAGAGCGCATACCAACAAGATGCGCTCTTTTTTGTTATCTTTGTGCCCAACTATATACTATTTGTGAATGAAAGAATTTGTAATATCGGAAGCCAAAGTTGAAACTGCCATATTGGTGGGACTCATTACGCAAGCTCAAGATGAGCGTAAAACTACAGAATATTTAGACGAACTTGAGTTCCTCGCTCAAACGGCAGGTGCTGAAGTTGTAAGACGCTTTACCCAAAAATTACCGTCACCGCATTCCGTTACTTATGTGGGAAAAGGAAAGTTGGAAGAGATACGCGACTTTATCCGTGCAGAAGAGGAAGAAGAGCGTGAGATTGGTATGGTTATCTTCGACGACGAATTATCTGCCAAGCAACTCCGGAACATTGAAGCGGAACTGAAGGTCAAGATTCTGGACCGTACTTCCTTAATTTTAGATATATTTGCCATGCGCGCCCAAACAGCCAATGCAAAGACACAAGTAGAGTTGGCTCAGTATAAATATATGCTTCCCCGACTGCAACGCTTATGGACACACTTGGAACGTCAAGGAGGCGGTTCCGGTGCCGGTGGTGGAAAAGGGTCGGTAGGTCTTCGTGGCCCGGGGGAAACTCAGTTGGAAATGGACCGCCGTATCATTCTGAACCGTATGTCTCTTTTGAAAGAACGCTTGGCTGAGATAGACAAACAGAAATCCACGCAACGCAAGAACCGCGGACGTATGATTCGTGTGGCATTGGTTGGATACACCAACGTGGGCAAATCCACCTTGATGAACTTACTTGCCAAAAGTGAAGTATTTGCCGAAAACAAGCTCTTTGCCACATTGGATACTACGGTACGCAAGGTTATTATCGAAAACCTTCCTTTCTTGTTGACCGACACCGTAGGGTTTATCCGTAAACTTCCAACAGATTTGGTGGACTCATTCAAATCTACTTTGGATGAAGTTCGTGAAGCCGATATGTTGGTACATGTGGTAGACATCTCCCACCCTGACTTTGAAGAACAGATAGAGGTGGTGGAAAAGACCATTGCCGATTTAGGAGCAGCCGGCAAGCCTACCATGATTATATTCAACAAGATAGACGCTTACACCTATGTAGAGAAGGCGGAAGATGACCTTACTCCCAAGACCAAGGAAAACATCACGTTGGAAGAACTGATGAATACTTGGATGGCCAAATTGAACGACAACTGCATATTCATTTCGGCCAAGGAAAAGACCAATTTGGAAGAATTAAAGACCATTATATATAATAGGGTACGCGAGATGCATGTGCAGAAGTATCCATACAACGATTTCTTGTACCAAACCTATGAAGAGTCGGAGATGTAAAAACGTCTTTTCTTATCATCCGGAGTATAATCCGGACTTACATCATGCATAAAGGAAACAATAAACGAATGGGAATATGAGCAATTACAGAAAACTAACCGAGCAGGAAATTCGGCAACTGAAGGCACAGTCGTGTATAGCTGAAAATTGGGACGACATAGAAGTTGCCATGAATTTCACTCCGGAATATGTATACTTCACCCGTTTTTCAGGGAAAGTGAAATTGGGAGTATTTGACGGTGAGTTCACTTTGGCCGGTGGTATGAAAAAACATGCAGGTCTTTATCATGCTACACTACATAATGTAACCATAGGAAACGGCTGTTGCATAGAGAATGTAAAGAATTATATTGCCAACTATGTCATTGGCGACCATACGTTCATCGAAAACGTAGACATTATACTCGTAGATGGCAAGAGTCGCTTCGGTAATGGGGTGGAAGTAGCAGTTCTAAACGAAACCGGAGGACGTGAAGTGATGATTCATGACAGGTTATCGGCTCATCAAGCCTATATCATGGCATTGTACCGTCATCGTCCGGTTCTGATAGAGCGGATAAAGACCATTGTCGAAAAATATGCCGACGAAAATGCTTCAGAAACAGGATATATCGGCAACCATGTGACCATCGTAGATTCGGGATACATCAAGAATGTAAAGATAGGCGATTATTGTAAGATTGAAGGAGCAGGCCGTTTGAAAAACGGTAGTTTGAACAGTAATGAACAAGCACCTATACATATAGGATATGGAGTTATATGCGACGACTTCATCGTTTCCAGCGGTTCCCATGTAGAAGACGGTACGATGTTGACCCGTTGCTTTATTGGGCAAGCCTGCCATTTAGGGCACAATTACTCTGCTTCAGATTCATTGTTCTTCAGCAACTGTCAGGAAGAAAATGGTGAAGCATGTGCCATCTTTGCCGGTCCTTTTACGGTAACACACCATAAATCGACTTTACTCATTGCAGGTATGTTCTCGTTCATGAATGCCGGTTCCGGATCCAACCAAAGCAATCACATGTACAAGTTGGGACCAATCCATCAAGGAGCCATGGAAAGAGGGGCCAAAACCACTTCCGATTCTTATATTCTCTGGCCGGCCAAAGTGGGTGCCTTTTCATTGGTAATGGGACGTCATGTCAATCACTCGGACACCTCTAACCTTCCATTCTCTTATTTGATTGAACAAAAGGGTACCACCAATCTAGTACCTGGAGTCAATTTGAAAAGTGTGGGAACGATACGTGATGCACAGAAATGGCCGAAGCGTGATAAACGAAAGGATCCGAACAAGTTGGATCAGATAAACTACAATCTGTTAAGCCCCTATACCATCCAGAAGATGATAAAGGGTTGTAAGATTCTGAACGATTTACGTAAAGTTTCCGGTGAAACATCAGAAACCTACTTCTATCAAAGTACACAGATTAAAAATTCATCGTTGCATAACGGTATCCGATATTACGAAACTGCCATTCATAAATTTTTAGGCAATTCCATCATCAAACGCTTGGAAGAAGTCCAATTCCAAAGTAATGAAGAAATCCGTGCGAGATTAATCCCGGACACAGAAATTGGAGCAGGAGAATGGGTGGACATTTCCGGTTTGATTGCGCCCAAAAGCGAAATAGAAAAGTTGATGACAGATATAGAGTCCGGCGCACTGGATCATGTAGAACAAATTCATGAATGTTTTGTAGAGATGCACCGGAACTATTATACGTATGAATGGACATGGGCCTACGAAAAGATTCTCTCTTTCTACCATTTGGATCCAGAGACAATAACGGCTGATGATGTAACCGCAATTGTAAAACGCTGGAAAGAAGCTGTAGTAGGTTTGGACAAAATGGTATATGCCGATGCCAAGAAAGAATTTACCTTGTCGGCCATGACCGGATTCGGAGCCGACGGTTCACACGAAGAAAAAGAACAGGATTTTGAACAAGTACGAGGAACATTCGAAAGCAATCCTTTCGTAAAAGAGGTATTGAATCACATAGAGAGAAAAACGGCTCTTGGAAATGAACTGATAGAAAGAATCAGTCCTTTAACTTCAAAAATCCAAGAATAGTTCTTACCTTTGCCCTCAATGAAAACTAACGATTAATAAATAACAGATTTTATGGCAAACCCTGAATTCCATTATCAGCCCATGTTCGACTTGGGTCCCGATAAGACTGAGTATTACTTGCTGACCAAAGATTATGTGTCGGTAAGCGAATTTGAAGGTAAACCTATCTTGAAAATCGAAAAAGAAGGTTTGACTGCAATGGCTAATGCTGCTTTCCGCGATGTATCGTTCCTGCTCCGCCGTTCGCACAACGAACAAGTAGCCCAAATATTGAACGACCCGGAAGCAAGCGACAATGACAAATATGTAGCATTGACTTTCCTTCGCAATGCCGAAGTTTCCGCTAAGGGCAAATTACCTTTATGCCAGGATACCGGAACAGCTATCATTCACGGTGAAAAGGGACAACAAGTATGGACCGGCTATTGTGATGAAGAGGCTCTTTCATTGGGCGTATACAAAACATATACCGAAGAGAACCTCCGCTATTCACAAAACGCGCCGCTCACCATGTACGATGAAGTGAATACCAAGTGTAACCTTCCCGCTCAAATCGACATTGAAGCAACCGAAGGTATGGAATATCATTTCCTTTGCGTAACCAAGGGTGGTGGTTCGGCCAACAAGACTTATTTGTATCAAGAGACTAAAGCTGTCTTGAATCCGGCTACATTGGTTCCGTTCATGATTGAAAAAATGAAGTCGCTTGGTACTGCAGCTTGTCCTCCTTACCACATAGCTTTCGTAATCGGTGGTACATCCGCTGAAAAGAATTTGCTCACAGTGAAGTTGGCATCCACTCACTATTACGATGAATTGCCGACTACAGGTAATGAGTATGGTCGTGCATTCCGCGATATTGAACTGGAAAAGCAAGTGTTGGAAGAAGCTCACAAGATTGGTTTGGGGGCTCAGTTCGGTGGTAAATATATGGCTCACGATATCCGCATCATCCGCTTGCCACGTCACGGTGCTTCTTGCCCGATAGGTTTAGGTGTATCTTGCTCGGCCGACCGTAACATCAAGTGTAAGATCAATAAGGACGGTATTTGGATTGAAAAGATGGACGATAAACCAGGTGAATTGATTCCGGCAGAACTTCGCGAAGCAGGTGAAGGCGATGCGGTAAAGATTAACTTGAACCAGCCAATGGCCGACATTCTAAAGGAATTGACCAAGTATCCGGTAGCTACCCGTTTGTCATTGAACGGTACCATCATTGTGGGTCGTGACATCGCTCATGCCAAGCTGAAAGAACGTATTGACAAGGGTGAAGACCTTCCACAATACATCAAGGATCATCCTATCTACTATGCAGGTCCGGCCAAGACACCGGCAGGCATGGCTTGCGGTTCTATGGGACCAACTACAGCCGGCCGTATGGACTCTTACGTGGACTTGTTCCAAAGCCACGGTGGCAGCATGATTATGTTGGCCAAGGGTAACCGTAGCCAACAGGTTACCGACGCTTGTCAGAAACATGGCGGTTTCTATCTCGGTTCAATCGGTGGTCCGGCAGCTATCCTGGCTCAGAACAATATCAAGAGTATCGAATGTGTGGAATATCCGGAACTCGGTATGGAAGCCATCTGGAAGATCGAAGTGGAAGACTTCCCGGCATTCATTCTTGTCGATGACAAGGGCAATGACTTCTTCAAGCAATTGAAACCTCGTTGTACTTGCAAATAATAAATGAAAATAAAAGTAGGGCGTCCCAATGATAATCGGACGCCCTACTTTTATACATATAGAATGAAGTTATAAAAAACACGACATTATGATAACCGGTTTCTATGTTGACAAAGACTCCTTATCATTTCAGGTATGCTGTAACTCCCCCACTCAGCTGCAACAACGATATTTCGCACATCTTGGTATCGTATTCGGCTGATAAGATACGTTCTTCTGCATCTAATAGACTTTTTTGAGCTTCGCGCATCTCGATACCGGAAAGGTTACCCAACATGTATCTTTCACTGGCTATTTCATGATTTTCGACTGCTGCAATCAGATTTTCCCTCTCCAAATTCAACATGCGCAAGTTATTTTGGTAAGCATGCCATAAAGTACTGAGATCGGCCTGCAATGCTTGCTTCAGTTCTTCTTGCTTCAGTTGGGCATTCTCAATAGCTATACGAGCATTTTTGGCCTCTCGCCTGCGATTCCCATCAAAAAGATTTATACCCACAGTCACGCCTACGTTCAGCCCCAAATTCTTTCGTCGCTCGGTTGCCGAAATGTCATATTTGTTCAGAGTATATCCATAACCACTGTTCAATTTCAAATAAGGGTAATTACGCGATTTGACCGTTTTCATATCCAATGCAGCTAATGTCTTGTTCTGTTCAGCTTTCAGCAAGGAAGCATTGTTATTCAAGGTAGATGCCCATAATTCATCGTATGAAAGGAGCGTATTCAAATCAATGATAGAATCACTGACATTTACAGCCTGGCTCATATCTTGATTAGCCATCAATTCATTGAGACGGATACGGGATGTTTCTACCGATTCCTGTTGTTTCATGTATTGAGCCCGATCGGCATTGTAATCCACCCTGGCCTGTTGAAGGTCGAGACGCGAGAAATTGCCGACAATGTATCTTTCTTCTACAATTCTCAGACGCTCTCTGGAAAGCGACATGGCATACCGGAAATTCTTCAGACGGATTTGTTGTCGGATATAATTGTAATATTCGGCAGTTAGCTCGGCTATAAAATCTTCAATTGCCAGACGAGTGGTCGTTTCGCCTTGGATTTCCAATTCCTTTAACCGTTTATAGTTTGCCTGAATCTTGAATCCGTCGAACAATGTCCAATTCAAATTCAATCCTGCATTGAGTGTCTGATCATAGACGCCACTCGTTTTCACCGTTTCTCCGGTTGCCCGTGTCCGGGTTTCCGTATCATTGAGATTTCCACTGTATCCTGCAGATAAATCTAAAGTAGGCAAATAACCGGCGTTGGCAAGGGTCGCATTGTTCTTGCTTACCAGCTCTTCATTGCGCACCATCCGGATGGAATAGTTTTGTTCCAATCCTGTCTCCAAACAAGACTTCAAGGTATAAGGTTGTTGAGCTGCGATCCCTTGTATAGTCATTCCTAATAAAAGGGTGATGATAATCTTTTTCATTCTTTTTCTTCCTTTTTACGATTGGTTGAAATATAGGTATAGACAGCAGGTACAATAAACATGGTCAAGAGGGTAGATATCAACATACCACCTACCACTGATATACCCATAGCGATACGTCCATTCGCTCCTTCTCCGGTAGCGAAAGCCAAAGGCAGCAATCCAAGGATGGTGGATACACTGGTCATGAGAATCGGCCGCAAACGTTGGATAGAAGCTTCGCGAATTGCAATCATCAAGTCCATGCCACTTTCCTGTTTCTGATTGGCAAACTCTACAATAAGGATACCATTCTTGGCAACCAACCCAATGAGCATGATAATACCGATTTGGCTGTATATATTCATGGTTTGTCCGTTGAAATACATGAAGACCAATGCCCCGGCTACCGCCAATGGAACGGAAAGCATGATAACAAAAGGATCCTTGAAACTTTCAAATTGGGCGGCAAGAATCAAATATATCAGTACCAATGCCAAGATAAAAGCAAACATCAGACTGGAAGAACTTTCACGATATTCTTTGGATTCACCGCTAAGTGCCGTACGGAAAGTTTCATCCAACACTTCAGCTGCAATCTTATCCATTTCATCCAAACCTTCACCGATGGTTTTTCCTTCAGCCAAACCGGCAGATACGGTTGCCGCAACAAAACGGTTGTAACGATACAATTGGGGAGGAGCAATACCTTCCAACAATTCAATCAAGTTATCCATTTGTATCATTTCACCGTTACCACTACGGATATAGATGGATTTCAAGTCAACCGGCTTGTTACGTTGCTGTCGGTTTATTTCACCCACAATCTCGTATTGCTTGCCGTTCATGTAAAAGTATCCCATTCGCTGTCCGCTCAAGCCGTATTGTAAAGTCTGTGCGATATCGCGTGTACTTACACCCATTACATTGGCTTTATCGCGATTGATGGCAATACGAGCTTCGGGTTTGCTGAATTTCAAATTCACATCGGCCATTTGGAATACGGGATTTTCATAAACTTTGGACATGAATACCGGCAATACCTTTTCCAACTTTTCGATATTGGTTGCCTGAATAACGTATTGTACCGGCATACCTGCTCTTCTGCCTCCAAATGTACTTTGTTGCTGTACAAAAGCACGTGCTTTGGTCTTTTTCTGAACAACTTTGGACAATTGCTCGGCCACATCCATTTGACTATAGTCACGATCCTTCAAATCTTTCAATGTAATCTGGATATTACCGCTTCCACTCCATACACGAGCAGTTACCGCTTGTGCATCGGGCATGATAGAATCTGCCAAAGCATATATATCTTCGGTATAATCTCGCATATATTCATACGTTACCCCTTCGGGCCCTTTGGTATTTACGGTAATTCGGGAACGGTCTTCCAAAGGAGCCATTTCAGAAGGTATGGTATTCCATAAGAAAAATATCAGAACAGCGGTAACAACTGTTATCGGCCATGCCCAAAAACGCCGTTTCAGAAAAGCATCCAACAATCGGCTGTAGCCATTGTTCATTCCTACAAAAAACGGTTCGGTCTTCCGGTAGAACCAATTCTTTTTCTGTTGTCTGATCAACAGCTTGGTTGCCAGCATGGGAGTAAAAGTCAAGGCTGCAAAAGAAGAGATAATAACACAGCCCGAAACTACAATACTGAATTCGCGGAACAAACGCCCCGTAGTACCTTCCATGAAGACAATGGGAAAGAAGACTGCAACCAACGTAATGGTGGTAGATACCACGGCAAAGAATATTTCTTTGGAACCTTCAATACCTGCCTCTTTAGGTGACATGCCCCGCTCTATACGAATATAGATGTTTTCTGTCATGACGATGGCATCGTCTACCACAAGCCCTACAGCCAAGACAATGGCAAGCATGGAAAGCACATTGATGGAGAATCCGGCTAGGTACATTACAAAGAAAGCACCAATCAACGATACAGGAATAACCACACAAGGTATCAAGGTTACACGCCAATCGCGCAGGAACAGGAAGATAATGATGATAACCAGTACAAAAGCTTCGTATACGGTATTCTTCACTTCATCAATGGATGCACGGATAAACTTGGTATTATCAAAGCTATAGCTATAGTGTACATCTTCCGGAAGGTCTTTCTTCATGATTTCCATGCGTCGGTATACTTCATCGGCAATATCAATGTGGTTGGCACCCGGCTGGGGAATAACCACTACCCCAATCATGGGTACACCGTTCATCTTCATGTAGCTCTTCAAATCGCGTGCTTCAAGCTCGGCACGTCCAATATCGCTGAAACGGATGATACGGTTATTTTCTTCCTTGATAATCAAATTATTGAATTCCTCGGCCGTATGCATCAAACCAAGAGTGCGGATACTCAGCTCCATCTTGTCGCCTTCAATACTACCCGATGGCAATTCCACATTTTCACGGTCAACCGCATTCTTTACATCCATAGGAGTGACTCCATAGCCCGACATCTTGATGGGATCGAGCCACAAGCGCATGGAATATTTCTTTTCACCCCATATTTCTACGCTACTTACATCGGGAATGGTTTGCAATTGTTCCTTGACTGTCAAATCGGCAATTTCACTGATTTCCAACAAAGAACGCTTATCGCTTTGAATGGCCACCATCAGAATTGGTGTAGCATCGGCATCGGCCTTCGATACGGTAGGAGGGTCGCAGTCGCGTGGCAAGTAACGTTGCGCACGTGATACTTTGTCGCGCACATCGTTGGCAGCCGTTTCCAAATCAACGGAAAGTTCAAATTCCACAGTAATGCGACAAGACCCCTGACTGCTGACACTTGACAATGAACGGATACCCGGAATACCGTTGATATTCTGCTCCAAAGGCTCTGTTATCTGGTTTTCGATAACATCAGCATTGGCACCCGGATAAGAACAGTTTACAGAAATGATGGGATTGTCTACCGAAGGATATTCACGTACACCCAAACTGGTATAACCGATGGCACCGAAAAGGAGAATAATCAACGTCATTACGGTTGCCAGTACAGGACGTTTTATGCTTAACTCGGATATATTCATAAGGCTTTCCTGCTTGGGAGTTATTGTTCAATATGATCTAATGTTACACTCAAACCGGTACGCAGCTGCAAAGTACCCGACGTAATGATGGTATCTCCCACATTCAGACCTTGCAAAATTTGCACTCTGGATTCCGTACGAATCCCTTTGGTGACTGTAACCGGCTCCGCCTTGCCCGATTTATACAAAAAGACCTTATCTATACCCATTTCCGGCACAATGGCTTCGGATGGAATAGCAATGGCGTTTTCCACTTCTTGTGTACGCAAATTCACGTTTACAAATCTACCGGGAAGCAACAAGCCTTTTTCATTAGCAAATAAAGCTCGCATAGAGAAAGTATGGGTCGTCACATCTACATGCGATTCGGTAGCATATACTTTGGCATAATGTGGATGCAAATGTCCTTCAACCGTAAAACGCAAGTTCGTTCCATCCTTAATGATACCAGCATAACGTTCGGGCACGGCAAATTCTATTTTCAACGGAGTAATTTTAGTCAGTGTAGCCACAACCGTAGAAGGAGTAGCATAAGCTCCTTCACTCACTTGGCGCAAGCCAATGATACCGTCAAAAGGAGCGCGTAGTTCTGTAAAGGCAATATTGGCCTTTACCATATCAATTTCTGCTTTCAGCATGGCAAGGTCGGTCTGCACCTGTTCGTAGGCTTCCTTACTGACCGCCTCCTTCTCCAACAAGGCATTCTGACGGAACACCCGGTCTTCGGCCAATTTTAATTGTACTTCCAATTTACGAAGCTGTGCTTGCAGTTGGGCGTCATTCACTTTGGCCAGCAATTCGCCTTCCTTAACATGCGTTCCTTCTGTAAAGTTAATGGAAGTAATCTTACCGGAAGTCTCGAAAGACAAAGCCACTTCTTCATCAGGCAACAATAATCCACTAATGGAAATACCATCGGACAAAGGAGCCTCCTTGACTATTTCCGCATTGACATTCAACACTCTTTTCCGATTATTTCCTTTGCTCTGAGGGGCTTCTGTCAGTTCTTTGTTTTCACGCGGCAGAAATGTATGGATACCCAGACCTGTCAATCCAACACCAATGGCTATAATGATTCCCCATTTAACTTTTTTATTCATGCGTAGTTCTTATATTTATATAATAATGTATTGTTTTTAGACCAAAAAAGCAGTATAAGGTTTATACTGCTTAATATCTTTTAATATCCGCTCCGATATTTCCCGTCATCTTTATCCTCCAGCATGTTTAAATAAGAGGTGTAACGCGATTCGCTGATAAGGTGTTTCTCCACTGCATCACGTACCGCACATCCGGGTTCATGTCGATGGGTACAATTCCCATATTTGCAGTTCGCAGAATACTCGAATATTTCCTTAAAGTAGTGCCCTACTTCCTCTTCTTCCATATCAAACGTACCGAACCCTTTGATACCCGGAGTATCTATCAGATAGCCACTATGGGGCAACGGAAACATTTCTGAAAAAGTGGTGGTATGCATTCCTTTATTATGATAACCTGAAATTTCGCCGGTCTTCACCTTCAAATCAGGAAGGATTGCATTGATAAGTGTAGACTTCCCTACCCCCGAATTACCCGAAAGCAACGTGATTTTCCCTTCCAAATCCTTTTTCAATTCATCGATACCTACATCATTCAAGGCAGAAACCTTGAAACAAGGATAACCTATATAGGTATACAGATTGATGAGGGCATCCATGTAACGGATTTCATCCTCATTATATCGATCAATCTTATTGAATATAAGTTTAACGGGTACACGATAAGCCTCAGCCGTAGCCAAGAAACGATCGATGAATGTAGTGGATGTTTCCGGAAAATTGACCGTAATAATCAGCATACACTGGTCGAGGTTAGCGGCCAGTATATGCGATTGTTTGGAAAGGTTGGATGCGCGTCGAATAATGTAGTTCTTCCGGTCTTCTATCTCGGTAATGAATGCAGTGCCTTCATTATTCACTATAATCTGCACATAATCACCCACTGCAATAGGGTTGGTACTACGTATACCCTTCAGCCGGAAGTTCCCTTTGATTTTACAATCCACAAACTGTCCGTCGTCGGTCTTTACCTGATACCAACTGCCTGTATTCTTGATAACTAATCCGCGCACGTCAAACTCTTATACAGTCATAATTTCCTTTTCCTTGGCTGCAAACAAGTCTTCAATGGTCTTGATGTACTTGTCGTGCAACTTCTGAAGTTTTTCTTCACCGTTCTTCTGTTCGTCTTCCGGCAAGCCTTCCTTTACGGCCTTTTTCAGTTTGTCCACTCCATCACGACGAGCATTGCGCACACTCACCTTGGCATTTTCGGCTTCACCCTTACATTGCTTGGCAAGTTGCTTACGACGTTCTTCGGTCAACGGCGGAATACCAATACGGATAATTTCTCCGTTGTTTTCCGGCATAATACCGAGGTCAGAATCGATAATGGCCTTTTCAATTACACGGAACATGCTCTTGTCCCAGGGTTTGATAGCGATGCTGCGTGCATCGGGAGTAGTTACAGATGCTACATTATTAATGGGCACCATACTTCCATAAGAATCCACACGGATACCATCCAACAAACGGGTATCTGCCTTTCCGGCACGGATGTGTGCCAATGATTCTTCCAAATACATGGTAGCCATATCCATCTTGTCCTGCGCCTCGTTGAGGCAAGTCTTAACGTCTGTCATATCTTTAATCTTTTTAATTAATACATAGTTATTTATTCATTGAAACAAAAATAAGTTGTTTTTTCAATTTATGCAATAAAAACAACCATCATTTTATTCCAGACCTGCATGATGAGCTGTATAGACAGCTGTATAGATATTTTCAATCGGGGCAGAAGAAACCGTACATTCGGCTCCAATCATGATTCTTCCCTTAGGCGCATCGGCTATTGCTTTCTGTACTATAGCCTTTACATCGTTGGTTGTTCCGCTGATAATTTCCTTTTTGCGGTTCAGTCCACCCAATACAGGACGATTGAAAAGTTTTTCTCCGTCAGTTACGGTAAATGGAGTTCCGTTAAGTTCCAAAGGAGTATTTACGATATCGCCCGGATATTCTACGTAGCGAGTCAAATCATCATACGTACCTTCCCAATCACAGATGTGAAGGATGGTAAGTTTAGCATCCTTTTGACACAAATTCATGATTTGAAGGTCGAAAGGTTTAATCTGTTCTTCGAAAAATCCAGGAATGTTGTAATATTTCATTTCACCCCCTTGAGTTGTCATGTAAAAACCTTCGATACCAATTTCCTTACAAGAATTGACATACCATTCCAAAGCTTTGGCATAGTAACCCAACACACGCTTGAGGTCGGCCGGACGTTCCACTGCCGCCTTGGCAATGTTTTCATCACCTAAAGATTGACGGGCTACTTGATAAGGAGAATAGATTGTCGGTAAAATATATACATCTTTACCCACATATTCTTGTAATTTCTGTACCACTTCGAAAGTCGGACGATAAAAATCTTCTGGCATTTCAGGTATATTGTCCCAAGTTTCCTGTTTATCCAGTCCTTCAATGAGATCGGGACGCTGCTCGAACTGCACTTTCAGCACATCTGCATTGGTTTGAAGAAGATAATTGAGATGACTTCTAATGGCTCCTTCACCCACTTTACTGTCTTTTCCCGGGAAATGAATGAAAAAGGCGGCAGGTACGTAAGATGAGGGAAGTGTTCCCGCAACAAAAGCGTCCATTATTTCTTTTTTATTGGTCGGGATACTGTGATTGCTTTCCTGTTTACATGCAGCAAATATCATCACCCCTGCAACAACAAGGGTTAGACTTTTCAATAAATGTTTCATCATTAATCCATCAAACTTAATTGTGAACTAAAGTACCAATATTTTCTCCACTCAGAACTTTCTTCAAATTACCAACAGTATCCATATCGAATACAATGATGGGCAAGTTGTTTTCCTTGCACATGCAAGTGGCAGTAAGGTCCATCACTTTCAAGCCTCGCTTCAGCACTTCGTCGTAAGTGATATCATCAAACTTGGTTGCAGTCGGGTCCTTTTCCGGATCGGCAGTATAGATACCGTCCACACGAGTACCCTTCATCATCACATCAGCTTCAATCTCAATGCCACGGAGAGATGAACCTGTATCGGTTGTAAAGAACGGATTACCGGTACCGGCCGACATGATAACCACTTCACCGTTTTCCATGGCTTCGATAGCCTTCCATTTGTTATAGAACTCACCGATAGGCTCCATGCGGATGGCAGTCAGCACACGTGCCTTTACCCCTACAGCCCCCAAAGCACTGCTCAGTCCAAGACTATTGATTACGGTTGCCAACATACCCATCTGGTCGCCCTTTACACGATCAAAGCCTTTCGAAGCTCCGCTCAATCCACGGAAAATGTTACCACCGCCAATAACGATACCTATCTGTACACCCATTTCATGGATTTCCTTGATTTGCTGGGCATATTCACCCAAACGCTTTTCATCAATACCGTATTGTTTTTCTCCCATGAGGCTTTCACCGCTCAATTTCAAAAGGATTCTTTTAAATCTTGCCATAATAGTATAAGTTTATTGTTTACTGCAAAGATAATTAATTTAGGCACGGATTACACGGATTGTGCGGATTATTTTAAGAGAGAATGATTTTTCGCCCCAAATAACCTTGCATAATCCCCCTCAATAATAAATAGGTAATGAATGCCAACCACAAAGCATGGTTTCCCATCACTTCTCTGCATCCGTAGTAAATGAGGAAAAAGCTGACGGAAGCTACAAACATGGAACGAAGCATCAATCCTGTAGCGGTAGCTCCAATGAAGATACCGTCGAATAGAAAGGCTGCGAAACCGGCTAAGGGAATAGCAAGTACCCAATAGAAATAAATACCTGCAGATTGAATGACATTCGCCTCGTTCGTAAGCAACCTTAGGAACGATTCTCCACCTACAGCATAAAGCAAAGTAAAAGTCAACGAAAGGCTTACCCCCCAAGCGAAAAGATGTTTCACCATCCGACGCAATGCCTTAGGTTGGTTAGCCCCGATGTATTTGCCTGCAAGCGCCTCGCCTGCATAAGCAAATCCGTCCATAATGTACGAAAAGAGAGTGAACAATTGCATCAGCAAGGTATTGACTGCCAATATCACTTCCCCTTGCGAAGCACCTGCCGATGTAAAGAACATGGTGACGGATACCAAACAGATGGTTCGAAAAAATATATCCCGATTGACCTGGAAGAATTTCGCCATGGAAGAACGGTTCAGAAAACCGGAACAGTCTGTTTCTTTCCTCAATCTGCCATAATGACTGCGCCACAGACCAACCGCCATCAAAAAACCTGCATATTGGGCGATGAGTGTACCGATAGCCACTCCTTCAATCTTCATGTCCAGGCCGTAAACCAGCAACAGACTCATCAGTATGTTAACAATATTCTGAGTAATGGCCACATACATTGGGAAACGGGAATTCTGCATTCCGATAAACCATCCGTTCAGGCTATACAGTCCCAACACGGCTGGAGCACCCCATATACAAATACGGAAATACAGGATAGACAATGTTTCGATTTCGGGAGTCGTATCTATCAATGCAAAGGCTGTACGTTCGATGGGATATTGCAGCAGAATGAGACCTAAGGCAATAAGCAAGCCAACACAAACCGAACGCATAAGCAGGCGCATCATTTCATCCTTGTCGTTTGCTCCGTAGGCCTGCGAAGTCATTCCTCCCGTACCCATTCTCAAGAACCCGAACACCCAATAGATAATATTGAACAGCATACCGCCCACGGCAATGGCTCCGATGTAGGAGGCAGCCCCCAAGTGCCCCACGATGGTTACATCAATCAGCCCCAACAAAGGCACCGTAATGTTCGAAACGATGGAGGGCAATGCTATCTGTAGTATATTCTTGTTTTCGTTGTTCATCAGAGAATATATTCCACTTCCTTAAAAGCATATCGGCGTAACCTACCCTGTTCATCCTGCAAACAGATATGTCCATCCGGTTCCAAAAATTCGAATTGCGCATTGAAGGTTCCGGCAGCATCCCGATAAGGATAATATCCATTACGGCGGTAAAGGCTTCGCAGATAAAGTATATTGAGTGTACCCGACATCTTGTCAAAGTTCTCTTCC
>JAEIGA010008056.1_pt1 | contig 15980 bp, 14 predicted proteins | sample 9270691 | NCBI WGS metagenome assembly JAEIGA01 (sample SAMN17057246, study PRJNA624740) | gut metagenome | biome: biome; isolation source: fecal sample | host: Bos grunniens | place: China: Xizang | collected 2019
CGAAACTGTATACTTTGGTCGGCTTTGAGCAAATACACGTCGAACACTTCGTGATTTAACGCTCCGTATTCTTTTTCGGCGTATTTTAAAAAGCTATGATATTCGTATTTTTTCGGGGTTGCGTTTTTCCCTGCCTGATTGAGTTTTTCCGCAAGCTGGCTCACGCACGTTATCAATAAAGCGCTATTTTCCCCGATACCGTCCACCTGTTGCAATTGTTCTAAATCGGCGTTAAACAAATTCGTCAAGCCACCAAAGCTTTCAAGCGCGCGGTGCGCAATCCCATTCGTATCCTTACGGGGAATAGAATAAAACAGCAAAAGCTCTAAAAGCTCGTGCGTTTCCAACGTTCCCGACGCTAATTTATTCATCAAGCGTTTTCTGTGTCCTTCGTGCCCCGACGGCATACTCCACCTCGCATAAGAATATTTTCAGGTTTTATTTTATCACAGTTTGTCGAAAAAGTCAAAGCTTGCTACGACAAGCGAGAAAATATATTTGGTCTTTTTTATATTTTTTACTTTTTTTTCTTGGCAAAAGCGGGAAAATTGTGTATAATAATAGTAAACTAAGCAAAGGACGGTTTTTGTGATGGCACATAATATGGATAAATATTTCGACGAAACGGTTGCTTCCGTTTGTGAAATTATTCGTTTCGATTCTTCTTTAAAGCCCGCTGAGAACGGCATGCCGTTTGGAAAAGAAACGGCAGATTGCTTGGCGTATTTTTTAAATCTCGCCCAAACAATGGGCTTTGAAACGCACAACTACGATAACTACGTAGGCGAAGTCGTGTTCGGGGAAGGCAAGGATTTTGCCGTACTTGCGCATCTTGACGTCGTACCTGCGGGAAACGGCTGGAAATATCCCCCTTTCGGCGGGGTAATTAACGACGACCTTTCAGACGGTGGCGTAGCAGGCAAAAAGATTTGGGGACGGGGTACGATGGACGACAAAGGCCCTGCCGTTTCCTGTCTGTATGCGTTAAAAGCTTTAAAAGACGAAGGGATTGTCCCCAACCGAAAAATCAAGTTAATCGTGGGTTGCAACGAAGAATGCGGGTGGAAATGTATGGACTATTATAAAAAGGTCGCGAAGATGCCCGACGAAGGGTTTACTCCCGACGCCGATTTCCCCGTCATTTACGCGGAAAAAGGCATTTTGCATTTTGCTACGGCGTTTGAAATGGAAAACCCGCCCTTTACGGCTTTAAAGGCTGGCGAGCGAGTGAATATGGTGTGCGATTTGGCAACGGCGGTTTTAACGAGAAAGGCGGCGGAACGGCTGGTCGGGTATGAAAACGACGTGGTGGGCACAACCTTTTCTTACGACAACACGACGAATATTTTAAAGGTCTACGGTAAATCCGCGCACGGCTCTAACCCCAAAGCAGGCGCGAACGCGCTCGAAGCTATGATGAAATTTTTTGCTTCTTTCCACGAAGAGTGTAAACGAGCGTACGAGCTGTTATTTGCCGATTGCACGGGCTTAAAAACCTTGCAAGACGAAACTGGCTCTCTCACCATTTCCCCCGACGTTGCGCTGTTTGAAAAGGGCGTTTTGACGATTACCAGCGACGTGCGTTTCCCTGCAACGCTTACAAAAGAAAAAGTTCTTGAAAAGCTTGCGGGATATTCCATTCAGGAAGTTAATTACCAACCGCCTATTTATAACGACCCGAACGGAAAACTTATTTCTACGCTCTCCGAAGTGTTTAATAAAAAAGCGGGTACGCAACAATCGCCTATCGCAATCGGTGGCGGAACGTACGCGCGTGCGCTCAAATGCGGGTGTGCGTTCGGTCCTGAAATGGCGGGCGACGAACAAACCATTCACCAACCTAACGAATATATCACTTTCGATAGATTACGCTTTTTAAACGAAATCTACTACGACGCGTTAAAAGCCTTGTGCGTGGTGCGCTATCGAGTTGGGGTGTTAAAACCTATTCAAAAATAACTTTATACGCTTAAAAAGGGGGTGCCTACGTGGCAGCCCCCTTTTTTATAGGAATTTTTCATAAATAGCGTCGGCTACGCGAATCCCGTCAACGGCGGAAGACGTAATTCCGCCCGCATACCCCGCGCCTTCTCCGCAAGGATATAAGCCCTTTGCGCTTACCGATTGAAAGCTTTCGTCCCGTTCTATGCGTACGGGGGAGCTCGTACGGCTTTCCACTGCCGTCAACACCCCGTCGGGGTCGGCAAAACCTTTAAGTTTTTTATCCATATCCACGATTGCCGTTTTTAAAGTTTGGATAATCGGCTTCGGCAACACGCTTTGCAAATCGGCAAACGCCGTGCCCGCCGCGTAAGTGGGCAACACTTCGCCAAAGCAAGAGCTTTCTTTTCCTTTTAAAAAATCACCGATTTTTTGTACGGGCGCGGCGTACGTTTCGCCCCCTGCAAGGAATGCCGCCCGTTCTAATTTCCTTTGAAATTCCACGCCAGCCAACGCACCTTCCCCGAAGTCTGCGCCCGTGATTTGCGCAATCAACGCGCTGTTTGCGTTTTGCCCGTCGCGCGCGTAGTTGCTCATTCCGTTCACGACGACCCCGCCTTCTTCGCTTGCCGACGGCATGACCACGCCTCCCGGACACATACAAAAGGTAAACGCCGCTCTCTCGCACGCGTGCGATACTAATTTATAATCGGCTGCAGGAAGTAAATGAAACCGTTTTCCGTATTGCGCAAGCCCGATATTTTTTTGCAAATGCTCAATACGCACACCAACGGAAAAATCCTTTTGACGAAGATATACTCCCCTTTGGAGCAAACGTTCAAAGGTATCTCTCGCGCTGTGCCCGATCGCCAACACGAGCGCCGACGGCTCTATCGTTTCTTCCCCGTTTTCACCCGTAATTTTCACGCTTTTCAGTTCACCGTTTTCAATTTTTACGTCGGACAAGCAAGAATGAAAACGTACCTGCCCGCCCCGATTTAAAATGGCTTGGCGCATATTTTTCACGACTGCCTTTAACTTATCGCTCCCGATATGCGGTTTATTCAGCCATAAAATTTCTTCGGGCGCGCCGTATTGCACGAAAGTTTCCAGCACTTCTTTTATCAGCGGGTTATGCGTTTGCGTGTTGAGCTTTCCGTCTGAAAACGTTCCTGCACCGCCTTCCCCGAACTGTACGTTGGAGTTCACATTTAGAATTTTTTTCTCGCAAAACGCGGAAACGTGCAATTCCCGCTCTTCAACGGGCGCACCGCGTTCGATTACGATCGGTTTTATCCCCCTTTCTAATAAACGCAACGCTGAAAACAAACCCGCAGGACCGCTCCCTACGACCACGACGGGGCGTTGCGGGAGTTTATGATTTGGCAAACTTTCTATTTTTCTTTTCGCTTTACCTTGCGGTTGCGCGGAAAATTCAATGGTATAAATATATTGCAACCGCTCTTTATCACGAGCGTCCAACGATTTTTTCAAAATAGCAAAATACGCAGGCTTTCGTTTGAGCTTTTTTTCCGCGAGCCGAACAAGTTCTAATTCGCTCTTGTCAATCGGGAGTTTTATATTTGAAAGAGTGATTAAACTCATACCTGCCCCCTTTGTTTATCTATCAACGCTTGCGCAACCGTGCAAGCGGATGCGTAGGCAAAATGCAAATTAAACCCACCACACTCGCCGTCCACGTCGAGAATTTCGCCCGCAAAATACAAGCCTTTTACTTTACGGCTTTCAAACCGCCCGTCCACTTCCGATAACGGTACGCCACCTTTTGTCACCTGCGCGTAGTCAAACCCAAGCGAACCCGTAATTTCCAAGCGGAAATTTTTCAATTCTTTTGCGTAGCGTTCCGTTTTTCCTTCGCAACGCTTAGCAATTACGCGCGCGATTTGATTGTTGATAATTCCGCATAAAAGCTCTTCTTTGGGGCAAGCGACTCTTTGCCTTTTTTCGTCGATAAATTTTGCCAAACTCTTTTCGTCTACCGTAGGCAAAAAATCCAACGACAAAATACGTTCGCATTGTTCTTCCGCCGTTAAAAACGCCGAAGCGCGAAATACGCCGTCCCCCGAAACTCCAAAATCGGTAAAAATCACGTCGCCTATCAGAGAACAAACTTGTTTTTCTCCCAAGTACGCCTTTACGCCCGCACCGTTCACGCGAATTCCTTTGAGCGTTTTAATGTCGTTCGTTTTCGTTTTTAATTGCACCAACGACGGATAAAGCGCCGTTTTGCTATGACCTAACCTTTCCGCTAAGGCGTACGCCGAACCGTCCGTGCCAAAATTTTTCGCGGCTTTTCCGCCCGTACAAAGCACCACCCGTTCTGCTAAAATTTTCCGTTCGCCGTCGGGGGAAAGGTAAGTTAAAAGAAATTTTGCCCCGCTTTTTTGCAAGCCCGTAATATAGGTATTCAAACGGGTTTCCACGCAAGAGTGTTCCAAGCGTTTTCTGAGCGCATCCGTCAACGAAGAAGCCTGACGAGAAGTAGGATACATACGCCCCCGTTCGTCTGCCTGCACGAGCACGCCGAGCGAATGAAAAAACGCCGTTAAGCTTTCCGTGCCGTAGCGTTCAATCGCTTTTTGAAGGGGAAAGGTTTCCGCATTTTTTTCCACGCAAAAATACCGAGCAAGGGAAAGATTTACGTTCGAGATATTCCCCTGTCCGTTGCCCGTTGCGGAAAGTTTTCGCCCTAACCGCTCCCCGCGCTCGAATAAAATCGCGGGTTGGTTTTCGTTTGCCAAACTGGTAGCGAGAAAAAGTCCCGCCGCACCGCCGCCTATAATTGCCGTCTTTATCGTTTCCATACTATCATTGTACTCCTTTCCTTGCGAAAAGTCAAATTTTTTATAAAAAAGCTTGAAAATTTTTTATAACTCTTATTGACTTTTGCGTGTTTTTGTATTAAAATATAAGTACAAAATATATATTATACAGAGCGAAAAGAACTAAACAGAATTTCCGCTTGAAGAAAAAGGAGTTTGCGTTATGCCAGAATGGATCAAAAAAGCTATTACTTACGCAAAAGACCACGTTGCCCTTACCGCGATTTTAGCGGGTGTCGTTGCGCTTTTGCTCGTCGTGATTATCGTTTTAATCGTTAAAAAATCGAAAAACTCGAAAAAGAGAAAAGCCGAAGCTTTGCGTTTAGCGGAAGCAAAGGCAAAAGCCGAAGCGGAAGCTAAGCAAAAAGCTGAAGAAGAAGCTAAGGCTAAAGCTGAAGCGGAAGCTAAGCAAAAAGCTGAAGAAGAAGCTAAGGCAAAAGCCGAAGAAGAAACGAAAAAGGCTGAAACCGCAAAGAAAAAAGCTCCCGCCAAAACGGAAACTAAAACGGCGGAAGCCAAACCCACCGCAAAAGCGAAAACGAGCGCAACCGCGAAAAAATCCCCTGCCAAAGCAGTAGAATCTCAACCCGAAATTTCGCAAGACGAAGACGACGAACTCGGAAGCCGTTATACGGGTAAATGGGTAATTTGCCGAGTTATCGTTGGGGATAGCGACGGTAAAACAAGCGGAGAAACGGACGAATCCTATTTCTTCGAACTTCGTGCCTCCAACGGCGAAAAGCTGTTATCAAGTGAAGAATATACGACCTATAACGGCGTATTAAACGGTATTAAAACGCATAAAGAAAATATTTTGCGCAACAACTTTAAAATCACTCTTTCCAAAAAAGGCGATTATATTTTCAAGCTTTTAAGCGGAAAAAACACCTTGCTTTGCATGGGCGAAAACTATAAAACGCGCGCGCGTTGTGAACGGGCAATCGAATCCACCAAGCGTTTTGCGCAAACGGCGGTAATCGACGAAAACGTACAAGACCAAGTCATTAAACTTCCTGTGGAAGACGACGGCGAAGTTCAACCCGTTGCGGAAAACAGCAACGGTAAATGGATTATCAGCTCCAACGTCGGCACGGACGGCGAAGAAGTATTCTATTTTGAATTGTTCGCAAACAACGGCGAAAAGCTGTTATCAAGCGAAGAATACACGACGTATATCGGCGCGGTGAATGGTATCGGCACGCATAAGACGAATATTGAAAAAGGAAATTTCCGTATTTCTCTCACGAAAAAAGGCGATTATATCTATAAGCTTTTGAGCGGGAACGGACAACTGCTTTGTCTTGGCGAACACTACAAGACAAAACGGCTTTGCATGAACGCCGTTGAATCGGTGAAACGGTTTGCGTTGAACTCCCCCGTTCTCACGGAAACGGAAATCGCTCACGAACAAATTTAATGACTAAGTAAGTATTCTCTACTAAAATAATATGCACCCCAACTTTTGGGGTGCATATTATTTTAGTAGACTTTATAGCCTTGCTTCGACTTGGTGGACTTGGGAGTATCAAATAGACACCGAGTACACCAAGTATTATTAGGGCTCCCGAAAATATTTTGTGGAACAAAAGATTTTTGGGAAAAAGGAGAAGCCCGCTGTCTGTCGTGCTGTTTGCAATAGCAAACTGCTGACGTAAGGCGGTGCTTCGACGTGGTGGAGCTAAGGGGAGTCGAACCCCTGACCTTTTGAATGCCATTCAAACGCGCTACCAACTGCGCTATAACCCCGTATATTTTCCAAAACCAAAAGCGCCCCGTTCGGGGTGCTTTTGGTTTTGGTGGAGACAACAGGACTTGAACCTGTGACCTCTCGCATGTGAAGCGAGCGCTCTAACCAACTGAGACTATGCCTCCAAAACAAGTAAGTATATTGTACTCCTTTTCCCGCCCGCTGTCAATCAATTTTCACCCTTTCTAAAAAAATTTTTACACGGAATTTTAAAACGCTTCCCCGCACTAAAACGGGAAAGCGTTTTCTTTGCTATCCTTATATATTCTTTACTACGCCTGAAAATAAAGCTACGCCGTATCTATCCGTTAAAATAAACCCGAACGATTTATCCACCAAGAAATCTTCGTAAACGATTTTCCTTTCGCTGGGCGCTGAATTCTTTGACCCTTGCATAATCGTGACGGCAGCCCCTTCAATCCCTTTGCGGTTGACTTTCAATTTAGTGGCGTGTTGTACGCTATCGCACACGACGGGCGTATCCGTGAGATTGCTCATATTGCAAGAAGGCTTAAACAGGTCGTTAATCCCCATTGACGAAAGCAAAGGAATTATATCTTCGTCGTAAGACGCTTCGTATTCGGGGAATATACAGCGGGTGTAATACTCCGTTTTCGTGTCTTCGTCCGCTTCCCGCCAAGTGCGTAAGCCGTTGACCGTTTCTAAGGTTTGCGCCGTGAAAACGTCCGCTACCGTATACCCCGTTTCAGGCACAATAAACTTAATTTTGTACCCGTTTATCGTCGAAGTATAAAATGCGGAATAACGGTCGGTTTTATACGCTCTTCCTGCAAGATATCTACCTTGTAGAAATCTTTCACTTTTACTGTTTCCCTTCTCGGAAGTAAAGGAATATTCCTTTTGCGTAAGCGTTAAGTCCGCGCCTTCGGTGTTCCAAACGTCTTTTAAATATAAGGTGTTCATAAGCGCGAACACCGTTGCCTTAGACAAACGGAAATCCTTATCAATTAGCCCTTTGGTTTTCTCTTTTGCGAATTGACGGACGGCTTTATTCGCGTTGTCGTTCTCGCCTGCAAAATCCACCGTGTAGGAATCACAATAATAGTCGTTTGAAAGATCGTTTAAACAAAGTTGTTTTGCCTTTACCCCTTTTTGCAACCAAATGGAATTTGACAACCGTACCATTCCGAGCGTTTTTTCTTTCCCGTCCACGCCCATTTGTTGATAAGTTTCGTTTAAAGAGCGATACAACGTGCCGATACCGTCTTTTAATTCTTCGTAATTTACGCCGAGTGTAGACAAAAGTTCCGTACGCGTATTTCCTGCCGAACATTCGGTAGCAAGCGCAAGAGCGGCGAAAACGGAAACGGGCGAAACGGTGAAGTTCTCTTCTTTTTTATAAACGGAAAACGCCGTTTCCGAAAAGCGAGCCGAAAAGTTATCCGCTTTCCAACGAAAGGCGTTTAAGCTTTCAGAGGTTTGCTGTTTATAAGAGAGTTCTTCGGCTTTTGCGGAGCGTTGCAACAATGCGTCGTTGAGTAAATTCCCGCTGTTTGAACAACCGAAACACGCAACCGAAAGCAAGGCGGAAAGCCCTAAGCCAAACACTTTTTTGAGTAAGTTTTTCATCATTTCTCTCCTTTCCTTTTTTATTATAGCATATTTACCCAAAAAATGCAAGCGTTTCAAGCAAAAACCGCTTCCCCGCACTAAAACGGGAAAGCAGTTTTACATTTACTAAGTGTTTTTTATACGCCAGAATAAGCCGAGAACCCGCCGTCAACGGGAATTACCGTACCCGTGACGAAACCGCTTGCCGTATCGTCTGCAAGCCATAACAGCGTGCCGATTAAGTCGGAAATTTCCCCGAATTTTTTCATAGGCGTCGCCGTTAAAATCTTGCCCGTACGCGCCGTAGGCGTGCCGTCGGCGTTAAAGAGCAGGCTTCTGTTTTGGTTCGTCACGAAAAATCCGGGCGCAATCGCGTTGCAACGGATATTACAGGGTGCGAAATGCACGGCAAGCCATTGCGTAAAGTTAGAAATACCCGCTTTTGCCGCTGAGTACGCAGGGATTTTCGTCAAAGGACGATAGGCGTTCATAGAAGAAATATTGATAATGTTTCCGCCCGTTTTTATCATATCTTCCGCAAAGACCTGCGTGACCAAAAACGCACTCGTGATATTTAAATCAAACACGAATTTCAACCCGCTTTCTTCGAGCGCAAAAAAGTCCTTAACGCCGTCTAAATCAGGGGTCATGGTTTCGTTATCCGTAGAAGCTCTGGGATTATTTCCGCCTGCGCCGTTGATAAGGAAATTGACTTTGCCCCACTTTTCGTTAATTACTTTTTTCGCTTCGATAATGCTGTTTTTATCCAAGCAGTTGCATTTAATCGCAAGTGCGTTTTCCCCGATTTCGTCGGCATACGCCTTTGCCGCTTCTTCGTTGATATCAAGAAGTGCCACCTTTGCGCCTTCTTCGGCAAGTGCTTTTGCAAACGCGCTACAAATAATTCCGCCTGCGCCCGTAATCGCTATAATTTTATCCGTAAGTTTCATTTTATTTTTCCTCCGCTTTTAATTTATCTAACATATCCCACACGCCGAGCATATACATAATACCCAAAGCGCGGTCGTACAAGCCGTATCCAGGTCTTACCGTGCCCGCCTTTTCGCCCCACAAATGCCGACCGTGATCAGGGCGAATATAGCCTTTGAAACCGCCTTCGTGGTAAGCTTTTAAAATGTTTAAAATTCTCGTATCGCCGTCGCAATCTCTATGGCTTGCTTCCGAGAAATCCCCGTTTTCAAAATGCTTTACGTTGCGAATATGCGCAAACGCAATTCTATCGCAATGCTTTTTGACAATCGCCGCCACGTCGTTTTCGGGGTTTGCGTTTAAGCTACCCGAACAAAGGGTCAAGCAGTTGCAAGGATGGTCAACCATTTTCAAGAAACGGTCGATACTCTTTTCGTCGACGAGCAGTCTGGGAAGCCCGAAAATATCCCAAGGGGGGTCGTCCATATGGATTGCCATTTTAATCCCCGTTTCTTCGCAAACGGGCATAATCCCTTCCAAGAAATATTTTAAGTTCGCCCAAAGCTTTTCGTGGTCAACCCCTTCGTAGGCTTTGAACAGCTCGTCGAGCTTTGCCATACGTTCAGGCTCCCAACCAGGAAACGACATATTGTATTTTTCGGTAAAATCCAAAATATACTTCGCCATTGCGTTATAGTCGTCTTGAATCATATTTTTTTGATAAAAGAGCGCCGTCGAGCCGTCGCCAACGGGGTGGAATAAGTCCGATCTCGTCCAGTCGAAAATCGGCATAAAGTTATAACAAATTACCTTTACCCCGAACTTTGCTAAATTGCGAATGGTTTGGCAGTAATTTTCTATGTATTTATCGCGCGTAGGCAAGCCGATTTTGATATCGTCGTGTACGTTCACCGATTCTACGACGTCGATATTAAACCCATATTTTTCGCATTGCGCCTTGACTTTTGCAATCTCTTCTTCTTCCCAAATCTCACCGGGCATTTTATCGTGCAACGCCCAAACGATTCCTTTTACGCCGGGAATTTGTTTGATGTCTTGTAAGCTGATACGGTCGTTGCCTTCGCCGTACCAACGAAACGTCATTTGCATAGTTTTTTCTCCTTTTTAGTGCAATTTCGTTGACTGCACCGATTTTTTATGCTATGATAATTATAGCATATTTTTTAAGAAAAAACAATGCACAATTTTAAGGAAACAGGGAAATAATAGCACTATCTTATGACGAATGATTTGAATTTATTTTTTATTCGGCACAACCGATTTACGCCTGCAAAACAGCTCCCCCCCTCCGAGATACTTTTTCACGATCTTACGATTTTGCTCAAAGGGAAATTAGAGTATATTATCGACGGTAAACAAGTTGCTCTTTCGGCTGGGGATATGATTTTTATAAAAAAAGGAAGCGTACGCGCTCGCAAGCTTTCCGCGCCAAACGTGGATTATATCAGTTTTAATTTCACGGCAACCGCCACGCCCGAACTGCCTTTAACGCTCTCAAAATGCGTTTTGGGGGAAATCAAGCTGTTAATCGCCGCATGCGACGAAATCGTAGAAAAGCAATCTTCGCCGGAAGAGCTTTGTCAGCCTGTTTTTTCCTGTATTTTAAGCCTGTTAAAACGTCGGTTAACAGCAAAAAAATTTACCCCTTTAACTTTGAAAATCATCAAATTCTTAAAGGAAAATTTAGAAGAAAAAATCACGCTTGCGGACGTAGGAAAAATCACCTTTTTTTCGCCCGTTTACTGCGACACGGTTTTTAAAAAGGAAACGGGAAAATCGGTGATTGATTATCTTTTAGACGAGCGCATTTCAGAAGCGAAAAAGCTTTTAATCGAAGGCGCGCTCCCGTTAAAACAAATCTCGGAATCGGTTGGAATCACCGACTACAATTATTTTTCTCGGCTTTTTAAAAAGCGCACGGGCTATACGCCTACGGAATACCGTAAAAACTTCTGGATACCCTAAATTCCGTTTCGTCTAGCTCTAACCACACCCGCAAGCGGATAATCCCCTTGCCCCTTATCTTTTCATTGCTGGTCGTTGCCTGTAAACGAAAATCCCGAGCATCCAGCTCGGGATTTTTTTACGCTGTTTGGCGTTTTAAGTTTCTTCGGTATAAGACTTCTAATTTATAAGAATTATATCGTAATACAAAAATGGACGGGACGTTTAATAATACGTTCACAATCGCCACGAGCATGGAGATCAGCCACCAACCGCGCGGAAGAAAGGAAAAGGGAATCATAATCAAAAATCCTAAAAAACAGCTTATAAAATGCCCCGCTTCGCCGTAGCAACTTTCCAACAAAAAACGCTCTACGTATTCTAAGCTCGTCGGGTCGTCGAGTTTGTTTTTACGAAAGCCCGTAAAATGACCGATTTCAGGAATCCTGTCTTTCCATTTTCGGATTTTCAGCTTTTCATAAAAGCTCTTTTCTTTACGGCTTACCGTGTAAATTTTCGATTGATGGTTATACCATTTCGCAGGAGAAAGGCGACATACGCTCGCTACGATACCGTCGATTAAAATCACCGCCACCACCGAGCCGGAAGTCCAACTAAACGCAGAAAAATAATTCCATTCGTATACGAGCGAACCAAGCCCTGCAAAAAGAAAAATACACACGGAAATAATCAAAACATACAGTATCATTCTTCTTCGCCTGCCTTTTCTTCTTGCGTTTCATAACTAAGCGGTACACCGTAAACTTCTTCATATTTGGCTTTTACGGCGGAAAACGCCGCGTTCAGCATTGCTTCTGCGCCCTTTTTCTCGCCCAAAGACGGGTCGGGATAAACGGGGGGCATGATATGTAGAGTATGCCGTTGCAAAGGATAGCCGTCTTCGCCCAACGTTTCACTGTCTTGCATGGTAATAAAGGTAGGAATTACGGGTACGTTCGCGCGATAAGCGATTTTAAACCCGCCGATTTTATAAGGACGGGGTTTGCGGTAGTTCCACCACATTGCCTGCTCGGGATAAATCAAAATCGTTTCTCCGCGTTTTAAAAGGGTGTTCGTCGCAGACATGAAATTTATCATCGTACGGCGGTTAGACGAAAGCGGTAAAGTGTTGCAATGGCGCATTAAAAAGCCGAATAAACCGGGAAAATTCGTATAATTCCCTTCGCGAATAATTTTATAAAGATATTTTCTCGGCAAATATTTACGGATACAATGAAAAACAATATAATGATCGATTACGCCGAAATGATTGCAGGTGATTACCGCGCCGTTTTTGAGCGCAGACAAATGTTCTTCGCCTTTCACTCCGTCGATAATCAAACCGCCTTTTTTAATTAGGCCTAAGAAATATCTATCCCCGACAAAATTTGCGATTTTACGAGAAATTTTGCTCGTAAGCTTTTTGTTTAAATAATCTACTTTATCGGGCAAAAGCTCGGGGGCGGGGGGATCGTTTTCCACGTCTTGATCGAACTTGCCGTCCCGTTCGTATTGCGAAATTTTTTCAAGAATTTCCCTGCGTTCAGGGGATACTTTGGATAAATCCATTGTTCACGCTACCTTCCGTTTTTTATTCTTTTTACGGAACGCACGGCAAAACCGTTTAAGCGTTTCCGTATTTTTTCCAATAATTGTCTTCTCTTTCCGCTTCCGACAAAGCAAGCGCGCGCAAGTTCTTTTCACACTCCGCATCTGCTTTTGCCATTTCTTCCGTGAAATTATCCAAAAAGGCTTTTACTTCGCCGTAGTATTCGTTTCTTTTCGCCACCGCCCAGAAATATTCTTGATATAAAATATCTCTATATCTCCAAGGCTTCATCGTTAAATTATAATGGACGAGCTTAGGTTCTTCACTCTCGCCCGCAATCGGCATTTTATTCCATTCCGCCTCTAAAAATTTCACAAACCCGCTACACGCTACGTTTAAATAGTCTTGGTCCTGCGCAACGGTGAATTTATACTTTTGCAAAAGGTCGCAAAACTTACCGTAGAAATCCGTTTCGCGGAATTTTTTCAAGTTCATGACCAGCACGCCCGCGTTGAAATACTTTTCCGCAACCACGCCAAGCGTTTCTTTCGTATATTTTCTAAATTCAGGCACTATCGCAACCGCTTGATCGGGTACTGCCCCCACCAAATTATCGCCTAAATCGGTATCGTAGAGCTTAGCAATATCGTCGCGCAAAATAATATCGCAATCAATATACACCGCTTTATCGAGCTCAGGGAACATTCCCGCAATAAAAATCCGATAATAGGTCGCCATTGAATAATAATCGCGCAAATGGAGCGAATTGCTAACCGCTTGGAGCTTTTCGTTTACGTCTACAAAATGCACCCTAAGATTTTCTTCTTCCCGTTTTTTTGCCGCTGTTTGGCTTTCTTTGGTTAATCCCGTCGTCAATACGTAGATATCGTAGTGATTTTCCTTTGACGCGTGCGCTTTTAATGAATCCAAAGCAATCGTCAAAAAAGGCAAGTATTTATCGTCTACCGCAAAAAATACGGGTACGATTTTCCGTTGATTGTTCATTGTTTCTGTTCTTCTCCGTTTGTTTTTGAAATGCGCTGACAGGCATTTTCCCTACCATTTTATAACAAACGAAAAAAAATAACAACCAACTGCAACCTTTTTGCGCTCTACTTACTTATTTTTTCGCTCTACCAAATCGAAAACGACACTCTACTCACAGTAGAATTACCCTTTTTCAAGGGGTTTTCGGCTCGAAACGGGCATTTTTAGAGTTTTACGGTCAATCCGTCGTAAGCCGCGATTACTCCGTATTCCAACTCTGCTTTTCTTAAATTCTCCAAAAAAGGACTTGCGTTATGCGAGTAATGGGTAATAGCAAAGCGTGTATTTTCGTTCAAAAGTCCGCGACGGAAAAACTCAGTTTGTAAGATTTTATTTTCGTGTAAACCCATATGCCGAGAAATTTGACCCGCTTCTTTGAATAAAAAAGTACAATCAAAGGTAATGAAATCAATTTTTTTGTTTTTAGCGAGTAAATACTTTTCCAACTCGTCAACGCTTTCCGTCGGCAACAACCCCGTATCCGTCAAATGCAAATACGTTTTATCCCCTTTTTCAAGTAAAAACACGAGCGCCGTTTCCGTTTTGCTGTGTTGCGCTTTCACCGGAAATACCGTATATTCAGAGTGCGCTCCAAACGAACACGGCGCAAATGGACGAAGTTCTATAAACTCCAAACCATCTAAAACGTCGGCACGAAGCTCGCGACGGGTACATTCTTCAAACACTTTTTTCACTTCTGCATTGCCGAAAATCTGCAATTTGGAAAACGGCAACCCGTAGGCATATTTATAACCGCGCAAAATAAAATCGTGAGCGTAAAAATGGTCCATGTGGCTATGCGTGACGAGAATATATTTAAGTGCATTTAAGTCCGCGCCGAATTTAAGAGAATGATAATACGCGTCGGGCGGAAAATCAATAGAAAGCTCGTCGTCGATAAGGAGCTGAGAACGGCTATGAAATTCTTTTTCCCCGCGCTTTCGCACTTCTTTGCAAGTAGCGCAGCCACAAAATACGGCAGGTACGCCTTCCGCCGCGCCCGTTCCTAAAAACTGTAATTTCATAAACTTTTCCCTGCTTTTTAACCTTCTAATAAAATGGTGACGGGACCGTCATTGAATTGCTCGATTTTCATATCCCCGCCGAATACACCGCATTTCACGGCTACGCCGTGCGATTGCAATGCTTTGACTGCGTATTCATACAGTTCGTTTGCACGCTCGGGGCGTTCGGCAAGCGTAAAGCTGGGGCGGTTGCCGTGCGACGCGTCGCCGTAGAGCGTAAATTGCGAAACGAGCAAAACTTCCCCGCCGACGTCTTTCACCGACAAGTTCATTTTTCCGTTTTCATCTTCAAAAATACGCAAATTCGCAATCTTTTTCATTAAATATTCGGCAGAGCTTTCTTTATCCCCGACCTTTACGCCTAAAAACGCCACTAATCCGAACGGAATTTCCGATATCAGTTTTCCGTTTACGCTTAACGTCGTTTTTTTTACTCTTTGTACAACCGCTTTCAAAATACGCTCCTTTAGCTCTTCTTTTTGAAAAGTACAACAAAACGCAGGATAAGAAAAACAGATCCTGCATTTTGCTTAGTTTTTTAATCTAAAAGGGAAAGAGCTTATACTCTGCTCATGTATTCGCCCGTTCTCGTGTCGATACGAATGGTTTCGCCTTCTTCTACGAACATGGGAACTTGAATGGTTGCGCCCGTTTCTACCTTTGCGTTTTTCATAACGTTGGTTGCGGTGTTGCCCTTAACGCCGGGTTCCGCTTCGATAACTTTGAGTTCAACGAAGTTTTCCGGTTCAACCGAGAACGCTTTGCCGTAAAGGAATTTCACGGTCACCATATCGTTTTCTTTAATATATTTGAGTGCTTCTTCCACTTGATCGTACGCGAGCATTTCTTGATTATACTCTTCGTCCATAAACACGTAGAATTCGCCGTCGAAATACGAATACGTCATTTTCTTGGTTTCTACCTGAGCCGTTTCAAGCTTGGTGGTAGGGTTGAACGTTTCGTTAGACAAAACTTGTCCCGTGACGACGTTCTTCAACGTCGTTCTCACGAACGCCGCGCCCTTGCCGGGTTTTACGTGTTGGAAGTCGGTGACGGTGTATACGCCACTCTTGTATTCAAAGGTTGCGCCCTTACGAATATCGCCTGCCAAAATTTGTGCCATAAAGATATCTCCTTCTTTTCTTTTTTCTTTTTAATTATTTTTAGAAACAGGCGGTAATCTCGTACCTGCCCCGTCCTTTTTTATAAAATCACTAAATTCCTGTCCGTTTTGGACATAAAACTTTTTACTTTATCTTGTTCTAAACAAACGGTATCTTCTATGCGAATTCCGTATTCTCCCGCAAGGTATACGCCTGGCTCGTCGGAAAAGACCATTCCGTTCGTAAGCGCCGTCGTGC
>JAEIGA010008057.1_pt1 | contig 15977 bp, 13 predicted proteins | sample 9270691 | NCBI WGS metagenome assembly JAEIGA01 (sample SAMN17057246, study PRJNA624740) | gut metagenome | biome: biome; isolation source: fecal sample | host: Bos grunniens | place: China: Xizang | collected 2019
ATACTTTTGTTGTAGGATCTGACCAAATGTTTAGAGATGGATATTTAAGAAAAAATAGCGATATTTCACTATTTACATTTACCGATTTCTCTAAAAAAAGAGTAGCATTCTCTGCAAGTTTTGGAACAGACAGAATCGAAAGAGGGAAAGAAAATATACCAAGTTATTCTCGCGCATTAAAAAGGTTTGATTCTATAACTATTCGTGAAATTTCTGGTGTTAATCTATGCAAAAAAACTTTGGGAGTAGAAGCAAAGCACCTTTTAGATCCAGTGTTTTTACTAGATTTAGAAAAATTCGATAAAATAATTGATTTTAACGAGGATAAATACAAAGGCAAAATTGTAAGCTATATCTTAGATGACTCAAAAATATTACAAGAACAATTTAAAAAATTAGAAAAACAAACTGGTATGGAAGTAATAAATATTGCTCATAAAAATATTTCAGCTGGAGAGTTTTTAAAAGCTATTAAAGATTGTGAAATATTTTTAACAGACTCTTTTCACGGTACTTGTTTCGCACTTTTATATCATAAAAAGTTTTTAGCTCTTAAGAATGAAAGTCGCGGAACAGCCCGTTTTGATTCTTTGATTGAAACTTTTGGTATTGAAAAGTCATTTATTTCTAAAATTGAAGAATTTACCGTTGAAAATATAAATCAACATGTAATTGATTGGTCAAAATTTGACAATAAAATTCAAAAAGAAAAAAATGATTTTGAAATTTGGTTTAATAAAACTTTTAATGAACCTAAAAAAGCAACAATAGAACAAATTACAAATGAATTCGATTTTCAAAAATATAAAACTCAAAAAGAATACAAACAAAAAGAAAAAGTGAAATTATCAAGATTAATTTTTTCAATACAAAGACAAAATAACAGAAAAATAATAACTGTATTAGGAATAAAAATAAAATTTCATTAGTTTCTAGATTAAATTATTGACAATTAAAAAGTACATACTACAATTAGACATGACAAGTGTGTATTATCTAAGAGGTGTATTTATTATGTTATCATCAATCAATGTTAACATACGTTCTTCTGCTACCATTTTTAAAAGTAAAGTCGTATATGAACAATCTAAAGTTCCTTTGACAGATTTTGAAAAGTCCTATATTGACAGGTTTGAAGAAGGAATGGTTGACGACGCTAGATATCTTGGAGAAGGTGTTACAGCAAAAGCTTATTATTTACCAAGTTGTAATTTCGTAATAAAACAAAACAAAAATTTTCTGATATAGATTACCAATTACGAGATTTATTCAAAGAGGCTTATAACAAACGTAATAGAATATTATACAGCGAAAAAGCAAAAACATTTAATATAATCGAAAAAGTTTTTAGAAGATAGGAATTTAGAATATGAAAATATCAGCTATTAATTCATACAATTTTAATTTTACGCAAAATCAAAAAATTGCATCATCAGAAAATAAAAAACAAGTTTATACAAATTATGCGCTCGGTGCGCTAGGAGTTTGTGCGCTAGGGCTTTGTGCGTATTTATTGCATAACAAAATATCTGCCAAGCCAGATATTATAGGTGAAGCTATATCAGAAAATGATAAAATATATCTTAATAAAATTATCGAAAATCTTAAAAAATCTGGTATTGATGCAAAAATAGATGATTTAAAAAGCATTGTTGCGCCTGATCAATTCAAAAATTTGATTAAAGGATTCAAGCCAGAGCACTTCAGAGTCGGTATGCAAGTTTCAGAAGCAAAAGCTCAAAATATTTCCTTAGAAGAGTTTTATAAAAACGCAATAGATGGAAACTTTAGGGTATCTTTGCATACACATACAAATTTTTCTGATGGAAAAGCAAGTGTGGAAGAATTTCTAGAATCTGCTCGAAAATATGCCGATAAAGTTGCAAAATTAAATAAAAAAGATGGATTACCACCTTTTACCATTGCTCTTACTGATCATGATTGTATTAAAGGATGTCAAGAAATTATAAAAATTATTGCAAAAAATCCTGAGAAATATAAAAATTTAAAATTTGTATCTGGTTGTGAGTTCAGTGTAAAAAATGGTTCTGGACATCACGATATCACTGGATTAGCATTAAATCCTTTTGATGAAAATCTAATGAAAGAATTGGAAAACCTAGCATCTACACGTAAAAAAACAATTAAAGAATTTTTACAATCTCAACCTGAATTTAATGGTAAAAAAATTACTTATGATGATGTAGCTAAATTTGAAAAAGGATATTACGAATCACAAAATAAACCTGGAAAAAGATGTATCGAAAATATTTCAGGAATAGTCGCCGTAAGGCACGCTGTAAAATTCTATTATAAAATGACTAAACAAGACGTTAATCACGAAATCATGAATAAACTTGGCGATAAAGATATTCTACCTGTAGAAACTATAATAAATGCTATAAAAAAGAATGGTGGACAAGCTTCACTTACTCACCCAACAAAAAGTTTCTGGAGATATATGGGCGATGAATTCCTTCTAAATCTAAAAAAATTAGGAATTGACGGTATTGAAGTTAATCATCAATATACACCTTCAAAAATAACAAAATTAGGTAAAAACAATAATGATATCAATAACGCTGATAACTTATATAAAGAAATTACAGAACAATATAAAAATTTTGCTGAAAAAAATAACTTGTTCTTATCTGGTGGAACAGATAGCCATGAAAAACAAATTTTTTCTAGAGAGCCTAAAATAACAAATGAAATTTTAGAAAAAATTTATAATTAATTCAATACTAAAATCTTGGTATTTAGACATCTTGACCTCGTTTTAAAAAAAAAGTATACTAAATTTAAGAAGAAATGGAGGCTATGATGGAATTTCAACATATACCAATGAATGGAGTTAATTATACTGACGAAGAAATAAAAAAACTTATTGTAGAATACAATATACAATTTATAAAATTACAATTCGTCGATATAAATGGACAAGTAAAAAATCTTGCGGTTCCATCTGAACATATTGATAGAGTTTTAAACAACGACATCATGCTTGACGGTTCTTCTATAAAAGGGTTTAGAGATATTGAAACAAGTGATATGTTTTTCTATCCAGATAAAAACACTTTTCAAATTCTTCCCTGGCAAGAAAAAGATGGAAAAAATTCTGCTCGTCTGATTTGTGATATCTATAATGCAGATGGAACCCCTTTTGAAGGCTGTCCTCGTTGCAATCTAAAAAGACTAATGGCAGAAGCTAAAAAGCTAGGTCTTTCAATGAACATTGGCCCAGAGGCTGAATTTTTCTTATTTGAAAAAGATGAAAATGATATCATCACAACAAAAACCCACGATAAAGCTGGATATTATGACGTAGGCCCTGATGATTTAGGAGAAACTGTTCGTTCTGATATCGTAAGTACATTACAAGATATGGATTTTGATATTGAAGCCTCTCACCACGAAGGCGCAGACGGTCAACATGAAATCGATTTTAAATATTCTGATATTTTAACAGCTGCTGATAATGTTGTTACTTTTCGAATTGCAGTAAAAGCAATTGCAGCAAAATATGGACTTCATGCAACATTTATGCCTAAGCCAATTTATGGAATGAATGGCTCTGGTATGCACTGTAATATTTCATTATTCAAAGATGGTAAAAATGCATTCTACGACGCTAAAGGTGAGTATCAACTTTCTAACATTGCAAAATATTCTATTGGCGGAATTTTAAAACATATAAAAAGCATAACTGCAATATTAAACCCAACTGTAAATAGTTATAAAAGATTAGTTCCAGGATATGAAGCTCCTGTTTATATGGCTTGGTCACTTGCTAATAGAAGCGCTCTTTTAAGAGTTCCAGCAAAACGTGGAATCTCAACTCGTGTTGAATTACGTTCACCTGATCCATCTTGCAATCCATATTTAGCGTTTGCAACTATTTTAGCTGCATGTATAGATGGTGTAAGAAATAAAGTTGAACCGCCAAAACCTGTTGAAGCAAATATTTATAAACTTACAGAAAAAGAACGCAAAAGAATGAGAATAGAATCTTTACCAGGAAGCCTTGAAGAAGCTCTTGGATGTATGAAAACTTCACTAATTGCAAAAGCAGCTCTTGGAAAGCATATTGTTGACGAATTTACAACCGCAAAAGATATCGAATGGGAATCTTTTAGAACTTATGTTTCACAATGGGAATTAGATAAATATTTGGCTAGATATTAAAAAGGCTGCTGAGCAATTGTATAACAATTTTAAGGTTAATGCCTAAATATTGTGTTTAATATTTCTTATTAAAGACATATATTAAACTTTCAATTTTCCATCAATCTATACAAAAATTAACAATTTGAAAGTTTTTCATATCTAAGTTATTATATATAGTGAACAATTGTGCACGGGGAGAAAGGCAAGCATATTAGTCTTGTAAATAAAACTACAGACTAAGAAGAAGGTTGAAAAATGGAAAATAATTATTTTGCGCTATTAGCTAATGACGTTAAGAGACTTTGGAACGGGCTTGATGATGGCCAAAAATTAGGTATGCTTGCTTTAATCGTACTTACAATAGTCACTGCTACATTCTTTTTATCAAAAGCTATGGAGCCTGATTGGGTTGTATTATATTCTGATTTAAATGAAGTAAACGCATTAACTATTGTTGATAATATGAAAAAAAATGGATATCAATATAAGCTTTCTGAAGATAAAAAATCCATATTGGTTCCATCTAATATTAGAGATGATATGAGAGTTTTCGTTGCAGAAAATGATTTAATTAAGACTGGCGACGCTGGTTTTGAAATTTTAGATGATATGCAACTTGGTTCTACCGATTTTAAAAATAAACTTACTAAGCAAAGAATTTTTCAAGGTGAAATAACTCGTGCGATTGAAAAAATTCAAGGTATAAAATATGCAAAAGTTCAGTTAGCTGAACCTGAGCGTTCTATATTTGAAGATAATGATGAAAAACCAACTGCATCAGTAATGTTAGTACTTGATCCTGGCTATAAATTAAAATCATCACAAGTAAAAGCTATTAAAAATTTAGTTGCTTATTCTGTACCTAGAATGACTCCTGAGCAAGTATTTATTACAGATCAAAACGGTAATGTTCTTTCTGATGAAACATCAAAAAATTCAACAGATATGGAAAGTTTTAAAACTAATTTAGAAAGACAGACTGCTAAAAAAGTTTCAGATGTTTTAGAAAAAATCGTTGGCAAGGGTAATGTATCAGTTCAAGTCAACGCTGATATTGATTTTAATTCAGCAAAATCAACTATAGAAAGTTATATTCCGATAGAAGGAAGCAAAGAAGGTGTCTTAGTAAGCTCACAAACAGAGGTAGAATCTTACGAAAACCCTAATCAAGTTCCTAATCCAACAAATGTTAATCAAAGAAATTTAAATTATTCAAAGCAAAAAACTGCTATGAATTATAATGTTACAAAAGAGGTTAAGCAAGTAATTTATGCACCTGGAACTGTAAAAAGACTATCAATAGCGGTTGCTGTAAATAAAATTTTGACACCTAGTGAAAAAGATGAAATAAAAGAATTGGTTCTTTCAGCATCAGGAATTGATTATAATAGAGGCGATGTAATATCAATATCAGGATTACAATTTGAAGGTGTAACTATTGATAAAAAAGCTAATGATGAGTTAGCTAAACAGTATCAACAGGAACATATGATTTATATGATTACATCATCTGTAATTCCATTAATTATCGTATTAATTTTGGGTTGTTTTGCTTTAGCAATATTAAAAGGTTTTATATCAAAACTTCCATCTGCTAAGAAAACTGAACGTAAGGTTATAGAGGAAATTCCTGTAAAACTTGCTGAAGAAGAAGAGACACCTGAAGTTACTCAAAAAATTAAATTTAATGAAAAAGAACTTGCTTCACAAAAAGAGCAAACTATAAGCGAACTTAATGAAGCAGTTATGGCAGCACCAGAAGATGCTGCTAAGCTATTAACATCATTTATAAGAGAATAGAAAGGAGAATGGTTAAATTGTATAATTGGAAAAAGTTGAGATTAAGTTGAATAGTTGAACAGTTGAATAGTTCATTACATTCGCTACGCTCACAAAATTATTCGACCGAAGGGAGCTTAAAGAACTATTCAACCCTTCAACCTTTCAACTACCAACTAAAATCCACTCTTTTTAACCAAATACACCGCTAATGGGTATTGAAGAAATAAAAAAAGCCAAAGAAGAAGAGAAAAAGGTCTTTAAGCGACCTAGCCAAAAAGTTGCTGCTCTTTTGATTGCACTTGGACCAGCAACTGCTTCAGAAATACTTAAAAATATAAAAGATGAAGATTTGCTTGAACAAATAACACTTGATATTGCTAATCTTGGAAAAGTATCTGACGAAGATTTAAACGAAGTTTTATCTGAGTTCAGAGCTGTTTTTCAAGCTAAAAACTATATTACTCAAGGTGGTACTGGATATGCAAAACAACTTTTAATACAAGCCTATGGTGAAACTGAAGCTAATAAAATGCTTGAAAAAGTATCATCTATGGTTAACACTAACCCATTTTATTTCTTAAACGAAGCCGACCCTTCACAATTGGCTAATACTTTTGCTAGTGAAAACCCTCAATTATTAGCATTAGTTCTTGCTTATTTAAAGCCAGAATTATCAGCACAAGTACTTGCATTTCTTCCTGCTGATATCCAAGCTATTGTATCAATGCGTATTGCTGATATGACACCTACTAATCCTGAGATTTTATCAACAATTGAAGATATTGTACAAAGAAAATTCTCAGCATTATTAGTTCAAGATTTTTCAAATGCTGGTGGTGTAGAATCTTTAGCAAATATTTTAAACTGTTGCGATCGTGGTACAGAAAAGAATATTATGGAATGGCTTGATATCGAAAACCAAAAAATGGCACAAGAAGTTCGTGATCTTATGTTCGTATTTGAAGATATTATCATCCTTGACGATAGAAGTATTCAAAGATTACTTAGAGAGGTTGATACAAAACAACTTGCACTTGCACTTAAAGGTACTAAAAACGAAATTAAAGAAAAAATCTTTAAAAACATGTCTGAAAGAGCTCGTCAAATGCTTACTGACGATATGGAATATCTTGGCCCTGTTCGTGCTAAAGAAGTTCAAGAAGCTCAAACTGGTATTGTTAATGCTATTAGAACTCTTGAAGCTACTGGTGAAATTACTATTACAAGAGCTAGTATTGAGGATGAATTAATTGAATAGTAATAGAATAAAAAGTAATAATATTCAAATTGGTAATAATTATGTTTTACCTGTAGAGCAGTCTAATGTTACTTTATCACAAGCTAAAGTAAAAAAGCTTATTGAAGAAACTGATGCTAAAGCTAAATTAATAATTGATAATGCTGAAGATAAATCAAATATTATTATTCAGACTGCAAATAATGAAGCTCAAAGAATTATTGAAGAAGCTAGAAAAAAAGCTGAGCAAGAATATGAAACAATAAAACAACAAGCTTACAATGAAGGATTTACAAAAGGGGAGCAAGACGGACTTAATAAATTTATTAATGATTCCAATGAAAATATTAAATCATTAGATACCATAGCTTCATCTACTTTTGATATGAAAAAAAATATAATTGACTCTGCTTCAATTGATATTGTAGAGCTTGTTGCAGCTATCGCAGATAAGGTTTGTCATATAAAATTTGATACAAATATTTTATATAAAATAACGCTTGATGCTATTAGACAATTAAATGAAAAAGAAAATATAACTATTATTGTTAACCCATTATTAGTTGAAAATATAAATAATTTAAATCCAAATTTTAAAAAAGAGTTTTCAAAACTTCAATCTATAAAAATAGTTGAAGATAATTCAGTTTCACCAGATGGAGTTATTGTAGAGACACTAAATACAAGACTTGATTCAAGAATATCAACTCAAATAGCTGAGATTGCACACAAAATGCTTACGGGTACTAATGATGAGTTGGAACAAGAATAAATATTTAGACATTATAAATAAAACAGAAACAATAAAAGAGATTGGTAAAATTACAGAGATTATTGGGTTAACAATTGAGTCTGATGGGCCAAAATCTTCTATTGGTGATTTATGTTATATCTACAATAATTATGGTGATGAGCCAATCATGGCTGAAGTTGTTGGTTTTAGAAAGGATAAAATTTTATTAATGCCACTTGCATCACCTGATGGAATTCGTCCTGGTGCCTTAGTTGTTAACACTGGTGAAGCAATGAAAATAGGTGTAGGAAATCAACTTATAGGGAGAGTCTTAGACGGATTAGGAAGACCTATTGATACGCTAGGAGATATTAGATTTTCAGAATATAAATCAACACAAGCTGATGCTATTAATCCTCTTAAAAGAAAAAGAATAACTGAGCCATTAGCGCTGGGTATAAAAGCTGTAGATGGATTTATGACAGTTGGTAAAGGTCAAAGGTTAGGTATTTTTGCTGGATCAGGTGTTGGTAAAAGTACAACGCTTGGAATGATGGCTAAAAATACTTCTGCTGATTTAAATGTAATTGCTTTAATCGGAGAGCGTGGTCGTGAGGTTAAAGAATTTATTGAAGAAATTCTTGGTGCTGAAGGTATGAAACGCTCAATCGTAATAGCTGCAACATCAGAGCAACCATCTTTAGTTAAAATCAAAGCAGCTTTTGTAGCAACATCTATTGCTGAATATTTTCGTGATAAAGGAATGGATGTATTATTTATGCTAGATTCTGTTACTCGTATTGCGATGGCTCAACGTGAAGTTGGACTTGCAATTGGAGAGCCACCAGCAACTAGAGGTTATACACCTTCTGTATTTGCATTAATGCCAAAATTAATGGAAAGAGCTGGTACTAACGAAATAGGAACTATTACTGGGCTTTATACAGTACTAGTTGAAGGGGATGATTTTAATGAGCCAATATCTGATACATCTAGAAGTATTTTAGATGGTCACATTGTATTATCTCGTGCTATGGCTCATAAAAACCATTATCCAGCAATTGATGTTTTACAATCATTAAGCAGGGTTATGAATGATATAACAAATGATGAACATAAAGCTGCTGCTGGTATTATAAGAAATCTTCTTGCAATACACGCTAAAAACGAAGACTTAATAAATATTGGTGCTTATGTTACAGGCTCTGATCCATTATGTGATAAAGCTATTGGATTAATGGATAATATTAATTCTTTTCTTAAACAATCAACAAAAGATAAATTTAATTATGAAAATACAATAAATGATTTGATACAATTAGGACATCTTGCTGGGGTTTAATATAAAAATTTTTTATGTAGAAAACTATGTAGAAAACTTCTAAGTTATAAACATTTATCTACATTTATTATTTTAAATTCTCATAATTTATTTTTTATTGTAGATAAATGTAGATAACTTCCTAATCTTTCTACATGTTATGAACATGTTTTTGAACATGAAAAACTCAATAAAATTAATAGTTTTAGATAGTTTTCTACAAATAATAAGAGCTTATTATTATGATGATTAATTTATATAAATATATATAATTAAATAATAATATAATATAGTTTTTATTAAATTTTAGATTCTAATTCTTTTTTTATTTCTTCTAAAGAAATATGTTTTATTTCTGATTCATCATTTTTCTTTAAAAAAACTTCTTTTATACCAGCTTGAACAATAAATCTTTTGCAAAGTATACAAATAAAATCATGACCATAAATATACATTGAAGCACCTGTAGAACGGTCTTGACCAGCTTGAATAATTGCGTTTTGCTCTGCATGAATTGAACGACAGGTCTCATAGCAAGTTCCAGACGGGATATTATTTTTTATACGATAGCATTCTCCGCGTTCGTAGCAAGATTCAACTCCTGATGGCGTGCCATTATAGCCTGTAGCTTTAATTTTTCTATCAGTACCAACAATAACAGCCCCAACTTGAGCTCTTAGACAATTAGAACGTGTAGAGCAAGTTTTAGCCATATCTAAAAAATAATCATTCCAAGATTTAATAGTCATAATCCATACCCCTTTTGAGATTATTATATATTAAATTCTGCAATAAGAAAAGATTAAGCTAATATTATTGGGTGATAAATAAAAAGGGCAAATTGATTTTTTATTTCAATTTGCCAATTAGGGGTAATTTATATTTATGAATCTTTAAAGTTTCATAATTTCTTTTTCTGAAAAATATTCAACTACCGTTTCCATAACATTATCAAAGAAGAAACCTAATTCTTCTGAAATGCTGTTTTCATAAGAGATTTGTGATAATGATTCAGATGAATTAAATCTTGATAACATTTCATTTTCGATACGCATATTTTAATCCTTTCTTATAAAATCTCTAATCTTTTATTATGCTTACAAAATATTTATCGGCATTTTTTTTTAAAACTTTAGTTATTTATAAAATATTGTTACAAAATTTAACACTTGCATAATCTTTTATCGTAAGAATTACTTGTCATTAAAAGGGTTTTATACTAAAATGAAGGTTGTTGAGTATTTAATTATGGGGTAGAAACATGAAATTTGTAGCGAAAAAAGACGATTTATTAAATGGTATAAGAATTGTAGAAAGAGCTACAGTTATAAAGGGTTTACAACCAGTTTTAGCTAATGTGCTAATTGAGACAATTAATACAAATCATATTAAATTATCGGCTACAGATTATGATTTATCAATAACAACAATAATAGATGCTCAAATAGAAGAAGAAGGTAAATTTACTTTACCAGCTAAGAAATTGGGCGAAATTATTGCAAGATTACAAGATGAATTAGTAAATATAGAATTAAATGGAGCAACTGCAAGTATAACTTGTAAGAATTCTAAGTTTGATATAATTGGTATTTCTGCATCAGAATTTCCTAGAATTGAAGAAGAAATTTCTCAAGAAGATTCAATTGATATTGAGACAAAACCTTTTACAAAAGCTATTCGTCAAGTTGTTTCAGCGGCAGCTGGATATGAAACTAATAATCTTCTTTCTGGTGTTGTTTGTGAAGTAAATAAAAATATTCTTGAGGTTGCTGCAACTGATGGTAATAGACTTGCAAGAGTAAGAGAAGCTATTAAAAATAATTCAGCAGATGAAGAAAAAAGTTTTGAAATGTTAATATCTTCAAAAGTATTATCAGAGCTTTCTAAAATTGCATTATTAGTGGAATCAGAAAATATTAATATTTGCAAAGAAGCTAAAAAAATTGTAATTTCAATAGATAAAACAAAGATTATTACTCGACTAATGCAAGGACAGTTTCCAAAATATAATCAACTTATTCCACAATCTTTTCCAAAAGAAGCTAAAGTTGATAGAAATATTTTAATCTCTGCATTAGAAAGAGTTGCAGTTATGATTAACGAAAAAAATAGCATTGTTAAGTTTGAAATTGCAGATAATACATTAAGACTATCAGGGGATTCTCCAGATGCTGGTAATTCTCAAGACGAAATAGATGTTAAGTATATGGCAGAGCCAATTGTAATTGCATTTAATTATAAATTTATACTTGAATTTTTGAAAATTGTAGAATCTGATGAGATTTGTATAAATTTAAATACACCACTTTCTGCAACAGTTTTCACACCTTGTTCAGAAGATGATTATATTTATCTTATTATGCCAGTACAATTAAGAGCGTAGAATTAAAATATTATAGTTTATAGAGGGAGAATGAAATGTCTGATACTTTAAAAAATTTGACTTGTCCAGCATGTAATAAAGAAATGACAAAGATTTTTTTGGATGAACAATCTATAAATGTTGATATTTGTCTAGATGGATGTGGTGGTATACTTTTTGATAATAGAGAGCTAAATTATTGTGATGAATCGCATGAAAATATAGATGAAATATTAGAAGCAATAAAAAATAAAACTTTTACATCAACAGATGAATCTGAAACTAGAATATGTCCAATTTGTGAAGTTGATATGTTGAAAGCTGGAGCTGGTATTGATAAGGTTCAACTTGATTATTGCCCAGTTTGTGGAGCAAAATTTTTGGACTATAACGAGCTTAAGAGAATTAGAGAAGGAAAAAAAGACGTTATTGATTCGCGTGTTTTAGAATTGATTGATGAAGAAATGAAATCTCTTTATAAAGAAGTAACATTAGGTATTGTTGTTGAAGAAAAATCTAAATTTAGACAATTTTTTGAAGATATGGTGCTAGCGTATTTGAGAAAATAGCTAGGTAAGGGTGGGCAATATGAAATATGCCTAACTTTTATAAAACGTAAGGTGCGTTTATACGCACCTTTTTTGTAATATCAATTTTTTAGTAGCCAATCAAGTGCATATAATTGTTTAATTCCATTATGTGTAACATTTGGTATATTATCCATTGTAATTAAATATTTTGGAAAATGATCTTTTATAGAATTTAAAGGAGTTAGCTCTCTTTTTAATGTTTCAGAATCCATAACACTTTGAGCAACTTGATAATATTCAATCTCACCATTTTTTTCGGCAACAAAATCTATTTCTAAAGAATTTAATTTTCCTATATAAATTTTATAACCTCGTCTTAAAAGTTCTAAATAAATAATATTTTCTAAAATATGTCCCATGTCAACATATTTTGAACCAAGTAAAAAATATCTAAGTCCAATGTCAGCAAGATAATATTTTTCTTGTGTTTCTAAATATTGTTTTCCTTTTATATCATATCTTCCAGCTTTGTATAATATAAAACTATCTACAAGTGCTGATAAATAATTTTCAACAGTATGATTTGAAATTTTATGACCTTTAGATGTCATAGTATCACTTATTTTTTTAGGTGTTGTAATATTGCCTATGTTATCAAACATAAATTTAATAATATTTTCTAAAGCAGATACATCAGATATATTTTTTCTACTTACAACATCTTTTAAAATAACAGTGTTATAGACACCGCTTAAATAAGCTCTTATATTTTCAATATTATTATCAAGTTCAAAAATGTACGGAAAAGAGCTGTTTTCTAAATATTTTTTGTATAAAGTTGTTAAGTCTGATTTATTCTCAAAAGCAGAAACATATTCTTTGAATGACAATGGTAACATTTGGATTTCTATATACCTACCAGATAATAAAGTTGCTAATTCACCAGACATAAAATAAGCATTAGAACCAGTTATATAAACATCAGCATTATCCATTATAAATAGACCGTCTATAGCTTTTTGATAATCTTTTACATTTTGAATTTCATCTAATAAAATATAATTTTTTTTGTTTGGTATAAGATTATTTTTAAGATAATTGTATAAAGATTTATAATCTCTATATTCATCAAAATCAGGATTTTCAAAATTTATTGATATTATTTGTTTTTTATCAACTCCATTCTTAATTAGATAATCTTGATAAAGCTTTAGTAAAGTTGATTTTCCGCATCTTCTTATGCCTGTAATAACTTTAATAAGTTGTTTATCTTTGAAATTTATAAGTTTCTGTAAATAAATATCACGTTTAATCATATTATTATTATAAAACCTTTGAGGATTTTGTCAAGTTTTGGAAGTTTAATTCTAAAATTTATATTATAATAAAGTAATGGAAACGTATGTAAAATTTAATAAAATTGTAACAAATTGTAAAGATGAATTTTAATTAGGCTGAAATCCTTGTAAAATCAGCTATATGATATGATATGATATGATATGATATGATATTAGGGGAATAGTATTTTTATATTAAAGATTAAAAAAAATATGTCGTAGTACTTTATTATATCAGTAAAAAGATAAATTTATAAGGTAGTATAAATGCTAAAAAATAACAATGTTAGTAATTATAATAATAATCCAGATTTAGATCTGTATACAATTTGTGAGTTTAATAGAAATTTATCTAAATCATATGGTGATTCTATATTTAATGCGTTTGAGAAGTGTGATACTAATCTTACAAATGGAAATAAGGGTTCTGATAATAAATTAACTGGTGATGAAGTTAAAAATTTTTTATCTGAATTATCTGATATAGAAGATGGCTTAGAAAAAATTTTTAATGAATGGAAAAAAATTTATTACGAGGTGCAAGATATTTATAATAAAATCATGGAGGTAAAATCAGACGGTAAAAAGACTCAATATAATGAAAAAGAATATGATAAAGCTATAAAATCTATAAATTCTGAAAATGTCGAAGAACTGTTTTTTGGAACTCATAGCTATTCAACATTAATAAGAATACAAATCGAAACTCCTAATTTCTATGATGATAAGGGTGAGCTGATATATGAATTAAGAAGTGATAAAAAAATTAATGATGATTGTAAGCATGTTAAAAAAGCTATATTAAAGTGGTGTAAAAAAAGAGATGTTGATACATCAGATTTGGATAAAAATGATAATTTAGAAAAATATATAGATTTGATGATTAATTTCCGCGATTGTGAAAAATTAAAAAAAATAATGAATAATAACAAATTAACAGAAATGCAACAAGCAATAAATGAAAGATACGAAAAAGCAAAAGTTGATGGAGAAAAGTTGACAGGAGATGTTTCTGATGATCAAAAAATTTTATCTGGTTATGTAGATAAGCACAATGATGATCCGAAATATAAAGGTTTAATAAATCAAATACAAACATATTTAGAAGATAATGGTAATGGTAAAGTTGATAAACCAGCTAGACAATTAACTGGAAATTGTTGGTTATTAGCAGGGATAAATGCTTTAAATTCTACAGATTTTGGTAAGGAATTTTTGGAAAAAAATATTATAAAAGATAATGAGAAACATCTCTTTGCTGTTCACATACAAGAAGCTGAAAAGAAAGGAGTTCCAAAACCAAATGGTGATGGTATTTATATATTTTCTGAAAAGCAAGTTCTAGAAATGCAAAAAGAAAAAGGTCTAGTTAGTGGTGATGGCGATGTTACTGCTTACGCATTAGCTATTGAGACTTATCTGAAAGAATCAGGACAAAATTTGGATAAAGATGCACAATTTTATCAAGATGGTAATTCAATTTCTAGATTTTTTGAATTAATTACAGCTTTAGATTCTCCTTTAAAATTTCTTAATATAGATAAGAACAAATATGGAATACAATATGAAAGAGCCGAATATAATGATAATGAGAAAAATTTATATTGTTTTTATACAATATATGATTTAGCAAAAGAAAGAAATTCAGCAATTATTCTATCTAGCAATAATCACGCATTTAGTGTTGTTGGAGTAGAAGATAATTTTATTTTAATACAAGAATCAAATTTTTTAGAAGAATATGAAGGACTTAAACTAAAGGAAAATACATTCCCTCCTACCTATATGTTGGATAAAGAAACTTTTGAAAAGAAATTTGAAAGGTGCTGCTGCTTAAGGTGGGGTTAATAATTTATAAATAATATACATTATCTGTAGCCGTAGATAAAGTCTTAATAGCATTGTAGTGTTTATACGCACCTTTTTATAATATTAAATTTCTAGTTTGTATGTCAGATATCACCTAACAATAAAGCTCAACAGCATCAATTAAATATATGATACAGGTATAATACTAACATTTTCTGTTAATAACATATCTTTTTCTTTTGTACAAATCAAAGCACCTTGAGTTGTTTCTTCTAAAATACTGAAATTTTTTATCATTGTTTTAGTTGGATTTGAGGTTAATTTAATTTCAATAGGATGTAATTTTCCATTTTTTTCTATTAATAAATCTATTTCTTTTTGTTGTTTATCTCTATACCAATAAAGGAATGGTCTTTCGCCATTATGTCTATAACTTTTGAGAATTTCTGAAATAACAAATGTTTCAAAAAAAGCTCCGTTCATAGCTCCTTTTTGTATAACTTCAGGACTTGACCAACTTGTCAGATATGCGCATAATCCTGTATCAAGGAAATATAATTTTGGCATTTTTGTCATTCTTTTAGTTATATTTTTGTAATAAGGCTGTAAAAGATAAACCAAATTTGATGATATTAATATTGATAACCAGCTTTTTGCAGTTGGTTCTGATATATCAACTTCTTTTGCTATTTCTGAATA
>JAEIGA010008058.1_pt1 | contig 15975 bp, 20 predicted proteins | sample 9270691 | NCBI WGS metagenome assembly JAEIGA01 (sample SAMN17057246, study PRJNA624740) | gut metagenome | biome: biome; isolation source: fecal sample | host: Bos grunniens | place: China: Xizang | collected 2019
TCCATTTTACCATATTTGGTAATGTGATATTTTCAGAATTCGTTTTAATAAATACATTTTGATTTGTAGATGTTTTTTCATTTGAACTAGGATATTGGTCAACGACCATATTTCCATCTCCAATATAAATTTTATGAACATCTAATGCTTTTAACTTTTTCTTTGCATAATCAACGGTATGATTTTTTAATACTGGCATTTCAAACTCTTGCCAATTATCATAATTCGTATCTTTATCAGTTGTATCTGTTTGTTTGATTCCAACTGCTTCATAGGCAGCTGTAAATAAACTCTTGAAATAACTCTTATCAAAAGTACCTACATAAGGTGATTGGAAGGCATAATAAACCATAACTTTTGGATCTTTCGCAGGTGCTGCAGCCATAATACTTGAAGTATATAAACTATCTTCATATGAACCACCTACAGCAATTTCCCCTGTACCTGTCTTACCAATCATATCAAAACCTTCGATATTATAACCTTGACCAGTACCGATTTCATTTTGTAATACACCTTTCATTAAGTTCATCACTTGTTGACATGTTTCAGAAGAGAATACTCTAACAGGATTATTTTCTTCATCTGTATGTACATAAGTTGTTTGTCCTTCATAAACGATGTTATTACTTGCATCAACGATCTTATCAATATAATATGGTTTAATTTCATAACCATCATTTAATAATGCTGTATAAGCTTGCATTAATTGTAATGCGGTAACACTTGAACCTTGTCCAAATCCAAATGTAACCTTATCTAATGCATATGTATTGTTTTGTAATCCTCTTTCTTCTGATTGACTTAAACCTTCAATTCCTGTTTGTTTGAAGAAACCTAATTTCTCAATATAATCCCAGAAAATATCTGTTTCTAAATATTCAGTCAAGATAGTTGCGATTACTGTATTTGATGAACGTAGTAATCCATCATCAATAGTAATTTTACCCCATCCTTTACGATTAGCATCATTAATATTTCCACTAACACTACAATCACCAGATTTACGATAAATCTTAGTATAGTCTTTATTATAAGCCACACAGAATTTACCTGTTTCTACTAATGCATTACCTTTATATACATCTTCTTCCATAGCAATGGCATAAGTAAATGGCTTCATAACTGAACCAGGTTCAAATGTAAACATACTTGGCATATCTCGATAAACAACTTCTTGACGATTATTTAAATCATAAGTTGGATATCCACCATAACCTAATATTTTTCCTGTTTCTACTTCCATAACAACTGCCCATGCATTTTTCGCACCAATTTCAGTCACTGTTTTTTCAAGTGCTGCTTCTAATGCTTCTTGCACATCTTTATCAATTGTTAAGTAAATATCATTACCATTGGTTGCTGTTTCCACGATTTGATATGTTCCTGGAATGTTATATCCTAAACCATCTTTTTTAGAAACGGCTTTTCCATTAGTACCTGTTAATTCTTTATCCCAATAAGCTTCAATACCTACTTGCCCTATAATTCTACCTTCATCTGAATTATATGATGCGAAACCTAATAAAGTTGATGAGAATCTTCCAGGTGTATAAACACGAGTTACTGTTTTCTCAAATTCAATTCCTGGTAAACCTTTAATCGTTTTTTCTGGTTTTGTTTTATCAGGAGTATATACAATTGATTCAATTTCTTTCTTTTGATCAATTGTTAGATTACTACCTTTATTTCCTAAATAGGTTTGATAAGCATCTACATTTAAATAATTTAAAATTGTTTTTTCACTCATTCCTAATATTGGAGCTAATGCTTTCGCCGTAAATTCTTTATCTGCGACATAAGCATAATCACCAATACGATCTTCACTTAATACTGCGACAATTTTATATGTTTCTTGATTTTGCGCAATTGTTTGACCTTCACGATCTTTAATTAAACCTCTTTTCGCAACAATTGTCGTTGTTGCTTGTTGGAAGTTTGATTTAGCTTCTAATACATTAATTCCACTTCTTAAATGAACACCTGTTAACGTAGTGAAAAAGACATTAAATGTAATAATGCCTCCAAATAAAATCATAGATAGAAAAAGAACTAATATTTTAATATTAGTTGTATTTTTTTTCATATTTTATTCCTCACTATTCTGCAGTAATATATTCTATTCTATCAGAATCAAATGATAAATCGAATCCGTATTCAGCACATACTGACATTAAGTATTCTCTTTCAGTATATTTTGCGACATCTAAACGTAAGATTTCTAATTCTTTTTGTTCTTCTTCATTTTGAACTTTTAATGTTTGATAGTTCTTATTTAAAGAAATGTTATAAGATTTTAAAAATGTTACAGATGAAAAATATAAAAATCCAGATAAAACACATACAATAGTCAATAAGTTTTGTAATTTAAGTTTTCTTTTTCTTCTTACTATTTTTGCCATCTTATTTCACCCTTTCAATTACTCTTAGTTTTGCACTGTGAGAACGATTATTCTCTTCTAATTCTTGTTCACTTGCTAATATTGGTTTTCTATTTACTAGTTCAAAATCAGCTGTTTGGATTTCACTAGCTTTTAATGGAATTCTTTTATCAACATCTGGTGAACTTGATTTTCTTTTAAATGTATCTTTAACGATACGATCTTCTAATGAATGGAAGCTAATAACACAAATTCTTCCACCCACATTTAAACATTCACATGCTTCTTCTAAACATACTTCTAATTCATGTAATTCATCATTTACGGCAATTCGAATTGCTTGGAAGATTTTTTTAGCTGGATGTCCTTTTTTATTTAATACTTTTGCTGGATAAGCTGATTTAATAATCTCTACTAATTCAAATGTAGTTTGAATTGGTTTATTATTACGAGCTTGTTCAATTTTACGAGCTACTTGTTTAGAAAAAGGGTCTTCTCCATATCTAGTAAATACTCGACATAATTCTTCAAATGAATATTCATTAACTACATGATATGCACTTAATTCTTGTTCTTGATTCATTCTCATATCTAGTGGTGCATCAAAACGATAACTAAATCCTCTTTCAGCTTCATCAAATTGAGGTGAACTTACTCCTAAATCTAGTAATAAACCATCAATTTTTTGAATATTTAATTTACTTAATTCTGATTTTAAATTTTTAAATCCGTTGTGCACAAAAGTCACGTTTGAACCAATTTCCATCAAACGTGGTGTACTTTCTTTAATTGCTTGACTATCTTTATCAAAACAGATCAATTGTCCTTTAGGGATACGTTTTAGGATCTCACTTGAGTGACCTCCTCTACCTAAAGTACCATCGACATAAATTCCATCTTCTTTAATATTTAATCCTTCTATACATTCATTTAATAAGACACTGTAATGTTTCATAGCATAAACTCCGTTAAACTTTCCGCAAGTTCTTCAAAACTATCTTGGCTATCTGATATATATTGTTCCCAAACATCTTTCGCCCAAATTTCAACTTTGCTACCTGCACCAATAACAACACATTCTTTTGTAATGTTTGCTAGTTTAGATAAGTTTGAAGGAATTAAGATACGACCTTGAGAATCTATTTCGACGCTTGTTGCTTTACTTGTAAGCATTCTGACAAAGGCACGTGCTTGTGATTTAGTCGTTGGTAATTGAGATAACTGTGCATATATCTTTTCCCAAGACTCATTTGTATATAGAGTTAAACATCCATCAAGTCCAATAGTCAGAACTAAACCTTCACCTAACTCAGCACGAAAACGAGCAGGAATAATCAGTCTGCCCTTAGCATCTAAATTGTGTGAAAATTCACCCATGAACATGACCGACACCCACTTTCTACCACAACGTACTACTTTGTACCACAATTATAACCTAAAACCATTAAAATGTATAGTTTTTTTTAATTATTTTCCAAATAAAAAAATGGCAAAAAATGCCAAAAAAAAGGCGAAACAACCGTTTCGCACTATTTCATAATTCTTTCAATCATTACTTGTTTAGCTTTCATCTCTAACGTATCATCTAATGCTTTTAAATTTATATTTTCATGACGTTTAGATAAAGCCTTTGTGATAATAAAATCAGCAATCTCTGGATTTTTTGGAAGTAATGGACCGTGTAAATATGTACCTAATACTTTACCATTATAGAACCCTTCAGTTCCACAGTGATAACTATTTCCATTACCGACAATTACTTTTCCAAATGGAGTTGAAACATTTTTAGTTTGACCTCCATGATTTTCAAAACCTACAACTTTATAAGTCTTTCCATCAATTTCAGTTTCAATTAAAACATTTCCAATACAACGTGCATCTCTTGAAGCACTTTCAGTATAATAATCAAAGAATTTAAGACCAGAAATCTTATTTCCATCACCATCAAGATAATATTGACCAAACATTTGATATCCACCACAGATTAATAATACAAATGTATTTTCATCCATCGCTTTTTGAATATTTTCTTTACGTCCTAATAAATCATCAACTAACATTGCTTGTTCTTTATCAGCTCCACCACCGATAAATAATAAGTCATAGTCACTTAAATCTTTATCTTCACCTAAAGAACATGTATCAACAATACATTCAATTCCTCTATCCAAACATCTTGTCTTTAATACTTGAATATTTCCTTTATCTCCATAAAGATCCATTAAATCATGATACATCCAACAAACTTTCATTTTCATGATGCATGCCTCCTGATGATATTACGAGCATTTTGTAATGCAGTATAATTTGCAAGTACATATGCTTCTTCATTTGCTTCTTTCATACGCACAATTGCTTCTTCAACATCTACAACTTCTACTTCTCTATATCCTTCATATTTTAAACGTAATGCCATGTCATATCCACGTAATCCTGCACACATAATTGATTTTGTGTGTTCATTAATTAACATTTCAAAGTGAGCATCCCAAATCCAAGATACATCTGTACCATCTTGAATATTATCATTTAAAATAATTAAGATATTCTTATCATTTTCACTTTTCATGATAGCTTTCATAACTTCGTTTGCACCTGTAGGATTCTTATATAAATTTAATAAGCAATATCCATTTAAATCAAATGTCTCATTACGTCCTTTATTCATGACAAAGTTTTCAAATACATAATTTGCACATTCTAAATCTAAACCATTTACTTTCATACAGCATAATACTGCAGCACAGTTATAAAGTGCATAAATAGCATTTTGGAAAGAATGGAATACTTGTCCATCCATCGTAAATGTTTCATTTTTATAATCAATTGAACTAATTAAACATTCAAGTTCATTTTTCCCAAATCCACATTCACACTCGAATTTACCAATATGAGAATATTGATAGAATTCATAATGTAATGGTTTTCCACATCTTGGACAGAATTTACCTTCACTTGCTTCATTAGAAGAAGTATTTGTCACTTCATTTTTTCCAATTCCAAAATAATGAACTTGTGCATGAGGTGCTTTATCCGCTAAACGAACAACATTAGGATCATCACCATTTAAAACTAAATGACCTGTATAATCATCTAAAATTGATTCAATTCGACGAATAATTGTTTCCATTTCTCCAGCACGATCTAATTGATCTCTAAAGAAATTTCCAACTACAAATGTACTTACATTTAAATCTTTAAACACACGCATAACTGTTAATTCATCTACTTCTAAAACAACAGCATCTGCTTGTACTTCATAATTTAAATTAGAATTTGCACATAATAATGTCACAATTCCTTCTTTTAAGTTATCACCTTTTCTATTTCCGATAACTTTTAAACCTGCTTTAGAAAAACTCTCACAAATTAAATTACTTGTTGTAGTCTTTCCATTTGTCGCAGTAACAATAACCACTTTACTTGGCATTTTAAATTTCTTTAAAATATCTTTATCCAACTTCATTGCAATCGTACCAGGTAAAGAACCTCCTCTACCCATTTTCGTTAACACAAAGTGGATAAACTTAATTAATAATAATTTCATTTTTATCACCGTAGATATTATACACTATCCCTATAAACAAAAAAAGAGTCATTGACTCTTCTTATGCAACTTTCACTCCATCGTAGTAACCGCAATCACCACATACTCTGTGAGTTCTTTTGTAAGCTCCACAGTTAGGGCATTTTACTAATGTAGGTGCCGCTAATTTGTAGTGAGTTCTACGTTTTGCTTTTCTAGTTTTTGAATTACGTCTTTGTTGAACAGCCATGTCGCTACCTCCTATTTTATTCCTCTATTTTAAATTCTTTTAGTTTTGCTAATCGAGGATCTATTTGATCTTTTTTTGATTCTCTTAATTCTTCCTCGCTTACAACTTCCCAGCCTTTTCCTTTAGGATATGTCGCTCCCGGTTTTACAACCTTGTAAGGAATCTCCATTACAATCAGCTGGAAAATCGCTGGATACAATTCGACGATGTCTTTTTTTGTTTCATGAACATCTGGATCTTCTACATTCTTAGCGAATGAATAGATTTCAGTAGATGTTGTATCAAATTCAACTTCTACATCTTCTAATGAAATACTGCATGGAACTACCATCATTCCACTAACATTAATATTTGCAATTGCAATGTCATTAGTTGGATCATAATGGATGTCTCCAGTTACATGTACATCTCTTAATTTTCGTAAGTGGCTAACTTTCACTAAGTCTAATTCATTGAACTCAATGCGTTCATCGAACTCGATTGTGTGGTTAACAGCTTGTAGTAATTGACCTTTTGTCCACTTCAAAAAAATCACCTCATTGCTTAACGTTAGTAGTTTACCACAAACGTTTTAATTTCGCAAGGATTTCTTTACTGGAAAGTTAAAAACCTTGACACTTATTTCAATTTTTTGCCTAATTTTTAACTATTATCGGTAAATTTCTTTACGATGACCTACATCAATAACATTAATAATTAGTTTTCCATCTTCGATAAAACAAATAATTCGATAATCACCAACACGATAACGAACATAATTTAAACTTTTACCTTTTAGATATTTCATTTGAGGGATTAAAAATGGATCACTGCAATTTACTAAATTTTTTTGTATCCATTTTAATATTAAGTATCGAGCACTATTATCTAATTTACTTAAACTTTTAATTGCTTTTTTAGTATAAGATACTTGATACATCTACTCTTTCACCCCAAACATTTTCATCACTTCTTCATGACTAATTAATGTTTTGTCTTCTAAATACTCTTCATATGCTTGTTCAGCTAATTCAATATCATACATATCTTCTAATTTTTCATTAATAATACTTCTAACAAACTCTGACACTGTAACACCATGAAAATCTGCCAATTCTTTTAATTGTTTTTCTGCTTTCTCACTTAATCTTATTGATATCATAATATCCCTCCCATCTACATTGTATTACATGTGTCATACATTTTCAAGTATGCTCCTCCTTAATCTTATATACACTTTCCATCGATAAAAAAGCAAAATCTAACAAAATTCATGTTATTTTTTGTTGTAAGGTATCCTAGGAGGAAAAAATATGAACTACAAAAATTTCAACATTAATCTAGAAAATTATTTAAAAGAAATCATACATAAAGAAAAAGAAAATAAAGATATTACTCAATTATCGATTCATATGTATTATCAAGGATTTAATGATGCAATTAGCTTACTTACAAAATCATTTAAATTAAAATAATGTTGTGTTAAAATACTAAGCGAGGTGTTTTATGAAAATATTATTAACATTATTTTTAATTTTAGATTTTGGATATCATTTATTATTTACAGTTTTAAATAATAAACAGAGAAAGAAACCATTACCTAAAGAAGTAAGTGATGTTTATGATGAAAATAGATATCAAACATTTATTAATTATAAAAGTGATTATAGAAAATTATCTTTAGTTACTAAAGTATGTACAATGCTTTTAGATTTAGTATTGATCTATTCTAATTTCTTTAGTTTCTTAGAATCTTTTACTAAAAATCCATATTTATTAGTTTTAATATCTTCAATTATATTATTAATTATCAATAGTATCTTTAGTTATATTATTGATTATTATAGAACATTTACAATTGAAGAAAAGTATGGAATGAATAAAAAGGATTTAAAAGAGTTTAATAAAGATTTCTTTATTAATTTAATTTTAGAATTAAGTTTAAGTGTATGTGTCTATTTATTTATTACATTTGTATGTGAATCTATTGGTTCATATAGTCAAACTCATAGTATTACTTATTTACAATCTTTAGGAATTTGTTTATTGATTATAGGGGCATTTGCACTTATTATCGTCTTCTTTATGTTTATGAGTTATCTTAGTTTAAAGAAACAATATGAGTTCTCAGAACTTGAAAATGGACCTTTAAGAGTAAAAATCGAAGACATGATGAAGGATTGCAAGAAGAAAGTACAAAAGATTCAAGTATATAATGAATCTAAGAAATCTACTTCTAAAAATGCATTCTTATTAAAATTATTATGGATTAGAGAATTTGGAATTGCTGATAATTTCATGAATGAAAATTGTGAAGATGAATTATTAGCTGTACTTGCACATGAAATAGGACATTTAAAACATAAAAAAGATATTTATGATTATTCTAAATATGTTTTATTAGGTATTGTACTTATTTTATTTGTTTGGTTATTACCACATATTGAACTTATAAAAGATTTAAATTCTATGATATTAACTAGTTTTAATTTAACTACAAATAACTACTATGTGAGTTTTCTAGTTGTATCGATACTATTAAATCCATTATCAATCATATTTGAAGCATATAGTAATACCATTACTCGTATTCAAGAATATGAAGCTGATGATCATTCAGTTAAAATGGGATATGGAAAAGAATTAATCCACACATTCAAACAATTATCAAATGATGAATTAGTTGATGTAAATCCACATCCATTTGTGGAATTCATGACCTATAATCATCCTGGTATGTACAATCGTATTAAACACATTCAAGAAAAAATGGAGAGCAATTAGCTCTCCATAAATTTTATTATATCTTCAATTACTTCTTCTTTACATTTATCATTTAAGATTTCATGACGAACTGACGGATATAATTTACTAGATACATTTGTATATCCAACAGTTTTCATAAAATTAACTGCATATTCAAAATCTTTAGAACTTACAATACATGGATCTTCACTACCTGCAATAAAGAATATAGGACAATCTTTATTTTTTAATTGCCATCCACTATTGATATAAGTATCTCTCATCAACGTAAATAAATTTATAAATCCATCACATGTAAATGTAAAACCACACTCTGTTGATTCATCATATAATCTTTGAATTTCTTTATCTGTCGTAATCCAAGCATGATCATATTCTTCACCTTTGATTTTATATGAACCAATTGATAATTGTTGGATCAATGCACTACGATGTCTTTCCCCTTTAATCGCTTTAATGATTTTTGTAAGAGTTAAGGCAACACCAACTAATGGATTTTTAGAAGGTGAACCACATACAATTAAACCAGAATAAGCATCATCATTTTCTTTCATGACATTGCGTACAACTAAAGAACCCATCGAATGACCAAACAAATAAACTGGAAGATTAGGATACTTTTCTTTAATATCACTTGTTACTTGAATCGCATCTAAAACAATTCCTCTTCCACTTGCATCATTCATAAATCCTAAATCATTGGAATCAATATTACCATGTCCTCGATGATCATGCATTACGCAAATATAACCAGCATTCGCTATTTTTTCCATTGTCTTTAAATAACGATCTTTAATCTCTGCCATTCCATGACACATTTGAAGAATTCCTTTAGGATTTTCACATTCGATTACCATAACTTCAATACTCATTCCATCAAAATTTGATTTTAACTTATATCTTCTTTCCATGTTATCACCACTTTCATATTATCATATTTTATGTTATATTTGAAACATGAAAGTATGTGGAATTGTTTGTGAATATAATCCATTTCATAATGGACATATATATCATATAGAAAAAGCGAAAGAAGTTACAAATTGTGACTTAATGATTGCAGTTATGTCTGGAAATTTCGTGCAAAGAGGAGAACCAGCAATTATCGATAAATGGAAAAGGGCCGAAATGGCTTTAAAACATGGCATTGATATTGTTATTGAATTACCATTTATTTATGCTACTCAAAGTGCAAAACAGTTTGCGCAAGGATCTATGCACTTATTAAATTTAATCGGATGTGATTGTTTTTGTTTTGGAAGCGAATCGAATAATTTAGATATTCTAATTGAATGCAGTAAAATCGAATTGTTAAATCCAGATAAAACGATTGCACCTGTGCAATCATATGAAATATTATATGGAAATATGAATTCTAATGATATTTTAGGTATTAATTACATAAAATATTGTAAAGATATGAAACCATATTGTATTCAAAGAAGTAATCATTATTTTGATGAAGAAATTGATGGAAAAATATCTAGTGCTACAAGTATTCGTAAAGCAGTGAGAGCCAATGAAGATTATTCTATTGCTACTCCTATGAATATAGAAAATCCAGTATATTTAGAAGATTATTATCCTATGATTCAATCTTTATTACATACATTACCTAAAGAATATTTAAAAGAATTATTCTTGATGGATGAAGGGATTGAAAATTTATTAGTTAAGAATGCTAATTGTAAATCATTTGATGAATTTATAAATGCTTCTATTTCTAAGAAATATACTAGAAGTAAAATTCAAAGAACTTTAATTCATTTATTGAATCAAACAAGTAAGAAAACAGTAAATGAATTAGAATTACCTAATAAAGTACGATTACTCGGATGTAATGAAAAAGGAAGAAAATATTTAAAAGAAATTGATTGTGTCGCTTCTAGATTTAATCAAATTGAAGAAGAATATCGTCAAATGGAATTAAAAGCTACACAAGTTTATGCTAGTGTATTTGATGAAGAAAACCGCAAACAAATTAAAGATGATGAGTTAAGGGCTCCAATATTTATATGATCATACTAGTACTTATTTTATTTTTATTACTATTACCTGTTTTATTCTTTCCTAAGTGCAAGCATAAGGAACAAAATGTTGATTGTTTGATTGTACTTGGTTGTCCTGCTTATGATGATGGAACAATGTCAACCACTCAAAAAATGAGAGTTGAGAAGGCTGCAGAATCAATTCTAAAGCACGATATCAAAGTATGTATATTAACAGGTGGAGCTGCTCATAACGAGTACACAGAAGCTAAAATCATGGGTAACTACTTAAAAACACTTGTTGATTGTAAATTGATTTTAGAAGACAAAAGTAGAACGACATATGAAAATATGAAAAATTGTCAAACATTATGTAAAGAAAATAACTTTACTAAAATTGGTGTATTAACTAGTTCATTCCATTCAGATAGAGCTTATGCCATGAGTAAAAAGTTCTTTAAAGATGTTATTATGTTTAACGCTCCTTATCGATTCACAATCAAAAAAATCATTAGAGAATATATCTCTAGAATGCAATATATTACGATAGAAATCAAAAATTCATTCAAATAAAATTACATGTGAAATTATAGAAAAAAATTCACAAAATAATTGAAATTTATCGAATATAATGTTATTATATTTCCCGTTGCGGAGGTGATTTAGATGAGTCAAGTAATGAACAAAAAAGCTCTAATCGATGCAGTTGCAGAAAAATTAGATATTACTAAAAAAGATGCTACTGTTGCTGTTGAAACAGTATTTGATACAATTATCGAATCATTAGTTAACGGAAACAAAGTTGATATTAGTGGATTTGGAAAATTCGAAGTAAAAACTCGTAAAGGACGTACTGGAATTAACCCATCAACTAAAGAAACTATTGAAATCCCTGCTTCAAATGCATGTGGATTCAAAGCTGCAAAAGCTTTAAAAGAAGCTGTTAAATAGTGAAAAAATATAGCTGTCATTGACAGCTATTTTTTTATATATTCTTCTTTTGTTATTACATTTACAATTGTAGTAACTTCTTTCTCTAATCCATTTGAATAATACCTATGAGTATGAGAATATTTAAAATTACATTTTTCTTGTACTCTTTTCGATTTAATATTATCTATAAAATGGGCAATCCATATTTTATCTAAATTTAATTTATTAAAACCATAGTCAATCATTAACAAACTAGCTTCTGTCGCATAACCTTGATTCCAATACTTCTTACCTAACCAAAATCCTAATTCTTTTTCATTTTCTTTTTGGACATATTGACTCTTTTTAAATAAAGCAATATTTCCTATTACAACATTAGTTTCTTTTAATACAATCGCATATGTTTCATCATTCATCAATACATCTTCAAGTATAATTTGACTTTCCATAGGCATTGTATGAGGTTGCCAACCACAAGGGTATCCTACTTCAGGATCTTTCGCTAAATCATATAATGTATCACCATCAGTAATCATCCATGGTCTTAATATTAATCGTTTACTTTCTAACATATTTACACCTATTTAAATAATACAGCAAAAAAAAGAATAAGCAAATGCTTATTCTTAACTATTTCTAATAATTGTTTTATAGAAATCAACACCCATTGGTAATGTACCTTGATAGATGTTTTCATTTAATCCATGGATAGAACCATATTGTTGTTTATCAATATATAATGGTGCAATTCTAATACAATTATCTGATACTTTTGCGTAATATTTCGCATCTGTTCCACCTGTCATTACATATGGACATACTCCAATATTTGGATAGATTTCATTAATTGTTTTTTCAACTAATTTGAATTCTTCACTCTTATAATCTACGATTGGACATGGATCATCACTGTATAATACTTCTGTTTCAATATTGTATTTAGATGCAATTTTTGAAATGCATTCAATACTTTCTTTTACAGGTTGGTGGTGAATAAAACGCATATTTCCTACAATACTTGCTTCTTGTGGTAATACGTTTGCCCCATCTGCTCCCTTAGCCATTGTAAAGGCTAGTGTTGTACGTAACATTGCTCCTGCTGCCGAAGATACACTTGGTAATAAAGTGACTAACAATGGCTTAAATACGTTCATATTCGAGAATAATAATTTCATACCAAAGTTCATATTTGGAGCCATTCTTCTAAACATTTCTTCTACAACTGGTGTAAATTGTGCATCAAATGGATTTTTCTTTTCCACATCACACATGAATTTACCTAATCTTACTAAAGGTGTATTTTTACCTGGAGCACTTGCATGTCCTCCATTACCTCTAGCAGTAAATTTCACATCTCCGTATCCTTTTTCTACGATACCAACCATAGCGTATGTTCCTTTAACACCACCTACTGGTTCTTCAATGATCATACCACCTTCATCTAATAATAATTTAATTTTAATATTATTATCTTTTAAATATTGTACAGTAGCAGGAGCTCCATCTCCACTCCATTCTTCAGTACAACTAGAAGCGATATATACATCATTTTCAGGAACAAATCCATCTTTGATTAATTCTTCTACTGAAGTAAAAATACAGAATAAAGAAGCTTTTGTATCTACAGTACCTCTTCCCCATACTCTACCTTTTTCATCAATATCTCCACTAAATGGTTCATGTTCCCAAGTACCATTAGCTTCTACTACGTCTTGGTGAGACATTAATAAAATAGGTTCATCATGTTTTTTACCTTCCCACTTATATAATAAACTTCCATCAAATACATGTTTTTCACATGTAGAATGTACTAATGGGAATAATTCTTCTAATACTTTATGGAATTCATAGAATTTTGTTCTATCTTTTTGGTCTCTACATGAAATTGTTTCACATTGAACCATTTTAGATAATTGTTTTCCATATTCTACACTTCTCTCACTTGTATCTAACTCAACAGTTGCATTCATTGCGCTTGTTGGTTTTACTAATAATGTTTTAATAACTAAAATTAGAATAAATATTAATAATGCTAATAAAATATATAATAATACTTCCATAATTATAGTTTACCTTTCTTAAATAATACAAATCCGATAACTAATGCCATAGCACCACTAGGAATCATTAATAAACTTGTTTCATTAATCATAGATGGTACAAAGATACATAATAATGACATTGTTAATAAAGGAATAATTGCAATCTTAGGTGATTGTGCACAGTATTTTAATCCTAAAGCACCAAATAATGCAGGTACTACATTATTAAATGCTGGAAGTAATGCTTCATTTTGTAATACTGGTTGTAAAGGTACTAATAATAATACTCCTACTAAAATAACTAACATTGTTGTAATTGCACTTGTCGCAACTGAAATAGTAGAAATAATTTCATGTTCAGGAGTACCTGATTCTGTATGAGCAATTGTTTTCGCATTCATAACACATGGAATTTTCATATTAGTAACATTTCCAGTAATAAATGATAGATAACTACCACCTACTCCTAACATTGGTGTATAAATTAAGAATTCTACTACAGCCATAGGAATATATAGAATACCTACTTTCGCAAACCCTGCTAAGAATCCATTCCAGTCAATATCAACATTGTAAATATTCGCCATAATAAATGGTACTGCAACTAATAAAACGATTGTAAGAATTGATACAACACGTCCTAAGCGATGTAATCCATTATTATATTCTTGAAAAAATTTATTCTTATCCATAATAACCTCCTACATCATCCCATTAATGATAACTGCCATAATCATTGCAATTAACATACTAGCCGCTAAAGAGAAATTCTCTAAAACAAGCATTTTCTTTTTATTCACTAAATATTCAAAACCAGCCATTACTAAACCAGAAATTGCCGCAACAATTAATGGCATATAATCACTTCCTCCACTTGGGAAACACTTACCAACATAAGCACCAATGAAAGCAGCACATAATCCAACAAACATTGCAGTAGTTGCATAAGCACCAAAACCAGGTTTTCCACTAGTATTTTCTTTTTTAGGTTTTGATTGTAATTTAGTTAAATATTTCTTTAAGAAGAATGTACAACATACAATACCACCTAAAATACCTAAAGTCATAACTAAGGCAATTGTCACAAAAGCAGTTGTACTTAACTCACTTAAATTTAAACCAGTTAATCCAATACTTTGTGCAGCAATTTCCGCAACATTTAATTCATATTGTAAAGATCCAATTACAGATAATCTTAACCATGAAAATGGAACTCCTAATGTACCACTTAAAGCAATAACCCCTAATAAAATACTTAATGATGGTAATAAAGTAAATGTAGCACTCGCCGTAATTGATTTCTTTAATACACTTGGATCCATACCAATTTGAATCCCAGCTTTATAACTCTTCACTAAGAATAGTAAACACATACAAGTAATAAATAATAGTACAAATCCAACTAGTCCATAAAAAAACCCTGAATTCACACTTGTAAGATAATTATTCATAATATCCCTCCTAATAATACTCATAATTGTACCACTTATAAAAAAATAAGCAATTTTTTAATAAATTATTTCCTTTTTTTCAAATAAAAAACGTATATAAGAGTAAGGAGGTGATATCGTGAAGTCAATTTTTATTTCATACACAATGATCATACTAAGTTTTGTCTTATTTTTATGCTTTGGATGGTACATCCAATTTGATCATACACAAGACACAATAGAAACAGCAGTAAAAAGAAGTCTAATTTCAACAATGTCCGATTATGTAGATAAAGAAAACTATGAAGCATATGATGTCTACACTACATTTGAAAATCACTTTAAAGAATTAGCTTTAAAAGACTATGAATATGAATTGACATTAAGCGGATTTATTAAAGAACCATTATTTATGAGAGTACATTGTACAGTGAGAAACAAAACCAAATTAAAAGGATTAGAAATTAATATTGATGAAGCTATGATAGAGGAGTATAACGATGAAGAAAATTAAAAGCATAATAGGAATACTTCTATTAATCTTAATAAATGTATTATTATTTAACATTTGTCTAAACAAAAAACTAGATTTAGTAGAAGTACCCGTAGCTAGTGTTCAAATTGAACCACGAACAAAAATAGAAGAAACAATGATCAAAATGATAGAAGTGCCTCGAGCA
>JAEIGA010008059.1_pt1 | contig 15974 bp, 13 predicted proteins | sample 9270691 | NCBI WGS metagenome assembly JAEIGA01 (sample SAMN17057246, study PRJNA624740) | gut metagenome | biome: biome; isolation source: fecal sample | host: Bos grunniens | place: China: Xizang | collected 2019
GCAAAACCATATCACGCAGCATTTGAACGTGGTGTAAAAATCATTGGTGCTACTTCTCACTACGTAACAGAAGAACTAGATGCAGGTCCTATCATTAAACAAGACGTGGCACGTATTTCTCACAAAGACAGCATCGAAAACCTTATTCGCAAAGGTCAAGACCTAGAAAAAGTAGTGCTTTCTCGTGGTGTAGAAAAACACATCGAAAGAAAAATTTTAGTTTATAAAAACAAAACTATAGTATTCGGATAATGATAGAATTAATCCCTGCCATAGATATTATAGACGGCAAATGTGTACGCCTTTCGCAAGGTGATTACAACAGCAAAAAAACTTATAATGAAAATCCACTAGAAGTGGCAAAAAGCTTTGAAGACCACGGCATTAAACGTCTTCACCTAGTAGATCTAGACGGAGCAAAAGCTCAGCATATAGTAAATTATAAGGTTTTAGAAAACATTGCCAACAACACCAACCTAGTAATCGACTTCGGTGGTGGTCTTAAAACCGACGAAGACCTACGCATAGCATTTGAGAGCGGTGCGAGCATGATTACAGGCGGAAGCATTGCAGTGAAAAACCCTGCGATTTTTGAGTCTTGGATTAACAAGTTCTCTGGCGAGAAAATCATTTTAGGTGCCGACGTAAAAGAGAAAAAAATTGCAGTTACAGGTTGGCTTGAAAACACAGATACAGAACTTTTCCCATTCCTTGCTGATTATATAAGCAAAGGCATAAACAAAGTGATCTGCACAGATATTGCAAAAGATGGTATGCTTCAAGGCCCATCAATAGAGCTTTACAAAGAAATAATGGCTGCACATCCTAGCCTACACCTTATAGCAAGTGGTGGCGTAAGCAGTATGGAAGACATTATTAAACTAGACGAAGCTGGCATTCCTGCAGTTATTTTCGGAAAAGCGATTTACGAAGGTAAGATTACCTTAAAAGAATTAGAAAGATTTTAAAATCGGTCACTGAGCCTGTCGAAGTGCCCGATTTCGACTAAACGACTAAACAACTAAACTTTAAACAATATGTCAATCAAAAAAATTATCCCTTGCCTAGACGTTAAAGATGGCAATACAGTAAAAGGTGTGAATTTTGTAAACTTCCGTCATGCAGGTGACCCTGCAGAAATGGCTGCTATGTACAGTGAAGCAGGTGCTGACGAGTTAGTAGTATTAGATATTACTGCTTCATACGAAGGCAGAAAGACATTTACAGACGTGGTTAAACGCGTTGCAGAACGTTGTACAATCCCATTCACAGTAGGTGGTGGTATTGGTAGCATCGAAGACGTTGAAAGACTTCTTAACGCAGGTGCTTCAAAAGTTTCTATCAACTCTGCTGCACTTCGCAACCCACAACTTATCAACGACATCGCAGAAAAATTTGGTTCTAAAGTTTGTGTTGTTGCTATCGACGCACAATACGAAAACGGCGAATGGGTTTGCTACCTAGACGGTGGTCGCATTCCTACCGAACGTAAACTTGTAGAATGGGCAAAAGAAGCAGAACAACGCGGTGCTGGTGAAATTCTATTCACAAGTATGAGCCACGACGGCGTAAAAACTGGTTATCCAAACGAAGCTCTTGCTGCTCTACACGACAACTTAAGCATTCCTGTGATTGCTTCTGGTGGTGCAGGCAATATGGAACACATCAAAGACGCATTCCTAGTAGGTAAAGCAGATGCTGCACTTGCTGCTAGTGTATTCCACTTTGGTGAAGTTAAAATCCCAGAATTAAAAGAATATTTAAAAAGCTTTAATATAGAAGTAAAATGAATTTAGACTTTCAAAAACAAGGCGGATTGATTCCTGCTATTATCCAAGACGCAGTTACTAGCAAAGTGCTTATGCTTGGATATATGAGCCCAGAATCATTAGAAAAGACCCTTGAAACTAAAAAAGTTTGTTTCTATAGCCGCACACGCAAGTGCCTATGGACCAAAGGTGAAACAAGTGGCAATTTCTTGAACGTAGTTTCTATCAAAGAAGACTGCGACAACGATACACTACTTATCAAAGTAAACCCTGTAGGTCCTGTTTGTCACACAGGTGCAGACACATGTTTTAATGAAGAAAATAAAGAAAACCCTATTCTTTTCCTAAGCACTCTTCAAGAGTTTATCAACAAACGCTACGAAGAAATGCCAGAGGGTTCTTATACCACTTCATTATTCCAAAAAGGTGTGGCTAAAATGTCTCAAAAAGTGGGCGAAGAAGCTGTTGAAACAGTTATCGAAGCTATGGCTAACAACAATAGCCGTCTTATTTACGAATCTTCAGACCTTCTATACCACTTAATAGTACTTTTAACATCAAAAGGACTACGCATAGAAGACCTTGCAGCAGACTTAAAGAAACGTCATAAAGTAACAAAAGATGAATACCCAAACCAATAATACATTAATAAAATATAGCGGAGTAGAAATCTGCCAAAAAGAACAAGTAGTTCTAAAGGATGTTTCTATTGAAATATCTGCTGGCGAATTCTACTACCTTATTGGTTCTGTAGGCTCTGGTAAGAGTAGTTTGCTTAAAACTATCTACGCCGAACTACCTATCACAGAAGGTGAAGCTCAAGTTTTTGATTTCGACCTTAATGAAATCAAACAAAAAGAGATTCCATACCTACGCAGACAAATGGGTATTATCTTCCAAGATTTTCAACTTCTTATGGACCGCACTGTATATGAAAATCTATATTTCGTCCTTAAAGCCACAGACTGGAAGGATAAAAACGAAATGGATAAACGTATAAAAGAGGTACTTAATGAAGTAGGAATGAATAACAAGGGTTACAAAATGCCTCACGAACTTTCTGGTGGTGAGCAACAACGTATAGTTATAGCTCGTGCTTTGCTTAACAAACCTAGATTAATCCTTGCCGACGAGCCAACTGGAAACCTAGACCCAGAGACTGGTAATGCCATTTTAGATTTACTACATGGCATTTGTGAAAGAGAAAACACCGCCATTATCATGGCAACTCACAACCTAGTACTCCTAGAAACCCACCCAGGCAAAATTCTCAAAGTAGAAAATCACAAATTAGTATAATAAAAAAGGCGAACATTTAGTTCGCCTTTTATATTTTAAGTAATAATTATTACAGATTCGCCATTTTTATTGCGGTTATAGCACCTTCAACTCCCTTATTTCCAAGTTCCCCACCACATCTATCCAAAGCTTGTTGTAGAGTATTTACGGTTAACAAACCGAAAATAACAGGAGGAAATCCTTCACGAGCGTTAAGTTCTGCTATACCTTGTGTTGTGCCTGAGCAAACATAATCGAAGTGAGGAGTATCACCTTGGATTACACAACCAAGCACTATAATAGCATCATATTTTTTCTTTGATTGAAGATATTTTGCAGCGTATGTAAGCTCAAACGCACCTGGCACATGAACAACATCCACATCTACTGCACCATTTTCTTCTAAGGCTTCTAACGCACCCTCCAAAAGTTTGAAAGTAACGTTAGAATTCCAGTCTGCCACTGCAATGGCGTATGATTGCTTTGCCACTATTGCCTTGTCTGGCATAGAGTTGGCATCATATTCAGAAAGGTTATGAAGCTTACTTGCCATTTTTTAGAGTAGCGTTTTCAATATATTTATCAACTTCGTCGATGTCGGTAATACCAGTGATTTTACCTTCGCAACGAGATTTAAGTTCTTTGTAAGCATCTAATGCATTAGCATAATCACCTAGAGATTCGTATGCACGACCAAGCTTCATAAGTGAAGAACTAACAACTAGGATATTTTCACCTTTGGCAGCTTTTTTGTAGCAAGAAATAGCTTTTTCTGTTTCGCCTTTCATTGCATAGCAGTCGCCTAAAGTAGATTCTACTGTATATTGAAGAATGTTATCAGAAGCAGAGAATCCTTCTAGATAAGAAATTGCATTATCGTAATCTGCTTGTTTGAAGTATGCAAGACCAGCATACGCTTTCGCTAAGTTGCCAGATTTTGTAATAGAATATTCGTCTGCAATAGAAGCAAAACCAATAAATTCAATGCTATCGCCATTAATAGCAGCATCATATTGACCTGCAGCATAATAAACTTGTCCTAATGCCATTTGCTCAGCTGCTTCTGCAGATTTTGGTTGAATCATAAAGTTATCAGCCACTAACCAACATACTAAAACAACTACGATTGCAGCAAGTGCATAAAGTAAAGGTTTTTGATTTTTTTCTAAAAATGCTTCAGATGTGCTTAACGCTTCTTCTAAGTTTTTTAACTCTTTTTCTGTTGCATCAACTTGATTATTCTTTTTGTTTGCCATGATATAATTTGTTTAGTTATTTTTATTTAGGAACTGCAAAGTTAAACTTTTTCTTGATATAATAGCAATTAAAACGTATGTTTTATAAGATAAAATAAGATTTTATTGAAAATTTCTACCGTTTTGTTTTGTAATTAAAAGAAAAGTATTACCTTTGCACTGCCTTAAGGTTCCTTGGCCGAGTGGCTAGGCACCGGTCTGCAAAACCGTCTACGGCGGTTCGAATCCGCCAGGAACCTCAAAACAAAAAGCGAAACTTTAAAGTTTCGCTTTTTTTGTTGTTTATAGTACTACATAAATAAGGGGAGCAGAACTGCACCCCTTAATATTATTGAAATACTGATATTATTTTATAGTCATTACAGTAATAACAGGTAAGTGATCTGAAGGATACATGGTTAAGCCCATATTATTGTTATCTGCATTGTAATAAGATACTGTTGCTTTTGTATCATCAAATAACACTAAGTCTATACGTTTTGGCCAGTTGTCGCTAGAAGAATACAAACCTGTGTATGTATTTCCTTCACAAGCACATTTAGGAGCTACTTTTGAGTTTGCTAGCTGAGTTTTGTTACAAACATAACCACCCAAAGCCTTATCTCCCATTACTAAATATGCATCATCAAATGCTGTAGATAATTTTGTGTATGCCACTTCAGAAGTTTCACAATTGAAGTCACCTACAAAGAAATATGGTAAATTACCTGCAATTTCTGGCACTTTCTTAATAGCAACATCAGCTTGTTGAGAACGAACTGTAACATGCTTAGCATCATAATCGTTGTCAAAGTGAGTAGCAAAAAAGTAAAATTCCACACCAGATTGTTTATCTTGTAATTTCACCCAAGCAACCATTCTATTGAAATTTGAATTGCTAAGTTTACTTACCTTATCTGGAGTATTAGACAAAAAGAAACGACCCTGTTCTAATTTTGTAAATTTATCTTTCTTATAGATAAGACCTGTTTGTTCACCAGATGCGCCAGAACCTTGTTGTTTTCCATTATCACGACCATAACCAATATATTGATATTCGGTCAATTGATTAGCTATATCTGTTGCCATAGTGCCAGTAACTTCTTCCAAGCCACACACATCCATATTATAATTTCTAATCATTTCAAATACTTTATCTTTGCGTTTAGGCCATGCTTTATCATCTTTATTATTGCTATCACTAGAACCATTGTAATAACGAATGTTGTAGTTACATATAACGTAATCCCTTTCTGAGAGAGCAGGGAATGCTGGTTCATCTGGAATCACAGGAGTTTCTGGTGTATCAGGAGTCTCTGGTGTTACTGGAGTTTCTGGAGTCTCTGGAGTTTCTGGTTGCGCAGGACCTTCATTTACCTTTGCTTCCAGTTTAATTTCTTTTGAAACATCACCAATAGCAATAATTAATTTACCTTCGTATGTACCAGGCTCTTTTAAAGTAAACACTACAGTTACTGTTCCAACTTCTTCTGTTGAGATAGAAAAGCCTTCACCCTCTACTTTTGCAGTTGGTTTTAGATCTCCTGCATTTGCAATTTCGTATGTAACAGTTGCATTTGTCTTTTCTCCTGCATTAATTTCTTTAAAGACTGGAGCAGAAATATTTAAAATTTCTGGAGGAGTTGGTTCTTTTTCCTCACATGCCACCGCAGCAAACATCATTGCTACAGGGATTAATAATAATAATAATTTTTTCATAATAATATATTGTTGATTGTTTATATGTTTATAACTCCTAATTACTCGCTTCGCTCGTGATTAATGGCGTCGCTCGGCATAACTTAAGCAAGCTTATCATTGCTCTCGCTTACTCGCGCTACTCGCTTCGCTCGTGATTTTGCTCTCGCTCGGCAATGTTTAAGCAAGCTTATCATTGCTCTCGCTTACTCGCAAAATTCCTAACTTATTGATAGTTCTAACCACCTCATCGACTTCTCGTCTAGAAGTGGGATAAGTTCTTCCATGCGTTTGGCATTCTTTTGAAGGGTATCCATATCTAGTGTGCCTGATGCAAAACCTTCTTCAAGAGTTTTCTTTTCTTCTTCTAGCTGAGCAATTTCCACTTCAAGAGCCTCCAATTCACGTTTCTCAGCAAAAGAAAGTTTCTTTTTGGCTTCATTGCGTGGTTTATTGTTTTGTGTTTTGGCAGCATTGTCGCTAGTAGTAGCCTTTCTAGCAATGGCCTCTTGTTCATTTCTCCAATCGCGATAATCGGTATAGTTACCAGGAAAATCTTTTATTTCGGCATTGCCTTTAAACACCAACAAGTGATCCACCACCTTGTCCATAAAGTAACGGTCGTGCGACACCACTATCACGCAACCTTTAAAATTGATAAGATAATCTTCTAAAATATTTAGCGTAACGATATCTAGGTCGTTGGTAGGTTCGTCTAGCACAAGAAAGTTTGGATTGCGCATCAACACAGTACAAAGATAAAGTCTGCGTTTTTCACCACCACTTAGTTTGTAAATATAATTGTGCTGAGTCTCTGGTGCAAAAAGGAAATGTTGCAAAAACTGAGATGCAGAAAGCTTGCGTCCGCCACCCAAATCTACCTCTTCTGCAATCTCACGCACTGCATCAATCACCTTCATCTGGTCGTTGAACTTAAGCCCCTCTTGACTATAATAACCAAAACGCACAGTTTCACCGATATCAAAACTTCCAGCATCTGGTTTTTCCACGTCCAAAAGCAATTTTATAAAGGTGGATTTCCCCGTACCATTGGCACCAATAATACCCATTTTCTCATATCGAGAAAACTGATAATAGAAATTGTCAAGTATCTTAAGGTCGCCAAAAGATTTGCTTATGTATTTTGCTTCAAAAATCTTAGAACCAATGTAAGTAGATTTATTTTCTAGTCGCACCTGCCCATTATCCACCTTTTGCGACACCTTTTCTTGAAGCTTATAAAAATCTTCAATTCTAGATTTTGCTTTGGTAGCACGAGCTTGTGGTTGACGACGCATCCAGTCTAACTCTTTTCTAAACAAGTTGTTAGCGCGAGCTAGTTCTGCATTTGTTTGGTCTATACGTTCTTGGCGTTTTTCTAGATAATAACTATAATTTCCTTTATAACGATAAAAACGTTTATTGTCTATTTCTATAATCTCGTTGCAAACCCTATCCAAAAAATACCTATCATGAGTAACCATAAGTAGGGTAATATTAGACCTATTAAGATAATTTTCTAGGTATTCTGTCATTTCTAGGTCTAAATGGTTGGTTGGCTCATCGAGAATAAGCAAATCTGGCTCTTGTACTAGCACATTGGCAAGTGCCACACGTTTTACTTGACCACCAGAAAGAGTACCCATTGGCTGGTCGAAACGTGTAATATTAAATCTGGTAAGAATTTGTTTTGCCTTTTGTTCATTGGCAAACTCATTGAAAGTATCCAATACAGTGATTTCTGGCGAAAAATCTGGCAATTGCTTCAAATAGGACACACGCAAATCACGTTTTGTAGTAATTTTTCCTGCATCCATCGGCTCCACGCCTGCAATAATATTAAGTAGCGTAGTTTTACCTGCACCATTTTTTGCAATAATGGCGATTTTCTGACCCTGCGAAATCTCTATATCAACGTTTTCGTACATCAAATCTGCACCAAAACGCTTAGTTAATCCTTCTATTTGCAAATAACTTACCATATCAACCTACAAATATACGAAAATTTCACTATTTTTGCAGTCTAACTTAAATTTTATGACTAAAATACTTAAATATTATATACTACTTTTATTCTGCATTTCAACAATACATAACGCATTGGCAGATAAAGGTTTTTGGCATCCTGCTTTTGTTCCAGATTCTATTCAAGAATATATAAAAGAAGAAGGCGATATCACTCTAGAAAATATCTACAATGCAGACTCTACAAAGAGTTTAAACAACTATGTAGTCTATTTAAACAACGGATACACAGCTAGTTTAATTTCAAAGAATGGTCTGCTTCTTACTCCATACGAGGCAATTGAACCATATATTAATAGCATTGATTCTCTAAAAAATGGTTTTCTTGCGGAAGATATATTCTATGAAAAACCTATTTCTAATTTAACTGCGTTTTTCCAAAATAAGCCAGATAGCGTAAAATATAGTGACATTCGTTTGGTTTATATCCCTAGCGCTGAACTAGCAGAACCAAATATCGCAGACGAGTATTCAAAAGACAGATACAATGCCAATTTTGCTCTTCTTAGAATTTATGCAGACCGCGACAACTATCACTCACGTTACAACAATACAAATCAGCCTTACGTAACTGATAGTTGTTTAACTATTACACGTCATTATGCTGCTGAAGATGATTTTGTTTTCTATCTAGGCTACCCAAATATTAGCAAAAGAAACCTTTCTTCTACAGATATTTACGAAAAATTCCAACTAGTTGACAGCGCAAAACTTGTTGGTTATAAGTTTCTTACCGACTCTGCTATTTACTTTGCACACAAAGAGGTAGAGGCTATAAAAAACAAAAAAGAATACCTTATCTACCCTACTTTAGTTAAAGAAAAAATAAAAAAAGAAGATGAATTTACAGTTTGGGCTGCCAATCATGACAAATTTGAGTCTGCATTGAGATATGCAAATAACGTTACTTTCATGAGAAAATATCAGGCAGAAAGAAGAAAAACAGGTTTCTTATATAATTTGAGTCAAACTGTGTTTGATAAATCTGTTATACTACAAATGGGAGAAATTCTGGTTACCATGACAGAAGAAAACAAGATGAAAATGTATGCAGATTTGGCAAAACTTTATGAAATTTACAAGCCAGAAAGAGAAAAACTTGTGCTTAAGCAAATGCTTGAATTTTACAGTAATCATTGCGATAGCATTTTCTTACCAAATGTTTATTCTGATATTAAACTAAATTACAAAGGTAATATTGACAAATACCTTAACAAACTGTTTAAAAAGTCTTTTGTAACAGACGAAAAACGATTCAACAAGTATCTAGACGACCCAAAAGAAGAGGTTTTCAACAAAGATATGCTTATTGTGCTAGCAAAAGACATTCTTAAACATAAAACCCTTGTTTATAACTATTTCCATAGTTTCGACGAAGACATGGAGAGAGTATTTAAACTATATACAGAAGGTTGTTTGGTGCTAAATTCAGATTATTATCATGCGCCAGAAGCCGATTATAGTTTGAGAATGGGTTATGGCTTTGTTTCTTCGTACAGAAACAATCCTAGTTTTACAGTAAATGCTATTTCGTACCTAAACGACATAAATATACATTCTATTTTGGGTACTTGCGCTTTGGAGAGTGTAACATTTAGTGAATATGTGAGCGAAGATAGCGTAAGAACAAGTTTCCTTACCACTTGCGATGCTCCACTTCTAAGGATGGGCGAGCCTGTATTCAACCTAAAAGGCGAAATTATTGGTATGCTTACCTCTGGTACTAGCGAAACCGAAATGAATAATTATTTGTATCACGAGAGTTTCCGCACCATTGCCACAGACATTAATTATTTAATGTATCTTCTAGAAGAGGAAGGAGCTGACAATATCCTAAGCGAGATAGTACTTGGCGAAGAAGAAGAAATCGTTGAAATCGAATACTTCACCCCAGTAGATTCGCTACTCATTCCAAATGATTCACTTTTGATGCTAAATGATTCGCTGATGATTCTGAACGATTCAATTGCGATTGACTCATTGTTAGTTGACAGTACTAAAATGAATAATACACGCCCATAGGGTGTGACCCTATATTGTAGGCAGGTGTTGAGCGTGGTCCCTGAGCCTGTCGAAGGGCAGCGATAACGCCTGTAATAAAAATTAAACATCAAAGGCATGCCCGTAGGGTATGCATCTTAGAAAAAAAATGAAGATAGTTGCGGATTCATACATACCTTTTTTAAAAGGATTACTAGATAATGTTGCAAATGTTATTTATTTATCGCCAGAGGATATTACACCAGAAGCGGTAAAGGATGCAGACGCACTAATAATTCGCACTCGCACAAAGTGCAACGAAACTCTACTTAAAGGTAGCAAAGTGCGCTTTATTACCACTGCCACAATAGGTTACGACCATATCGACACAAAATATTGCGCAGAAAACGGCATTGAGTGGACAAATTGCCCAGGTTGCAACGCCGACAGCGTAAACAACTATATTCATGCTGCACTTACCACTATTTTTGACGATTTAAAAGATAAAACCATTGGTATAATAGGCGTAGGGAATGTGGGCTCAAGGATAGAAAAAATGGCTTTGAGTTTAGGAATGAAGGTATTGCTCAACGACCCTCCTCGCGCAGAAAAAGAAGGAAACGCAGGGTTCGTTTCACTAAAGGAGATACAAGAGAATGCTGACATTATCACCATTCACACCCCACTAAACAAAGAAACCTTTCACTTGATTGATGAAGATTTCTTGGTTTCGTGCAAAAATACACCTCTTATAATAAATGCTGCTCGTGGCGAGGTTTGTGATACAGCAAGTTTTCTTAAATATAAAGGTGAAATTGTATTAGATTGTTGGGAAGGCGAACCAAATATCAACCTTGAACTGCTGAAAAAAGTAGCCCTAGGCACACCGCATATAGCAGGTTATTCTGTAGATGGCAAAGCCAATGGCACTCGCATGTCTGCAGAGGCAGTTTGCAAACATTTTGGCATAGAAAAAACAATAAAAATAGAAGTTCCTGGCGAAAAAGGCATACCCTATTATATAAAAGGAGAAAGTGATGCTCTAAAAGCGCATCCGGAGTTATTCGAGAACTTCAGAAATAATTATCCGATAAGACGCGATAATATTATTATCAGTTAGGAGTTATGAGTAGATTTTTTATAACATTATCGTACAATGGGAAAAACTATCATGGGTGGCAAATACAGCCAAATGGTAGTAGTGTGCAAGAGACTATAGAAAAGGCTCTTAGCACTATTTTACGCACAGAAATTAGCATTGTAGGTGCAGGCAGAACAGACACTGGCGTGCATGCTAAAATGATGATTGCCCATTTCGATACTGAAGTAAAATTTGATGCAAAAGAACTTCCACGCAGACTAAACTGCTTCCTACCATCCGACATTGCTATTCAAAAAATAGAACCTGTAGCGGATGACCTTCATGCTCGTTTTAGTGCTACAAAACGCAGTTACGAATATCATTTAGTAACAGAGAAGGACGTTTTCTGCACAGAGACAGCATATTTTTACCCTGGTGCCCTAGACTTCGACGCTATGAACGAGGCAGCCAGCAAACTATTCAATTATATAGACTTCACAAGTTTCAGCAAACTTCATACCGACGTAAAAACCAACAATTGCACCATTTATGAGGCACGTTGGGAACAAATTTCACCATCACATTGGGTATTTCACATTAGTGCAGACCGCTTCCTACGCAATATGGTTCGTGCCGTAGTAGGTACACTTCTTATGGTAGGCACAAAGAAAATCACAGTAGATGGTTTCTGCAATATAATAGAATCAAAAGACCGCTGCAAAGCCGGCACCTCTGCCCCAGCCCACGGACTATACTTAACTAATGTGATATATTAGTCAGGAATTTTTGTGCAAACCGAGAGCAAATAAGTTTACTTAATTTGCCGAGGTGCAGCCAAAAATCACGGACGTAGTCCGTAGTTAGGAGTTAGAATCAAATTCACTAGTTTCGCTAATAATTAGTAGATTAAAACGTTAAATAGATGACATCGTTTGCAGGTTTAATTTATTATTCTTAACTTTGTAACGATTTTGCGTTAAAAATTATCTAAATCCTAAATAAATTTTTTAACTATGAAAAAATTAATTCTTTCATTAGGACTTGTAATTGCAAGCATTTCTGCTTTATTTGCACAAGTACCAATGGCTACCGAAGATGTGATGCTTCAAGCATTTTACTGGAACTCACATGGCGAAACAAAATGGTCACAATTAAACTCTCAAGCGAGTGAAATCGCAGCTTCATTCGACCTAATATGGTTACCACCTGCATCAGCTGCAGAAGGTGGCGGTGGCATGAACATGGGATACCACCCTTACCAATGGCACAACCTCACATCTTCTTGGGGAAATCAAGCCCAGCTTACCACTCTAATCAAAAGTCTTAAAGCAGGAGGATGTAAAGCAGTAGCTGACATTGTAGTTAATCACCGTGCTGGCAACAGTGCTAACGGAGACTTTCCACAAGACAACTTCGGAACATACGGAACATTTAAAATTCCAAACTCATGTATAACCAAAGACGATGAAAGATCAAATAGTTCTGCTACAGACTTTGATTACAAACATAATGTCCAAGGAGATATGTGGGGTGGTTATGCAGCAGCTCGTGACTTAGCACACAGCAAATCTGAAGTAAGAAATGCAGTTAAAGGATACCTTAAATGGTTAAAAAACACAATTGGTTTTGAAGGTTTCCGTTATGACCTTGTAAAAGGTTACGATCCTAAATACACAGCAGAATACAACACAGCTGCAGCTCCATATTTCTCTGTAGGCGAGTTCTATCAATCAAACTATGATGATTTAGCTGGTTGGGTAAACGGAACAAGCAAAAAATCTACAGTATTCGACTTCTGCTTCAAACAAGCTATGTACGATTGGGGAGGTGGTTCTAACTACGAAAAATTGGCATGGATGGACGGCAGCACAAAACGTCCTGCAGGCTTAATTCACAACCCTGGCATGCGTCAATATGCAGTAACATTTATCGACAACCACGACACAGCAACTCCACACGAAGGAGCATGGGAATATGGCGGTGACGTTGAAAAAGCAAATGCTGTTATGCTTTCTGCTCCTGGTATTCCTTGCGTATTCTGGAAACACTGGAAAACTAATAAAGCAGCTATCAAAAAAATGATTGCTTGCCGTAAACAAATGGGAGTAAACAGCAACTCAGACGTTAAAGTAACAAACACAAGTGGCTACTATGAATCTGTAGCAACAGGTACAAAAGGTTCACTTATCTGCCGTGTAGGTTCATGGTCTGGCACTCCTAGTGGTTATACTCAGGCATGTAGCGGTAACGGCTGGGCATATTACACAAATAAACCTGTAGATTTCAGCAATACTGGCAACACTGGCAACACCGACACCCCTGTAACCAAAACAGATATTACAATCAAAGTAAAAGCTCCATCATCATGGACACAATGTTACCTTTGGGCATGGGATAGCAGTGATAACAACTTAACCAATGCAGGAGAATGGCCAGGAACAACAGCCATGACTAAAAATGCAGACGGAACATTCTCATATACAGTAAAAAATGTTCCTGGAACATTAAATTTCTTATTTAATGATGGTAAATCTGGCGGGGAACAAACAGCAGACGAGAGTACAACATCTAACTCTTGCTGGACTATTGGTTCTAAAAACGCATCAAATGAAAATAAATATGATTTAAGTCAAAATTCATCATGCGATTTAGCTCCATCACCAAAACCAAATCCAAATCCTAATCCAAACCCAACACCTAACCCAGATGGCTCTATTACATTAAGAGTAAAAGCTTCTAGCATACCTTGGGGAGACAAATGTTACATATACACATGGGATGGCGGCGAACTAGGCGCAGAAGTTAAATATTCTGGCGAATGGCCTGGCACTGCTATGACATTAGGTAGCGATGGTTACTATACATATACCATAAAACAAAGCATGGTTTATGCAATCTTTAACAATGGTGCTTCATCAGGAACATTACAAACTGACGACATCCAAAACATCACTGCATCTACTTGCTACGAAATAGTTACAGACAACGAACACGAAAACATGCTTGGCGCATCTGTTTACGACGCTGTAGAAACAAATTGTCCTGCACAAACTGCAGTTATCGAAGCTGAGGCAGCTGGTATGGTAATCTACCCTAACCCAACAAATGACTACATTTACATCAACTGCGACGAAGCAATTGAAGAAGTAGTTATCAACGCAATCAACGGTAGTGAAGTAATTAGAACAAAATCAAACGAAATTGATTTATCATCTCTAAATCCTTCAATCTACTTTGTAAACATTATGTTACAAAACGGAGACGTTGTAAGAAGCAAAGTTATTCGCAAATAACAAATCTCTATAAAACTCTAAAAAGCGGTGTTTTTTACACCGCTTTTTTTTGTCACTACACAAAAAAATAGTAAATTTGCACGACGTTAAAACAAGAGCCTACTACACTCTTGCTATTCAATTATATATAATAACAACACCTTATTTTATTTCCCTCCACTTTGCATACAGTGCAAAGTTCAATATTTATGGCAGAAGAAATCGTAAAGAAAAGAAGGGCACGCATTAAAGTTACTCCAGTAGAAGTGCCAGCAGCCGAGCCTATAGTAGAAGAACAAAATACTATAGCCACCCCATCTATACCTGTTACAGAAGAAAATACTAGCAAAGAAAATGTAGAATCTACAGAAAAACTAGAAACTATACTTTCTAAAACAGAAAAAAGAGTTATCCCTGAAAAATCATACGAAAAAGCAGACAAACCATACGAGTTTGACGACTTAATCAAAGGTACAGGAGTACTAGAAATAGTACAAGATGGTTATGGATTCCTTCGTTCTCCAGAGTATGATTATTTTCCATCACCAGATGACATCTATGTTTCACAATCACAAATCAGACTTTTTGGCCTTAAAACTGGCGATACAGTAGAAGGACCTATTCGTCCACCAAAAGAAGGCGAAAAATACTTCCCACTAGTAAGAGTGGAAAAAATCAACGGACGCGACCCTGAATTTGTGCGCGATAGAGTTCAATTTGAACACCTTACTCCTCTATTCCCAGACGAAAAATTCAACCTTTGTGGTGGCAAAAGTACCACTATGGCCACTAGAATTGTGGATTTATTCAGCCCTATAGGTAAAGGTCAACGTGGACTAATCGTAGCTCAACCAAAAACTGGTAAAACTGTTCTTTTAAAAGAACTTGCTAACGCTATATTAGAAAACAACCCAGAGGTGTATATGATTATTCTTCTTATTGACGAACGTCCAGAAGAAGTCACAGATATGGCTCGCAGTGTGAAAGCAGAAGTGGTTTCTTCTACATTCGACGAACCAGCTGAAAAACACGTAAAAGTAGCTTCTATTGTTCACGAAAAAGCAAAACGTCTTGTAGAATGCGGCCACGATGTGGTTATCCTACTAGACTCTATCACACGTCTTGCCCGTGCATACAACACTACAGCTCCTGCATCTGGCAAAGTGCTTTCTGGTGGTGTTGACTCAAATGCACTTCACAAACCAAAACGTTTCTTTGGTGCTGCTCGTAACATTGAAAATGGTGGTAGTTTAACAATTATTGCTACAGCACTTACAGAGACTGGTTCAAAAATGGACGATGTTATCTTCGAAGAATTCAAAGGTACTGGTAATATGGAACTTCAACTAGACCGTAAACTAGCAAACCGCAGAATCTTCCCTGCTATCGACATTATGGCATCTGGTACTCGTAGAGACGACTTATTATTGGACGAAAATACTATGAGAAGGATTTGGATTACACGCCAACATCTTTCAGATATGAATTCTATCGAAGCAATGGAATTCCTAAAAAAACAAATGGAAGGTACCATGAATAATGAAGAATTTTTATTATCCATGAACTCATAAATGAATTAAATTTTAAAACTTTTATAATTTTTAAAACAATGGCAAAAGAAAAAAAATTTCTAACC
>JAEIGA010008060.1_pt1 | contig 15972 bp, 19 predicted proteins | sample 9270691 | NCBI WGS metagenome assembly JAEIGA01 (sample SAMN17057246, study PRJNA624740) | gut metagenome | biome: biome; isolation source: fecal sample | host: Bos grunniens | place: China: Xizang | collected 2019
TAAGCCTTTGATAAACTTCCTATGCTATCGCTATAAAAAGTTTGGTCTCCTTCGTATGTTTTTGTAACAGTTTCAGTATATGACTCGATTAACTGATTCCACGGCAAAGACAATCCCACTAACTTATCAAACTCTCTGTCGCCTATATCCAAAGAACCTCCTGCGGTTCTAAAGTTATACGGAACTCTTTCTGTTTCCATTGCTGATGGGATTAACTGTTTTGCGTTTGCTACTGTGCCGTTTTCTGCAAAATCTTCAAGGGCAGCGTTCAGTTCAGCTTCTGATACTTCACCTGTATCACCTTTGTCTCCTTTGTCACCTTTGTCGCCCTTCTCTCCTTGAATGCCTTGGGGAATGCCAAGGGTAAGTACTCCGTCCTCGTATGATGCAGTCGCCTGTGAGCCTGGTGCGAGTGTGGTGACCTCTACTGTGAGATTCTCTATCTCTTCAAGATCAATGGCTATGTTGCCAAGTAATGCCGTAAAGTCTGCTTCTGTTCCTGTGTATCCGCCCTGCACGGCATAAGCATAGGCGGTCACGGTTCCAAGATTCTTGTTTATTGTGTTACTCATCAATTGCCTCCACATATAAGTCTCCGTTAAGGAGATAGAAATCAACTTGTGTGTTAGGTGTGCGTTCGTATATCAGATGACCGTTCTCGTCTATATGGAAGAACATATAGCCCGCTTTTGCCGATGCAATCTCCGCCTTCTCGATGGTGTCAAGGGCTTCAGCCACATAGCCTTCTGCCTCTTCCTTTGCGTTATCGACATAATCTTCCATCGAAGCCTTGGTAGTATCGACATATTCTTCCATCTCTGCCTTGGTGGAATCCACATAGGCTTCTGCATCGTCTCTTGCCTGTTCCGCTCTGTCTGCCTCTTCACGGATGTTGGCTACGAACTGTTCGTATTCTGACGGTGTGATGCTTGCCGTATTGGTGCCGGAGATCAAAGCGTTCTTGGGAAGATTGAAGGCTACTATCTGCTCCGTGGTGAGTCTGTCGGTCAGCACTTCGTCTACTACGATAGAGCCGACCAAATTGACCCTTACGGGGTATCTCTCTTTCAGTACTTCCCACGGAACAACACATACGCCTTCCCTTGTAAGGACGGTGGCGATGGTGTCTACCTTATTCGTCCATATCGCCCTTACTGAATCAAAGCCGTCCCAATTGCTGCCTAACTCGAAGTGCGCCTCGATGTAGTTCACAGTATGGATGGCAAAATCTCTCGGCTTTTCAACGGTCAGTTTCTGCCCTTCTGCCTTAAAGTTTACTATCGTCTTGTCCATCTTCTTCTCCTCTGTAATTGAGACGAGATACTCCTACCAATGCTCCGATGAATGTCGCAGCAGCGGTTATCGTAGCGGGAATCTGGGTTTCAAAAGGCAGACCCCAAATCTTCGCAACTACCGCATAAAAGGTAGCAAGTGCGGGAAATGCTATGATGCATAACCACTTGAGTAAATCGTATGTCTTGTTTGTGAACTTCATTCTGCACCTCCGTTCTTTATGGGAAGTTTCATCGCTTCCGTGACCATTTTTTCAACTTTGCCGTTACCGCCTAAATCTATATATGCTTTGTATTCCTTGCCGAAATCATCGTATTCGTCTGATGGAATGTAGCCCTGGTCCAGGTAATCATCTGCCGTCTTTAATAGATCCCTTCTTGCCAACGCACGGATGATTACCTCTATCGGTGTTTTTTTCTTGGTCTTTAACTCGTATACCTTCATAAGAAACTGTCCGAGCCAATTAGATCCCATTATGATTCCCGCTAGGGTGATTAGTGTCTCTGTATCCATCTCTTCTCCCCCTAAATCTTGAAATACCCATTTATCTGCTTGCCGGACTTGTTCGCCCAATTGACGAACTTACCGCCATTTGCCTTTATCTGTGCATCGTTCTGAAGACCGAGATGCAGACCGCCTCGTGGACTCCAACCAGGATACCATCCCGCTTCTCCTACGAAGCCGTGTGCCTTGCATATCTTCTTCCATTTCTTCATGTACTTCTTTGCTCGTTCCTCTGTCATAGGTACATCCGTGTACCAATCACAAGCCGTTCCGGTAAGGTGGTTTGAGGTTGAGATACCGCCCACCTTTTGGTTTAAAGCTTTGGATCTTCTCCACGATGTGACTATCATCGGTCTGCCGAGCCATATACGGAACTCTTCCAGGCACTCGGCAAACTGATATGCTTTCTCGGTGATGGTGAGAGTGGTGTTTCCGTTGCCTACTGTATATTCCGACAGAGAGAAGTGTTTCGTGAGCCTTCCGCTCCATTTAACCATTGCCATCTTTTTCTCCTTTGTGAATTCGTAATCGTAGCTGATGTCTACGTCACCTTGTATGCCGTCTACCTTACCCGTCCAGGTGTATTGCCACATCGATGGGTTCTTGTATTGGCACTCCTTATATATCTGTGCTACCCACACCTTGTAGGGTAGTTTGCTCATATTCAGCTGATTGTTCAGCCAACTGATGTCGGAATATACCATAGGGGTATATCCTTGTCTCTTTATCTCTTCGCAGAATGCCTTGACGATTGCCGTGCGTTTCTCCCTTGAGAGATTGTTCGCTCGTGCTTTCTTGTCATCGATTCGCTCGGTGTCTATCGCTATGGGGAAGAACGGATTAAGGTTCATTCCCTTTATGAGTTTGACGGTGAACTTTGCTTCCTCTATCGCTTCCTCTTCGGTGATGGCTTGGGAGAAGAAATATACACCAATCTTCAGTTTGGCTTTCCTCGCTCCTTTTACGTGGGAAGTGAACATATCGTCTTCGATGAGTTTTCCCGTCACATAGGCTCTGAATCCGCATCGGATGATAACGCCCTTGATGTCTGTCTTGGCTACTCTGCCCCAATCTATGTTCTTCTGTGCGTATGAAACATCTATTACTTTGTTCATATTCCCTCCTTATAAGCCGACCGCTATCCAACTGACGTATATGGTCTTCTGTACCGTTGAGCCGTTGTATGCCCTTAAGGTGAAGCCTGTGGTGGTCACGTTCGAAGCAGATACTGCGACATTGCCTGTTGTGGCTGAAGTGAGCGAACTCTTAAGCCCTGCTACCACCTGCGGAGCAGATGCAAATTCTTTGCTGAATGTGACCGATATATCCGTGGCGGTGTTTGCTGCAAGGTTTGAAAAACTGTGTTCGCCTGTATCGATTTGGGCTTCCGATAAAACCTTGGTTCCACCCGTGGAATCATCGTCACAATTTACATAGACATCTCCACGGACACGAGTTTCTCCGTTATACCTGACTTTGAAAGCTGATATGCGTTCGTTATCAGACTTGCCTACGCCGACCTTTAAGACAGAACCGTCTTCCAGGTCATCGGGGAATATGCCTATCTGTGTTCCTGCCGTAGCATAAAGCACTTGCATCTGGAATGTGAATCTTATCTTCTTGCCCGCATACATATGCGATGCATATTGCGTAACGGAGATTTCCTTGGTGGTGCTGTCGTAGGAGTATGAGAACGAGCCTTCGGTGAAATCTTCATCAGGTGGCACCTCGCCTATAAGGACTTGGTCTGTCTCGTCATACGCCTCGCAGTAATAGATTTGAGCCGTCTCATATGGGTTTATCGTAGTGCCTATCTTTATTGACCCGCTATTCACACGTCCTGTGAAAACATCTTGTATCTCTCTCAATTCGGATGTATCACGAGTGACGGCAAACGACTCGATGTTGCTTCCCTTCAGGGATATTCCAGAGGATGAGAGAGTAAGCCCCGTGGCAGAAGTGCCGATAACAGATGATGCCCCAAATGAAGCAAACTGTGTTTGGCCATTGTTTCCGCCATAAACACCCATACCGCTCGATTGGATCTCTACGTGTCCGCCATCTTCCTTGCCTACCCTTATCTTGGGTACATTGCTGTCTATCCAGGCTTTGATGTAACTCACTCCGCTTCTGAATAACTCGATGGCATCGGCTATCTTCCATCCTGTAGGTGTCTGCGTATCGTCAGGGCCTTCACCTTCAGGATGTACGAAGATTCCGTTTGAGCCGATATCGGTCACATAGTTAGTGGCTTGTTCGCTTGCGTCTTTGTGAGGTTTTAAATTGAGGTATCCTCTTATCTTGCCCATTTACAATTCCTCCATAATGAGATTTCCGTCTACGATGCTGAAGTCATATACCGCAGGGTCAAATGTCGCTATCAGATTTCCGTTTACTATCTCGAAGTCTGCGTCCAATCCTTCGGGCGGTCTGTAGTATAAATCACCGTCAAGTATCTGCATAACTCCAAGCCAATCGGTCTCTAATGTACATATATAGGTAGAATTAAGGTCAGTTACTGTTATCGTCTGATTCGTGCCTATTACTGTGTCGGATGCATTCTTTGTCCATTCGAAATCGACCGCTGATACATCTGTGACCTCTTCTCCGTTGTTGTAGACTCTCGCTATCAGTGTGGCGGTGGAATTGATGTAGTCTATCGTCAGTATCTCTACTCTTACGGAATAGCCTCTGTCGATGATCAAACTTTCCACTTCTGCCTTGGTGTAGGCATTTCCACCTGTGACCGTTACCGCACCTTTTATCTTGAGGTTTATGCCGTCCCATAGGATGCCGTTTGTGGTGTCGTCCCATGTGGCTCCGTCTCCGTAGAAGAACGTGCCTTCCGACATATTTATCCATCCGTTCGTGCCGACCAGGTTCTCTGCCGTTATCTGCTCGGTGGTGATGGAATGGGAGATTATCCTGTCTGCTGCAATCGTCAGCGGTTGGATGATGTTGCCGTCAAGCTTCTCGTAGGTGGGTGTGCCTTGGCCATCGACATGCACCATGTACTTCTGGCCGTCTACTGTCACTATCAGCCTCTGCACATCGATGGTCCCTGCCGTGATTGACGAAGCATTCACCTGGATGGCATCTAATGTGTAGATAGTGCCTTCCTTTGCAAGAAGACCTGTCTGAACCATCAGTTTGTTTATCCACGCTGATTGGATGGTGGCCGTGTTGATGTTCGCTGCGTCAATATCTGCCTTGTTCGCCCTTATCTCGTTGAACTCGGCTCTGTTCGCAGCGATGGTGTCTGCAAGTAATCGTGTCTGTCTGCCAAGTGCGTTCGATACGACTTCTACCTGTTCTGTAAGGCTTCCGCCAATGTTTCCGCCTTCTACTTCGGGGTCTTCATCGCTTACTACCGCAGAGAAGGTGGTCTTCATCGCTCCGTTGAAGTTATGAACTATCGACATTACGATGAAATCGTGGACTTCCCCTAACGGCTCGGTGATTCTGATGTTGTCGCCCAAGTCTATCTGTGGCTGACCGGGAAGCGTTGCCATATATCCGTAGTAGGAAAAGGCATTCCCTATCACCTCTTGACCGAGAGCATCGGTTTCGGCTTGTGACCTTATGTTCTGCGTGTCTATCGTGAGCCCGTGAGAGCCCGTTTGAGCCTCGTAAATGAAGGTGTCGGTGACTTCTTCAGTGTCTTGCTCTTCGCCTTCGCCAGACACGATTTCGTGGGTGTAATTTACCGTCAGCACTCCGAATACAGTAGGCGCATCCGATGTCAGCTGATAATTGTCTGCGTGGTAATCGTATGCTCCGTAATCCTGTACAGGTGTTGCCTCGGCTACCTTTATAAAGTCAAGAGCGCCCGTTCTGTTGAGTTTGGCATTCGTTCCCATAAGGAGTGCCATCTGTGCGATAACATCTCTGTAGGAGCCTTGTGGGGCTTCATACACCCTTACGGAAGACGGTGCAAGTCCGCCATATATTCCGTAGGTGAGCGCCAAATCTGTCTGGATCTCGCCAAGCACATCAGACACTTTCACATCCCCCGAGAAATCGAGGGAAGTGATATATGCGTCTGTCATAGCCCAACTTCTGTCGTGGGCTCTTATGGTGGTCAACAGATTCTTGTGGGATACATCTCTCGGCTCTGCATAGAACACGCCCATAGGCACATACTCGAAGCCGGTCTCGGTAGCATAGCCCAAATATATCTTGATGGGCTGTGCGGTCACCACGTTCGGCAGAGCATCTGTAAGCGCCGTGATTGAAACTTCCGTTGTGTTGAAAGTGCCGATGGAAAATGCTCCGCCATCTCCGATATCGGTGTTTATGGTGATGTCTGTTATGTCAGAAGCGTTTATTACTGTCTCGCCTATCTCGACATATGCTGATGCATATCCTATAGGTGACAGAGACGCTTCTATGAAACTCTGTGATACTGTTCTCATCTTTACATCTCCACAAATTCAAGCTGAAGCTGTTCCCATACGTTCATAGATCCGTTGTACATAGGTGCTATCCTGTCTCCGGAATACATTACCTTGCACGTGGGTCCTCCTACCCACGGATCGTGATAGGCCACCGCAAAGCAAGTCCTCATTCCGCCCGCTGTCTCCTCTGAACTTGATGTCGAAGTAGGAGTATCGTTAGGGTCTATCGCCTGTAAGATGGCGGAAATCTCCGATGATGTAAGAGGCGGTGTCTTCATTGAAATCGCTCTCTTGATGCCCTTCTTATGGCGAACCATTATGCCTGTTGCGGTACGCCCCGCTTCAAGGTCAATGTCCTGAAGACCTACCTGGTATTCTTGAGGGAATACCACGCAAGCCCAGGAAACATCACTGAATGAGATTGTGTAGCCCCAATCGTGCTTGACCTTGTTGGAAGCACTGCCTATCATTACCGCTCCCATCGGAAGATTCGACAGGGAAGACGGTGTAGTGGTACTCACGGCTGCACCAATCGATGTGTATTTATTATTGGTCTTGTCCCAAACTACTGCCATGAGTACCTCCTTATACCTTTAGTAGTGTGCGTCCCTGTTGACGCTGAACTTGATTTATTGATCTTATTGACACTTCGCCAAACTTCGTGGAGTCTACTTGAAGAACTATCGTCTGGTCTCCACTCTGAACGGCTGATACCAATTGTCTTAATAGTGAATTTTGCGTAGACATTGCCGAAGCAACTCCGGCAGCAACGGATGACACGATTTGGTTGTTGTTCATTACTGCGGTGCTTGAGCCTATCCTTCCGACTAACTCTGGGCCTGCTTCACGTGCTATGAACATCTGACCTGTGTTGAATGCTCCGCCATTGGCCGCTGCGGTGATGGGTCTCCACTTGCCGTTCTTATACACACCGCCCGTTGCCTGGGTCATAGGTGTGAGGGTCATCGTAGAGCCTGTTGCCGTGAAATTGAACTTCTTGCTTGACTTTGCATCGAGCAATTCTTTCAGTTTCTTGGTGTTGCTGTCCATTACAGTAGCAACGTTAATGTTGGCAGCTTTGTTCTTGAAGTAATCGTATGTCTTCCTTGTGCTTCCGCCCGCTTGAAGTGAACCGGACACACTTCCCTTTGAGAGGCCTATCTTCGGATTCTTTCTCTTGAAGTGGTCATATGTTCTTCTTGCAAAGCCCTTGCTCTGAAGAGATTTTGAAACATCACCTTGCTTCAGACCTACCTTGGTTTTCTTTTCCTTGTAGTAATCATAGGTCTTTCTCGCTTCTCCGTTCTTCTGAAGGGAAGGATCGAGTTTGCCTTCCATTACGTTGACTTTGGCATCCTTTTCGACAGGTTCTTTATTTGAAAAGAGGTCTGCAAAACTTACTCCCGGTCCCTCTGCCAAAATCTGGAGTTTAGCCGAAATGGTAGGAGCAAGTAGCAATTGCTGTAACCAAAGCAGAAGTTTTGTCCACGCCTCGGTTCTTTCGTCTCCAGGTTTAAAGAAGATGCTCATCTCCGCCTCATAGAAGCCTTCAGATAAGCCCTTGCCGAAGTTGAGTGCAGCGTCCGCTATGTCAACGGTGAGTTTGGCGACCTTTATCGCTATTTCAGGAAAATCGATGCCGGAGATAAACTCGGCTATCTTCTTGCCGACCTTTTCCCAATCAACTCCGCTTACGGCAGCGATTGCGGTGTCAAGCATTCCTTTCGTCCAATTGGATAACGCCTTTGCTGCAAGTTTGAAGTCAAACTTCTCAAAGAATGCGTTTATGGTGTCTGATACGGCTGTACCAAGTGAAGTCCAATGGAACTTTTCCGCAAATGTGTTGGCGGTATTAAATACCGTATTCAGCGTTTCTGCCAATGTAGAGCCAACGGCTTTAAAAAGACCAGGTGTCTCAAGAAAATCGTTCAGGCCGTCTGCAAGTTTAGATGCAATTGTCTCTCCGGACTCCTTTATCTTGTCCCAATTGATATCAACAAGAGCGTCTCTTACGGCTTCACCAAGGATGCGTCCGATGTTTTCTCCGCCATTCTCGAAATCTTTTGCAAGGTCATCGAATAACTTCTGAAGTCTCGGATGCGCTTTTGCGAATGCGTCCTCTATGCCCTGGAGGAAATCGTAGGTGGGTAACGGAAGGTCAAAATCTCCTCCGCCTACATCTCCTCCACCTCCACCGCCTCCGCCTCCACTTGGCTCGGTAGGTAAGGTGATGTTGTTGATCTTATCGAAGCCCAGGAACTGTTTCTTGAATTCCTTGACCTTGTCCGCTGCGCTTCCGGCTGCGTTTCCGACATCATCGATGCCTTCTGCCGTGTCATCCCATCCGCCTGTGTTGTAGTTATCCGTATCAAGATATTGGAATGGGTCGGTGTTTATGCCGAATAGTGCAGCGATGGCATTGGCGACTTTTGCAATGCCTCTTGCTAATACGATGAGTACTGATAAGGCTGCCTGAATAGCGGGTATGAACAGATTGCCTATCGCCCTGGCTGCTATGGTGACATTCTCTCTGAAGACCCTTAACATATTGGCGGGCTGAAGGATGGTACGAGCCATATCTCCGTGTGCCGTTGTTACCTGGGTCATAATGGCGTAGTATCTCAATTGAGATTTCTCCGCCTGGGTCATCGTGGATACTGTCTGTTGGATGCCGTGGTCAAATGCTATCTGCTGCAACTTGGCTTGGGAGAGGTCGAAACCTAATCTTCTCAAAGGCTCAAGTTCGCCCGCAATACCGGATTGGAGCTTCTGCATCGACTCTGCGAATGGCAGGTTGAATAAGGATGATAAATCGTAGCCCAACTGTGTGAGGTTCTGTGACATCACGTCAGCCTTTTCAGATGCTACTCCGAAACCTTCTATCAGGGTCTGGAATACACCTTGGTTACGCATCCATTGAGCCATATCGATACCGAAGGCTTGCTGAACCTTTTCAGCGAAGCGTCCGGCAGCAATTGCGTTGTCGCCCATAGAGACATTGAACAGGTTCATCGTCTCTACGAAGTCCATTGAATTCTTTACGCAAGATGCAATGCCTTTGGTCAGTAGCCTTAAGGCTGCCACTAATGCGACAGTGGATATCTTGACACTGCCTATCGTTCCTTTAAGGGAATAGAATGAGTTGCGCATACGCCCCACTGCGTTTGTGCTTGTTCTCAATCCCATCGTTGCCCTGTTGGTAGCGGTGCCAAAACTTCCCATTGCCTTTTGTGTGTCCTTGAGGGCTTTGGTCAGTTCTTTTATGCTTGCGGTTGCCGAGGAGCTGTCTGCGCTAAATTTCAGTTTTAATGGATTCAGATCCGGCATTTAGTGTCTCCTCTCTGCTTTTATTGAATTCTGTAACTCTTGCAAGGAACACATCCATCGCTTTCTTTGTCTGTGCGGTCTTGTCAATGTGTTCCTTCTCTTCTACACCATAAGGAAGTGACCTGTACGGTATGGGCTTTGCTTTCTTGACCAATGGGTTGAAGATAGGCGATGCACAGCATATCGCTTCGTATACATACATTCCTTGTAGGTGTAATTGCCAGTTAAGTCTCTCTTGGCGTAATTCTTCCGCCTTTCTGTAATAGATGACCAAATCGCCATCTCCTTCCCAATATTCTGCCATCGGCATTCCGATAGACATAAATACGGGAAGACATTCGTATAGGTAAGAAATAAGGGACGAAGAATCCTCTACCGCCCCTTTTCGCTTTTCGGAATCTGACCCCTGGCTTACCAGGTCTTCTTCCATTTGAAGTTTTTTGACTTTGCACCATCGGGCTCTGCACTTAAGACTTCGATAGGACTTGCGAACAGTTCAGCCAAAGCCTCTATCAGTTCGTTCTTGTTCGGAACCTTCTTGTAGATAGCATCGGTGTCTTCTTCAGACATCTTGCCGTGGTGCATATCAAATGCACAGTTAAAAAGTGTGGGTATCAACATCATCATTTCGATGTCGCCATCCGCCATTTTGTACGGATCGAACCCGGCATGTAATGCCCTCAAAACAGAGGCTCTGTTAAATTCCAGGGTGTAATCCTTCTGTGTGTTGGGGTCTGTGATTATTAACTGTTTGCTCATTGTCCGTCTCCCTTCGTTTTAATTAAGATCCTGCTGTGAATGTAATGGTGCTGTTAGGAACGATGGAGATGGTCATCTCAACCACTTCGTTAACAGAAGCACCGTTTACTCTTACTGAAAGCTGACCTGTGAAATCGAACTTGCCCATGTCACCACCGCTTGTAGCAACGGCGTCTGTCTTATTGATGTTGGTATCTGAACCAAACCAAATTGCATAGTGCTTCTGCACACCGGACAGAGCAGCAACTGTCTGATAATCTGCCGGAGTGTAGTTTGCGGTGAATTCCATTGCTTCGTTGTCACGCAGACCCATGATGAATGATCTCATGGCGTTGGTCATTGTGGTGGTGTCAAGGGGTTCGGGATCTCCGCCAAGGTCGGGGAATTCCTTGATGTCAACTACCTTTGTCCAATTTGCGGTTGAACCAGAGGCAGCGTCATACATAAGGAAAGTATTATATGTGGAAATTGCCATAAGTTACCTCCTGTAAAGTGTGGTTCCGTCTGTCACGGCTTCATACCTTGCGACTAATCGGTAAATGGATGTATTCGCCAGATTAGGCACAGGTGTCATCGACAGACGAGTAAAATTCAGATCATATAGTATTGCGTCTATGGATGCGAGGATGTTCCTTGCCTGGGTTATCTTGCCTACCTTGAGGTTGGTATATACTTCCACCTCATACATAACTACCGAGTATTCCTCGTTAGCTTTTGTGGACATTTTGCCCACATCGATGTAGTTATCGCCTTCTACAATGGAAACGGCAGGGAATGAGGGCGGAGCATCGATATACTCGCCCGTCACATATATCCCATCAAACTCGCTTCGCAGAGCAGTAGCGATGGGGTCAAATATTTTCGCTGTTAAGTTTGCTATCATTTCAATATCACCTTCGCTATGTCTGCTGCTCTCGTTGCCATTGCCTTATATGCATCGTACATGCACTTGTTTGCCGGATTACCGAGCGACCTCTTGCCGTGTGCGTAATACCATCCGTTGGGGTTATCCCAATGGCCTTTGCCTTCGGGACCCTCTGACCACGAGCCCGGAAGATATGAATAAGGATAAACGTCTGTAGGTATGTCTCTTGGATTGTTTGATACCAAGCCCGTACCGAACTCGATGAAAAGAACTGACTTTCCCTTGGCCGTTATGGTCCCGGTCTTCTTGTATATCCTGGAAGAGACTCTGACATCGTTTATGCCATCGTATATAGCGATGGAGAACTTGCCTCTTGCCTCTTCCTCGCCTACCTTGACTACCCTCTTCACTATCTTCGTGACTTTTTCATCGAAGTCCTTCTTGTAGGTCTCAAGTTGGTCTATCGCTTTCCCGATATCACCAAGATCAACTATTATCTCCATAATCGACCTCCACTCTCGATACCGCATAAGCCACGAAATTGAGCGAACGGGCGACTTTTTTCACGATGTAATCGTGAGGCTCGGTTGTCGGCTCATCTATCCACAGAATGGAATGCTCGTCTATGGGACATCCCTTCTCTGTGACTATTATCCTGTCATAATCCTGGAGGCCTCCGAACATCTCTTCGGCTACTATGCCTGATGCCGGAGATACCACTACAGAGATGGCGGTGGGTGTGGTAACGACCGCTCCCTTTTCGCCTGTCTGTATGGTATTGCCCCATTCATCGGTGATCGTCACATCTGATGTGGATATGTAGTTCGCATAATATATCGTTGTTTGGTTACGCTTCAGTGTCTTCATTTGGTACTCTCGCAAATGGTACGATGCCACGCAGATATGAAGGAGGTACATATGAATCCCCATACGTCCTGTTTACTCCGTTCTCCGCATGGGCTGTTTCTCCTTCTGCTCCACGTTTATTAAGAAGGTAGGAGGCTATCTCGATCTGACGCACCTCGTAGGGAGACGGGACCTGTGTGATTTCTGTGCCGTATGGGTATAGCCTCCTCAAGATAACGTCCCCTGCAATATCGAGATAGACTTTCAGGACATCCTCGTTCTGCTCGCCTGTTATTGTTTGTAATTTTTCAAGCATTTCTGATAAATCCATCTCTGTTCTCCTTACTTGGACGCTTTCTTGACTTTGATAGGGTTTTCCTCGGATACGTGGAATTTAGCCACGATGGTGTCGAGGGTGGCTACCTGTGCCACGTCTATCTTCTTTGCTTTTGTATTCGAAGGCACTACCGTTACCGACTCAAGCTCCTTGATGACGGTCACTTTGTCCTTCGCTTCAATGCCGACCTGGACGAAGCCATCTCCTGACTCCATCCAGATGCGGTTCTTTGTGTCAATGTAGTACATTGTCTCTCCTTATGCGTTGGATACTACCTTTGCAAGAGCGATGTTCTTTGGATCGGCTACGATTGACCAGTTAGCATATGCTGATAACTGTGCTGTGGTAGGTGATGCGGTGTAGCCTGAACCAGGCTTTGTGAAGCTGAATCCGTTGGGGTGGATGGTCTCTCTGATTCTTGTTACGAGAGCATCGAAGCCACCTGCGGTAAGAGCATCTCTTGTAACTTCAGCAGCATTCTCTACGGGAGCGGGTGCGAACTGAATAGCACCGGAGCCAAGGAAGTATGTGGTGTACTTGGCTGCTACGGACTGTGTTGCTGCGGTTACGGGGCATCCATCGTCTACGATAACGGTGAGTCCGTTGTATGTGCCGATTCTTAAAGGTCTCTCGATTCCGTCAGCATCTGTGTACTTAAGGAAGTCAAGTAACTGAAGTCCGGCAAGGCCGTTTGCTACTGCGGAGTGCATGAAGCAAAGGTCAAACTTGTCTGCGTTGTCGCCTACGGCTGCGGTGATTGCGTCACCTGCGGTAGTAGCGCCGAGCTTGTTAGCAGATGTTACTGTGGTGGAAGCAGAGGAGATGTCTGTGGTGTGGTTATTCCAGGAAGTGGTGGCGCCGGAACCTGTGATTCCGAATACTGCTCCTAAAATGCCAAGCATGATAGCCTGTCTCTGCTTGTTCCAATAGTGAGCTACCTGTGAAGCGATCTGTGTCATGGGGTCTGCGCCGGAATTGTAGTCAACTACGAAGTCCTGTGCTTTCCAACCGTGAGCTCTGCCGTATACGATACCGTTCTGTGCTACGCCTGTAGGAGTATCAAGAGTGATGTTTGTTGCTCCATCGTAGTTCTCGGGTGTTCCGCCAAGTACTGCGTAGAAAGGAATGGTGTAGAAGTCACTTCCGTTGGAAATGAGTCTCTGGATCTCGGGGTTGTTTACTACCGCTGAAGATTGGAATAATCTTGTCTTGACGGGGTCTTCTGCATTCTTCCAATTATACAGAAACAGTTCGGGGTCAAAAGGATAGTTAAGATATGTTGCCATAATTTCCTCCTATTTAAGTTCTGATTGATAATTAGGGTGATCCTTGACGTACTTTATCTGCTCTTCATATGGCATCTTGAGGAACTCTGCCTTTGTCATATTCTTTGTTCCGCCTGTGCCTGAAGGTCTGGGTGTCTCTCCAAGGATCTCGGTTCTTAATGTTTTTTCAAACTCTGTTTTGAATTTCTTCTGATTAGCGAACACCTTCTTGAAGTCTCCGTCAGCCATTGCTTCAGCAGTTTCTTTTGCCAGGGCTTCATCGTAGCCTAGTGAGAGATAATCAGCGGTGTAGGAAGATACGGATTTCTCTCTCCTTAAGGACTCAAGTTCTGTCTGCATTTCTTCAAATGCCTGTTTCCTTGCTATCTCCGCCTGTTCGTCTTCCGATAACTTGGAGTGGTATTTCTTCTTCCAATCCGCTGCCTCGGATGTGGCCTTGTCCAACTGCTCTTTCTTCACATAGCCCGTGTAATCGGGTTCTGCTATCTCGAATGATTCAAGTGCTTTTAATTTCTGTTCGGCTGTCATTTCTGCATAGCCTTCAATGGTGCTAACGTCTATCTTCATGTGTTCCTCCTTGCGATTAACGTCTTCTCTGACTTTTGCGTTTGGTCTTCTCTGACTTTTGCGATTTATGTCTTCTCTGACTTTTATGGCAAGAATGCTTGGATTCGAACCAAGAATGGCGGTTTTGGAGACCGCTGTTTTACCAATTGAAACTACATCCTTATAAGCCCCACATTGTGCTTCTTCGAGAGGCCGTGGGGAATGGTCTGGCTACCGTTGTAGGGGTCGAACCTACTTCCAGGGAGTCAAATTCCCTTGTGTTTCCGTTACACTAAACGGCAATGTGGTAGGCGATGAGGGATTCGAACCCGCAAGCACTTGCGTTCGGGCTTAAACCGAATGTGTTTACCAATTTCACCAATCGCCTATGTGGCCGAGATGGTAGGATTCGAACCCACAGGGCTTTCGCCACTACTGTTTTCAAGACAGCGCAGTTATAACCATTTCTGTACATCTCGGTGGCGGAAACGCCAGGACTCGAACCTGGAACCCTCTGGTTAACAGCCAGACGCTCTACCTATTGAGCTACGTCACCATATTGGAGCTGACGAAAGGAATCGAACCCTCAACCCTCTGATTACAAATCAGATGCTCTTCCGATTGAGCTACATCAGCATATAAAAAGAGGTCAGCAATTAAGCTGACCCCGTTCGGTCGTTCCCTCCCCGTTCCCGGAGAGGGCATCTATGAGAGGTAAAGAAAAGAGAAAATAGGGGATTATTTCTTTTCGGAAACCGCAATCTTACGTTTGACTTCCAATGCTATGATGTCTTCCTTCCTGACTTTCAGTTCCACGGAGTTACCTTTTTTAAGTATCTGCGCCATCTGTGGGACCATCGACATCAGGATTCGCTCCGTCCTGTCCATTAATGTACTCCTTGCTCATTTCATATGCTACCTGCGGATCGCTGAACATTCCGCAATGGGTGAATGCCAGAAGCGGTGATACCTTGCCGGATTTGAGCATCATCGTAAGCACTTCAGCCTTTTCTTTCGTGTTCTCGTAATTTCTTCTTGTGAAGCGGATGTCGATGTCAGCAAGGCGAAGATCAAGTTCATCAGCCGTTCTGATAATCTTCAGCATCAGCTTCAGAGCCTGTTTCTCCGACTTCTTGAACATCGCTTCCGTATCTTTGGCTCTCGCTTCAGCGGAACTCCATCCGTCTCGCATGATGACCGCTGCACCTGTATCGGATGTGGATGAACCACCGTTCCTGTTAGGCATACCGCATATCGTCAGTATGGACTCGTAGATGCGGTCTGCTTCCATCTTCGTCTCACTAACGCCTAATTGGGCGATGATGTACTTGACTTCGGCGGGCATCGTAGGGTCTGCATCGGTCACCTTCAGGGCTCCCTCTTCACGAAGCTTTGCATAATCGTCTGACGACAGATTCACATTCCTCAAAAGAAGGATGGCCTGGACGGTCTGTTCGATATCGTCAAGCGCATTTGAGTCTACGCTGTTGAGAGCGTCCAATAAAGGAAGGACTATCTCAAATGCCCCGAGGCGTGCGGTGTTAGCCGGATACTCTATTACGGGTATCTCGCCTAAAGGGTTCGGCGCATCGACCCAAATGGTGTTTGACTCTATCTCGTAGTAGCGGGTCCTTGTATAGACATAGTACCTTGTAGTGCCATCGACCTTGTTGTTTATCAGTACGGAAAACAGCGGATCTCTCGCAAGATTGTTCATCTTGACTACGAATGTGGTTCGGGGGTCTCCCGTGTAAAGCTCAAAAGGAGATTCGTCTTTCTCTCTTTTGGTCAGAGCCACATCCGGCAGCACTA
>JAEIGA010008061.1_pt1 | contig 15971 bp, 15 predicted proteins | sample 9270691 | NCBI WGS metagenome assembly JAEIGA01 (sample SAMN17057246, study PRJNA624740) | gut metagenome | biome: biome; isolation source: fecal sample | host: Bos grunniens | place: China: Xizang | collected 2019
AGACCCCCATGTCAGTGATGACTGTAGGGGCGCACGACAGCTCCGGCAAAGACGCCTGGAATGCTGAAGGATGGACCCCGGAGATGTTTGGAAGTGTTTTTGCGGTTCCAACCGGCTTTGCAGAAGTTTACGGCAATAAATATGATGCCAAAATGGGGCCGATCGTCCGGGATTTGCTTGTCGCCGAAGGTTCCGTCAAATTTACCGAGCCCGGTGATTGCGTCATCGATTTCAAATACGAAAACGGCAACAACAGACTCAACATCGTTGCTGTTCAATTAGTTACAACTACAGGGCAAGTCGTATCGGAGGATATTCATCCCGGGTTCACCGGTAATAAATCCGTAGCCTCGGAATATCGCGTGCTTGTTCCTGTGGCGGGAACATACCATCTGCGCTACTGGGTAGAGAAACAAACCGAACCTGTAACCAGTAGCGGTCGCATTGCTCTTTCGCTCCCAACAGCCTACCCGGACGAGAAAACAGCCGATGCCATACCGGAAAACCTCGTGAAGGGAACTTGGATCAGAAAGACGAACCTGACTCCGATTACCCCGTGGCAGGTCAACTCCGTGATTGGATTGTTTGCCCCGGGACAACAGCGCCGTTCCCTTTTGTCCTACATCGAGAGAGAACGCCCTGTACCATACCGCACCATGGTGCATTACAACGACTGGTATGAGATCGGCATTACACGTCACGACTACAGCGATCCGCTCAAGCGAACTACTGAAAAAATATCTCTGGACGTCATCAATGTATGGAAACGTGAACTGCACGAAAAGCGTGGTGTTACGCTCGACGTATACATGATCGATGATGGCTGGGATGATTTCAACAGCCTCTGGGATTTCCATATCGGATTCCCCAATGGCTTTGCAGAAATCAACAAAGTGGCAACATCCATGGATTGCGGTCTCGGCACTTGGCTTGGACCTGTGGGTGGCTACGGCCGTTCCAAAACCATGCGCATAGCATATTGGAATACCACGCATCCGCACAACCAAATCTCCAGCTTCGAGCTTTCCAATCCCATTTATTTCAATGCTTTTGTCGAACGTTGCAAATACATGGTGGAAAACTACGATATGCGCTATTTCAAGTTCGATGGCATTTCAACCAAATTCCATGCCAAGGGGCCGGGTGCGCTGGAAGACGCGGAGGGTATTCTTCGCGTACTAGCCGAACTGCGTAAGGCTCGACCGGACATCTACCTGAACACAACCGTAGGCACATGGGCCAGTCCCTTCTGGTTCCTGCATGCAGACTCCGTCTGGCGACAGGAAAATGACTTTGACCAAATCGGCACCATGGGAGACGCCCGCGACAAGTGGATGACATACCGCGACAGACTTGTTCATGAGGTCTTTGTTCAGGGGGCTCCCCTCATGCCCATCAACGCCATCATGACGCATGGCACCATCCTTACCCATAATGGACCGCCCCGAATCATGAGCAAAGATCCAGCCAACTGTGTGAAAGAGATGAGAGCCTCATTCACCAGCGGTTCCGGTTTGCAGGAAATCTATGCAGATGCAGTCATTTTGGCTCAGAATAATGGTCAGTTGTGGGATGAACTCGCACAATGTATCGCATGGATCCGCCGCAACAGCGATGTGCTGGCCGATACGCACTGGGTCGGAGGTAATCCATGGGATAAGAAAAAGCAGGATGGTGACATTTATGGATGGGCCGCTTGGAACATGAATAAGTGTACCCTTTCGCTGCGCAACTCATCCATGCACGAGAAAACGCTCAAATGCACCCTGCGGGAAATCTTGGATGTCCCGCCGACAGTCAAGGGAAAAGTGACCCTTCGCAGCTCCTTTGCAGACCAGACGCGACTGCCCATCATGGACGCAGCCATAGATGTAGACCAACCCATCGAAATCACAATCAAACCATTTGATGTAGTCGCGATGGAGGGCATTTGCGACATGCAATAACCTACGCTCTATATTTTCGCCCCCTCCTGAGCAGCATCAGGAGGGGGTGCTTTTTTGCCATCCGCAAGAAAAATACCCGATCACGATGTACAAGGAAAAGAATTACAATAAAACGCTGCTCGCTTGTTACCTCGGATTTGTCACACAAGCCATCACCGCGAATTTCGCACCACTCCTTTTCCTGACCTTCAAGAACATATACAAAGTCTCGCTGGAACAAATAGCGCTCATCCCCTTCACCTTTTACCTGACCCAGCTTTTTGTTGACCTGGCCGCCACAAAGTATGCAGATAAAATCGGCTACCGCACCTGCATAACCATCTCGCAAGTCATTTCCGCCCTCGGTCTCGTGCTGTTGGTCATACTGCCGGACCTGCTTTCTGAGCCATTCCCGGGCATAGTCATATCTGTTATTCTCTATGCCATCGGCAGCGGGCTCATCGAAGTTCTGGTAAGCCCTGTGGTGGAGGCCTGTCCCTTCAAAAATAAGGATGGCATGATGAGCCTACTGCATTCCTTCTACTGCTGGGGTGCAGTAGCCGTCATCCTCGGGTCCACGCTCTTCTTTGCCCTCTTCGGCGTAGAGAACTGGAAAGTTCTCGCGCTTCTCTGAGCAGTTATCCCCTTCGTCAACACCTTCAATTTCCTGACCTGCCCCATCGAACGTCTTCCGGAAAGCCCAGATGGTCATTCCACGCACGAACTGCTTAAATCACGGCTTTTCTGGCTGCTCATCCTTCTCATGACCTGCGCCGGAGCCTCCGAGGCAACCATGGCGCAATGGTCTTCCGCCTTCACCGAATCTGCGTTGGGAGTATCGAAGCTCATAGGCGATTTGGCCGGACCTTGCCTCTTTGCCGCCTTTATGGGCATATCGCGTTTGTTGTATGGCAAGATGAGCTCGCAGCTTAATCTGTCAAAAACAATGCTCATCTCAGGAGCCCTGTGCAGCCTGTGCTACTTTGCAGCCGCGTTGGCTCCGCATCCTGCCATGGGGCTGGCGGGCTGCGCCATTTGCGGGCTTGCTGTTGGCATCATGTGGCCGGGTACTCTCAGCTTCTCAGCTCGAAAATGTCCGCTCGGCGGCACCGCCATGTTTGCCTTCCTCGCCCTAGCCGGAGATCTCGGTGCCACTTTGAGCCCTACAATGGTCGGCTACATCTCCGAGCTTGCCGGAGGTGACTTGAAAACCGGGCTCCTTGTCGCCGCGACCTTCCCCATTGTACTCGTCATAAGTCTGCTACTGATAAATAACGTACAGCGCCAAGATTCCGCATGTGGCTGACATCCTGCGCTATTTACAGGCATAGTTGCTTAACACCGCCAATGCCCCTTGCAGAGACCGCGCCCTCCCCATCCGGGCATAGATGCCACACAACGAAGAGAGATCTGATCACAAAACAAGTCTCTGCCAGGGCGCCGTTGCCGGCTTTTATCGTTCTCGCGCGGTCGCGGGTTCGTGCCCAAATTCACCGGGGCACAAGCACAAAAAAGCGCACCGAAATGGTGCGCTTTTTGTGCTAGCCTTTGAGAAGGGTACGGCACTTCGTAACAAAATGATATTGCGTCTGTTACAAAGCAGCTTTAATTTTACCCTGTCTGAGCATATACTGAACAAGTCCTTTCTTTTTATGTGTGTTTGCCGCCTTACATTTATTAGTTACGCAAAATGAGAGCCAGTTATATCCCCCTGCAGAGTTGCTACCATGCGGTCAGCCGAGTTAATGATGAGCTGTTGCAGGTTGCACAGGAAGGGAGACACTCGGTTGATATGACCTGATGTGGCGTAGTTTGTGCAACCGCAGGTGTTGAGGCAGCGGTGCCGCAGCTTGCATACCCGGCATTCGGGGGTCACGTTGCCGCGTGTGACAATAATGAAGTTCTGCCGCGCGCGGTCGATACCAGTGCGTACGTTTCCGAATGTGCATGACGGGTCATCTCCCACCCCGACCATGCGGGAACAGGGGAAGAAGTTGCCATCTACCGATACTGCGATTTCCCTCTCACCGATGCGGCAATGGAGGCATTGCTCCCGGTTGTCCTTGTTCATGCTCGCCAGGGCTCTTTCCAGACACTCCAGACGGATGGGGAGTTGTACCCGGTACGATTCTGTCACATCCCACATGAGTCGCTCCCATTGTTGCCGCAGAGAATTAAATTGCGCATCCGACCAGTCGCTCCAATAATCGAAATTGAGCCCGATACGCCCCCGGTAATGTTCATGCAGCCATAGTACACCCTCGCGCAGGTAGCGGTGATTGGCAGGGTTGACCACGCAAATCACCTTGCTGCGCAAGCCCGGTATTGCAGCCATGCGTTGCAACGCCGTTGCCACCAGCTCATGACTGCCACGACCATCAGCAAAACAGCGGTTGGTGTCGTGCATGGCCGAGGAGCCGTCTATAGAAAGGCCGATGAGAAAATCCCGGGATGCCATCCACGCCAAACGTTCAGGGGTGAGCAAGGTGCCGTTGGTGGTGATGCCATAACGAACTTGCACTTTCAGCTCTGCTGCCCGGCGTGCTGTATAATCACAACAATGCTGCAGCAGCTCCCATTCCAGCAATGGTTCCCCACCGAAAAAGGAGATATCCAATCCGCGTTTTGTCCGTATCGCTTCAGCCAACCCTGTTTCTATGCCCTGCTCTGCGGTTTCTTGTGTCATGGCATGGGCATACTTACGCCCGGCGTAGCAATAACGGCAGCGCAGCGTGCAATCGTGCGTCAGGCACAAGGTCAACTGTAAAGGTCTGCGCATCAATAGTATCAGGACTCAATCAATCCATGTTCAGATTTTCCACCGGCACATCGCCACCGAGCAGCTGCGGCATTTCTTCCGGCTCGATTTCGGTGGTCGTTTCTGCCGGTTTTTCCGGCTCGGTGGGGGCCACCTCAGTCGGCTCTCCGGGAACTCGGCTCGGCAAATCTTTCGGATTCGGGTTCGGCACGCTGCCCACAACAGCCTGTCTGTCGCAACCGCTCACAAGGCTGCCCAGCAGTGCAGCTGCAGCCGGCAGAATGCCTGAGTACTTTTTAACGGGTTTGATGTTCATTGATTATTAAGATGGTTGGATTTCTGTTTTTTTCGATAAGTCCGAGCTTCGTGGAGCTCGTATAGAACCGTGTCAACAAACTCTTTTTCTGAGAGTTTGGCGTAGTTTGCCCAAGTCAGCATGCGCCCCATGCGACTGAGTACATGTCCCCCGAAGGGGGGGCTTTTGCTGGGTCACAACTGTGCTGTACTGCTGAGCTTGGTACAAATCGACACCCACTGCTTGCACACATGGTGCAATGCAGAAGATGAGTGATAGGGGAAATGATTTCATGGTATCAGCCGCGAACGTGGAGTGATTAACTTCGGGTGACAGCTTTTGCCGGTTTTCTTTGTTTCTTCATGAGCAACCAGATGAGGGCGATAATTGCAAGCAACATCAGCACTGCAAAAACAGGGCGACAGAATAACCAAGAGACGGAGATGGTCAATAAACTGCAGATGGTACCCAATAACAGGGATATCACCTCGGCCCCGGCTTCTGCCAGTTTGCGGCACACGGGAACCATGCCGGCCAGCGGGCGCAGCATACAGGCAAATGCGCCCCAGAACATCAGCCAGCCACCCATGCGTACCATCCACAAGTTCATTGTGTTGGTTGAGCGCTCTTTATCGAAGCACTGCGTTATACCCAGCGTATCGGTATAGAACAAATCGATAACGGCGCCGTTGGTCGCGGTGTAAGGCTCAAATCTGTTACCTTTTTGAATGGCGACCAAGCTGACAGGGCGTTGCGGGCTAGTTTGTCGCCATGAGATGCGTACATCGCCTACACTCGGAGCCTGTGGATCGAGCGGATAATAGGAGCTACCCTCCGGCGCGTGGCCGATGAACAGGTACTCACCATGGAGCATGGCGTGTTTATGCAGGGCTTCGGGTACCTGTTGCGGGGGCACTCTCTTACCATCGGCAGCGATGCGGCGGATTTGGTTATCGGTCAGTTTGTAGTTGCCCAGTTGCACATTCTTGGCCCACAGCTCGATCGTATCCGCTTTGTAATGGGTGTAGTTTGCGTTTCTGTAGCGCTCGTTGTGAAAGGTCGCGGAATTGATGGGGTTATTTACCCAAGTGAGGTTGTAGCTATATATCCACTCATCGTCACGGCTGCGCTTGTATTCGGCCTCCGTCATGAAGGTCGGCTTTGTATCACTGCCGGTACGCTTTGTTTTTTTCTCTACCCATTGCACATACTGCACATTACGGCGAAGCATGATACCCTGAGCCTGAACCCCATAGGTATCATCTGTCAGTACATCTTCGGTAGTAGCCGTACCACTCAGGTGCACGGGTTTACCCTCCAGGGCTGCATCGGGTGTTGCTGTATTTTCCACATGTTGCACAAGGGGCTGCAATTCATCCAGAGCTTGCGCTGTGTTGAGGTAGTCGCCCTCATTGTTGAACAAGAGGTATACAGCCATTACCATGATGGCCGGTCCCAGGAAAAATCCCAGGCAGCCTTTGCCGGCTTTCATGGCGCACCCGTCCTTTTCTGCTGCCTTTGCCATGTTGACGTATTATCAGAGGCTCAAACGATTGGCTATACCCTGCCACCAGTTCTGCAGGGGGGCACCGGCATTATTGCCCTGCAACTTCAGGTACAGCAGCACGATGCCCTCCGGCGTTTTCTGAACCGGTTGAGACATCAGCCACTGGCCGTCGGCTGCATACAGGTTCAGATAAAAGCAATCTGCCGGGGCGCAGCTCGGAGTGGCTGATTGAACGCCATTCAGCAGAGCCTGCAGCTCGGCGGTCTCTGCTGCGGTGAGGGCGTGCTCCTTGCCGTTCAGACTGACCGTTACCTTGCCAGTCTTGCCCAGCATCTCTTTCAGGTGTGCAGTGGCGGTGGCGTTATAGGCATCGTAACCAATGGTCTTGGGCTCCAACGTGGTAGGGAGCGCGGTAGCCGGCGTGGGAATCGGTGTTACCGGGGAGCAAGCTGCCAGCATGCCGGCAAGTGTGGCGATATAAAGAAACTGTTTCATATAATTCGGCGTTGAATGTTGCAGGTGAGGGAGGAAGGGGCTCCTGCGTTGCCGTACAGGAGCCCCTTGCAATCTCTCACAGGGGGGAGGCGCCGGTGCGAATCACCCCATACGGCTGAGCGGCGCTTGTACCCCAGCTGGGCACATAGCAGCCCGAGTAAAGGAGGTTCGACTGGTAGATGAGCGAGCCCTGCTTGGTATAGCCATACACCGGGCGGCCATCAGCATAGCCGAAAATCGGAAGCCCGTTGGAGTCATAGCGAGCGCGTTGCCATTGGACACCGTTAGTAAAGCTGGTCTGCGCAGCGTTGGTTCCGGTCTGTACGTTGGTTGTAGGCGTATAGAAGCAGTCTGCCATCAAGTCTTCCAACAGGATTTCGCAGGAACTGAGCGAAAATACCAGTCCTGCACCTATCATGATGTTTGTCAGTTTGTGTTTCATATCTGTTTTATTTTGTATGCGTTAATCGACTTTGCGGGAAGGATGGCTCCGAGGTACGAGCTGCTCAGCCTTTTTTCGAAGGTCATTCAGCTGTGATTTAGCCGTAGTCACCATTTTGGTGGAAAAATCGCGAAGGGAACGCCCCTTCCGATCCTCCATGTTCTTGATGAATGTCGTTTCTTCCTTCAGGTAATCCTCAAACGTGTACAACTCATTTCCCAGATTGAAGAGTTGCCGTTTGGCGCGTTCATTGTACGCTGCAAAAGTTACAGCAAAGAGGTCACCCGGGGTCTTTTCGGCCTCACGTGCGTATTGCTGGTATAGTTCTGGGTCTTTCAGGCTCATCTCTACGCCAACCCTGCCAAGCTCCACTACAGCCTTGATGGTATCTTTGGTCCAGTATTCAAAGCGAATTTCATAGTTGGCCAGCTGTGCGCCTTTGACTGTGGGTGCCCAGCTCAACTGTTCATTTTGGAAGCGCAGGTAGTTGTAGATGGGGTCGCTTGTGCCGCCCAGCATTACCTCATTGCACCATGCGTCTTGTTCTGTTCGGTTTATGCGGTTGTGAAAACGCTCGAAGAAGCGAATGGCCTCATCTTCGTTGTTCATGCGGCTGACAACAGTCACCGCCCTCTCAAGCGGGGAGTAGCCGTTGACAAATTTCAGCAGAATGCCGTAATCTGCATCCATTTCCCTGAACTCAGATGATTCTGTCAATTCTTTGAATCGGGCTATCTTTTGCAGTTCCTTAAAGTAATCTTCATTGTAGAACGAGCAAATTTTTCCGAATTCCCCATAGAACCACTTGAACATCACCTCGAGGGCAGCAATCTGGCGTTCAATGGCAGCATAGGCTTTCGGGTTGAGCCTCGGTTTTGCTTTCTGCAAATTTTCCCGGCACAACACACCCTCCATAATTTGCCCAGTAGAGGGGTCTACACCATATTGGCTCGCCAGAGTTGCAGCCGCTTGCTCAAAGATTGTGCGTGGCGTCGGAACATCTGCGCACTCTACATAGTCAACCTCTCTGCTAATGGCTCGGTATGTATTGCCCACAATGGACAGAATTTCCGAGTAGGTACGCTGAGTCGCTGTGAAATACGCCTGACCATCAGAAAGCAAAGCCTGCAGTTGGCGCTGTTCTTCTGCTTCGGCCGCAGCGACTTCTTCCTCTGTAAAGACAAAGCCCTCAGAACTATCCTGAGCCATGAGCAGGGGAACGGTTATCAGTCCTCCCAGGATCAGAAACTGCATTATATTTCTCATTTTCACATCAGTGTTGTTTTTAATTTGTTGACAATATATTGCATTAGAAACGCACTTCATAATCATCGATGTACCATCGACCACCGCCCTTGCGGATGAGTCTGTGGGTATTCTTTTCGCCTACCTGCTTGCCATTGGCATCGTAGGCTCGGCTCTTCACTGTGGCGTGTTCCACCTTCTCGCCCTGCATCCTGATGAGCTGGTCGCGCTGGGCGTCGTCCAGGAAGAAGTTCTCGAGGTCATTCTTATCATCATGGCCCTTGTGGACTACAATCTTGGTATCGCTGAACTCAGCGTGTACATACTCTCCATGCAAGCGCTGCTGGTGCAGATCCCAGTGATAGCGCAGCAGGGATTCTGCTGTTTCGGTTGCCTGTCGCTCAGGGTTGATGCACTGGAGGAACAGGTCGTAGTTCTTCTCCTTGATGGCGGCGAGGAAGATTTCCATCACACGCTCGGGCGTGGCATCCTGCGGCACGGTCTTCTCGGTGTACCAGCCTTCCTTGATGCCTGCAACTTTGTCTTCCTCCACGAAAGAACCGCTCTTATCGTGGTTTGCGTCGAAGGTTGCGACGATGCGGCCATCGATGTAGAGAGCCTCGGGCTCCACCACCCAGCCCCAGGCCATATTGGTGCGGCGGTTGCCGGGGATTTCCAAGGCCGGACCGGTAATCTTGCCCAGCACGGTGAAGTTCAGGCTGTCGCCCAACGACCCATCCACCTCGCGACGGAAACGCTTGATAGCCTCATACGGCCCGAGCCACTCGCGACCGCCGATATTCACGAAATAGTAACCGGTGGAGGGTTTGCCCACCACAATGTACTCCCCGGAGCCGCCCACGAACTGATTGTCGGGGTACTTCACATCCGGCAGCACAATGGTCATATTGACCGGATTGGTTTCTTCGGTGTTCCTGAGCGGGTCCACCGTGGGGAACACCTTGGCAAGAATATCGCGCCCCTGCAGCAGCTCATTCCACTTGGCCTTGCTGAGGGCAGCGTACCTCTCGCGCAGTTCTCTCTCATTGTTGAGGTAGGCCACCATGGCCGGGGTAATCTGCTTGAAATCGCCCTTACTCATCATGAGCGCGGCGCGGGTGCGCTCATAGAGTGCTTGCACCGCCGGATCCTGCGGGTAGGCCTTCATGAGAGCCTGCACGCGGCTGAGAGCCTCATTCTTGTTGCGGAAAAGTGTGTTGGCATTGCCACCGGCGCGCTTGACCTCGGCCTCAAATTCCTTGAGGTAGTATTCAGCATAACCCAGGTCTCGCTTGGGTGCCATGGCAGGAGCTGCGATAGCATTAAAACAGAGCGCCAGCAGCGGCATTAGGGAAAGTGTGGTTTTTCTTATCATGATAATGAGGATGTATAAATGGAAAAAGTATATTAACGTCTATCGCGAGTGCCGGGGCGGGTTGCCGTGCTCGGGCGCGTGCTGGTTAACCATCAATATACAGCGTATCGCAGGAGCTGAACAGGATGACCAGCCCGACGGGCAGCAGCAAGTGTGCAAGTTTAAGTTTCACATCGGTATGTATTTTGAAAAATGATTATTTGCGGGGGGAACGGGCCTTGTGCAGAATGGTGCGGATTTCCTTTGCGTTGGCGCCGCCCACGCCGTCATCTACACTTGCACCCTTGGCGGTTTTCGCGTTCAGATTGGCACCATGCTCTACCAGCCAGCGTACAATCTCCACATGGCTCAGGCCGCAGGCATTGTGCAGGGCGGTGGTTCCATTGGCATGGGGAATGATAGTGTCGATAGGAGCTCCCTCCATAATCTGGGGAAGTACGGTGAGCAGGCGCTTCTGGTACAGCCGCTCCACAGCAGTCTTGTACTTGCGGTTCTCCAGCTCACGCACCAGCTCGCCCAAGCCATCGTCCACGCTCTGAATGGCTCCATCGCTTTCTTCCGCCTGAGGCATGGTGACAAGCCCGGCGGTAGAAGTGGAGGGGCTCACTGCAAAATCTGCATGGCGGACATACCAGGAGCCGCCCTCATCATGCCACTCGATGCTGGCCATGCCTTTTGTGGCAGAATGGAAACTGAGCACAACCCGCACGTGCATATCATTGCCGATGATGTGGATGCAGCCCTCGTAGGGGTCGTATGTCACCTTGACCGGCGGCCAGGGCGAGTCGGGAGTTGTCTCATGGAGTTGGTAGCTATACGTATTGTTGCCCTGGACGGGGAACTGCAAGGCCATAGAAGAGGCCGCGAGCTTGTTCCAGACTTCCGGCTGCTCGCCCCTTTCTGTTCTAGCCTCTTCTGCTGAGTAGAAGTTCAGCACCACCAGTTTGCCGTTCAGGGAAATGGGTGCTGCGTGTGAAATCCCCTCCTCCGCCTGGGCGCAAAGAGCGACCGGAGCCGTTGCAAGAAGCAGGATCACAGGAAGACAACTTTTCATCATAGAAACGTAGTTTGGTTAGTAACCGAGAGCGCGTATGAGGGAATTAAAGGCCTCCTGCACCATGTTCCCGAACCATTCACTGATGTCATCGGAATAGCGGTACAGGACACAGCCAAAGACGATGAGTGCCAACGCACCGGCTATTTCCTTGATGTAGTAGGTGAATACCTGCCAGCCGGTCATTTCTTCTTTCTGAGGGGTGGATTTCTTTTTCTTGGGCATAGAGATTATTTGAGTGTAAAGGTTCCGTGATGCATCATGGGGGTACCGGTCTTGCTGGTATCGGAGTAGGTGGCCGTGCCACTATCGGGGGTATTGAATTGCAGGGTAAAGACTTTCTCCGACCAGCCGGAGGCATAGTGGCCGCCGGGCGACCACTGGGCGCGGCGAATCACGGTGGCTGTCGCATTGCCGGTGCGGGTATAGCGCAGCTCAATGATGCTCCAGTCCTCATCCACTGCCACGGCACCCTCTTTTTCCACATTAGCTTTCTTCCATTTCACCGAGTAGGCCCCCACCAGCGAGGGAGCGGTAAAGGTGAGGGTCTTGCCGACTACGGAAGCGGGAGCACAACCAACGGCACTCGCCCGGCTGATGATTTCTTTGATAGCAGCAGCATGCGGCGCATCGGCGGGCAGCTCGCATGACTCGCCCCGTTCATTGGTGATACGGCGGTTGGGGCTATGTTTCAGCAGCCACCTCACCAACTCAGCGTTCCCCTCCTCCGCCGCGCGGTACAGGGGCGACTTGCCATCGTAGGGCATTCCTTCCTCCTCGCGATGGAGAATCATGTGGGGCAGCGCAGCCAGAGCCAGCCCATCCTTGCGGCGCACCACCTGCTGATACATACGGCGCTGCTCCAGTTCGCGGAGAATCCACTCCACGAACATTTCTTCGCTAACCTTGGCGTTCAGCACACGGGTAAGCAGTATCGCGGGTGTCTCCGTCATGTTCATAGCGAGAGCAAACGGTCCGGTGCCGGATTTCACGCAACGGTACAGCATCCGGGCACATTCCATCGCCCTTTCATCCTTTGCCGGGATGCAAAAATCAGGGGATTCCATCTCATAGCCACTGAAGGCCAAATCGAGATAAGCTGCGGCCTCGCGCGCTTCTGCTACATTAATGGCGGGACCCTCATAAGGTTTGTCTCGCCACGCGCGAGCCTCGCTCAGAATCGTTTTGATGGCCGCCGCATTTCTGCCGCCCACGCAGGCATCGATGCTGGCGCCTTTATCGGTGTACGCCTGCAGGTCAGCCCCATGTTCCACCAACCAGCTCACCAGCTCCACATGGCTCAGACCGCAGGCATAGTGCAGGGCGGTATTGCCCTTGTAATCCGGATTGGTATAGGATGCGTCCTGAGACATCATCACGTGGGGAAGGAGCGTGGACAGACGGGTCTTATACAACTTCTCCGTGGCATTGCGGGGAACCATCTTTTCAATATCCCGCAGGATTTCCTGCAGTCCGTCATCCAGTATTTCCGGGTCGCGGGCAATCTGCTCCATGGGTAGCTCCAGATGGGCTATGTCGTCCGCCTCGTTCTGCACGGTAAAAGCAGCACCGCGGAAGTAGCGGGTATTGCCGGCCTCGTGCCAGACTATCTCGGCACACCCTGAGTCTTTTCCAGTGAAGCTGAGGAGAATATCCACGCTGAAATCCTCGCTCAGCAGCTTTACCTTGCCTTGCCCTGCATCGTAGGTAACAGTGACGTTGGCATGGAGATTCGGGCAGTAATCGGTCACGGCGGTAAAGGTATCCGCTGTGGGGAAATCCAGTATAAATTCAGTAAGGTCAGAGAGTCTGTACCAAGGTCCCTTGGCGGGTTGGTTCAGCCCAACACGTGCCACACGGGCATCAGCCATGGCAATGCGGATACACCGGCCTGACATGGTGGACTCCGGCTGTGCTGCCCATAGCAGATGGGGAGCAAGCAGTAGGACTGGAAGCAGGGTTCTGTATATCATGGCTGATTTTTTGTATTCACTTATTCCTTGATCGTTTCAACACGGGAAATATCGGCGTAGTCAATTTCCGACATGGTTTCAAAAGCTCGTATCATGCTGGTTGCGCCATCAATCTTGGCCGAAACTCCGGGGTCTGCGGGCATTGCCTCGGTGGTAGCGCAGAGATAGGAATTGATGGCCAGCGTGTAGCGGGCTTCCGGGTTAATGGGTGTGCCGTCCGGCAGACAAGCGGAAATCACCCGCATTCTGTCGGCTCCTATGGGCCATACGGCCTTATAGCTCATGCCTGACACGCAGGGCGCGCCATGGTCATCGTTCTGGGTGATGTTTTCCAGCACGCGGATAAGCTCGGCGCCGGTAACAGTCATGCAAATGGTATCATTACCGAAAGGGTCCAGGCTGTATACATCAGCCACGGTGAGGGGGCCGGCGGGGAAAGAATCCAGACGCACATTACCCATGTTGACGATAGCGATTTCTGTACCGACGCAACTGCGGATGGCATCAGCCATCATGCAGCCCAGACTCTCGCGGCGGGGAATATCACGTTTTACGGTGGTGAGCACACGCTTGAAGAAGGGCTGGGCTTTGATTTGCTCCACCATGGCAGTAGTCTCGGTATCTGCTTCGTAGGCACCCAGCGGAAGTAATTCAGCTTTCTTGCTCAACACTTTGCCGTTCTCTACCTCTAGGGTGAGGCGGGTCAGATATTTGAACTTATTTTGCGTCTGGGTGATGAGCACACCATTCTCGGTGTGTCCGTTTTCCACTTTGGTGTGGCTGTGGCCGCCGATGATGGCATCTGCCTCCGGGAACCGGCGGGCAAGCTCAATGTCGGTCTCGAAGCCCAGGTGGGTGAGCAGGATGAGCACATCGCACTGGCTGCGGAGATACTTATAGTGCTCGGCCACCTTGAGCGGATCCATGAAACCGATGCCCTTGCACATGTCCGGGTGGGCATCCGGGCGACCGTTGGCATCTACCTGCAGCAAGCCCAGCACACCGATGCGCACACCATTGCGTTCAAAAATCTTGTATGGTTTCAGGTTAATACCATGCTTGTCTGTGGGGAAAACATTAGCGCTCACAAAGTCGAAATCGGCGGCGTTGATGCAGTAGGCCAAGGCGGTGGGACCGCTGTCAAACTCATGATTCCCCAGAGCCGAGAGGTCGAAGCCAATGTGGTTCATGAGCTGAATCATGGAGGCACCGGGGTGGTCGCCACAGTCCACATAGGGGCTGCCGGTGCGGTTATCGCCGGCAGAGAGCAGGAGCAGCTGCGGGGCTTTTTCTCGCTCTTGCTTCACGCAGGTGGTCAGACGCGCCACACCATCTATATTGGCGTGCATGTCGTTGATGCCGAGAATGGTAATCTGCTCGGCAAAAGCTGTGCCGAGCAATCCGAGGAGAGTGAATAAAAGAGATTTCTTCATGCGTGTAGGTAGTATGTGTTAGTCTTGGATTTGAACTTCTATGCGGGAAATGCCTTCATAATCCACTTCTTTTTGCTTTTCGAGGAAGCGGATAAGGCATTCGGCACCATCGCTGTCAATGGCAACGCCGGGAGTTTCCGGCGGAGCGGAGGTGGTGGAGGCTATGTAAGAATTATAGGCTACCGTGTAGCGGGCTGCGGGGTCAATGGGTGTACCATCGGCCAGTTTGGCCTCGGTAATACGCATGGGCTTGAGCTCTGCAGCAGGTTTGATGGCCTTGTAGGTCATGCCGGACACGCAGGGTGCGCCGTGGTGGTCGCTTCCGGTGAGGCTTTCCAGCATAGCAATGAGTTCTTTGCCGCTCATGGTATTGCGGATGATGGCATTGCCGAAAGGGTCCATGCGGTAGACATCGGCCACGGTAAGGGGACCGGCGGGGAAGTCATCCAGGCGCACACCGCCTATGTTGACAATGGCGATATCCGTGATAGCGCGCGCACAAAGGGCATCGGCCATCATGCAGCCCAGGCTCTCACGGCGGGTGATTTTACGCTTTACCGTGGTGAGTTGCCGCTTGAAGAAAGGCAGACTCTTGGTTTTCTCCACCAGGTCGGCCGCAGCCTTATCGGCGGGTAAATCTGCCAAGGGCAGCAGCTCGGATTTCTTGCTTATCACCTTGCCGTCCTGCACATCAAACGTCAGCTTGGTAAGGTATTTGAGCTTGTTTTCAGCTTGGGTGATGAGCACGCCGTTTTCCATGTGTCCTTTTTCCACGCGTGTGTGGGAGTGCCCCCCCACAATCGCGTCTGCTTCGGGGAACATTTGAGCCAGTTTGATGTCGTCCTCAAAGCCCATGTGGGTGAGCAGAATGAGCACATCGCAATGAGCTCGCAGGTGCTTGTAGCAGGCTGCGGTATCAAAGGGAGAGGCAAATTGTATGCCCGCGCATTTATCCGGGTGGGCATCGGGTATGCCGGTCTCCCCCACTTGCACCAAGCCCAGTACGCCGATGCGCACTCCGTTGCGCTCGAAAATCTTGTACGGCTTCACGTTGATGCCTTGCGTGTCGGTCGTGAAAACGTTGGCACAAACGAAATCAAAGTCCGCTGCGTTGATATAGTCGCGCAAGGCAGCCGGGCCGGAGTCGAATTCATGGTTGCCGAAGGTGGACAGGTCGAACTCCAGATGGTTCATGAGCGTAATCATGGGTACACCGGGGCGGTTGCCGTTGTCCACATAAGGGTTGCCGGTGCGGTTGTCACCGGCAGCCAGTAGGAGCAAGCCGGGGTCGTTCATCCGCTCCTGTTTTACACAGGTGGATAATTGCGGCATACTGTCGATGTTGGCGTGCATGTCGTTGATGCCCAGGATTGTCACCTGCTCGGCTAGAGCAGTGCCAAGGAGTGCGAGGAGAGAAAAGAAACAGGTTTTCTTCATAAGTTTGGTGGATGAGAATGAATGAAATCAGC
>JAEIGA010008062.1_pt1 | contig 15971 bp, 20 predicted proteins | sample 9270691 | NCBI WGS metagenome assembly JAEIGA01 (sample SAMN17057246, study PRJNA624740) | gut metagenome | biome: biome; isolation source: fecal sample | host: Bos grunniens | place: China: Xizang | collected 2019
AATATAATAAAAGAGTGTCAAAAGTACATTTCGGGATGTTGTTAGGCTTATATCCTACGGTCCTAGATAGATGGCTAGAAGAGAATAGATTAAATCCTCTTTGCAATGAGATTATAAAAAATTTAAAAGATTTAGACCAAGAAAGCATTACAGAGTTATTGTTAGACAGTAAAGGCAACCCCACCGGAAAGATCGCTTATTTGAATCATAAGCACGGCTGGTCAACCAATAGCCAGGCGCCTGCTGCCGTTCAAGTCAATATCAATCCGGAGTTGATTGGTGCGAGGTATGGCGGAGCGAGTTTGACGGATGGCTCGAAAGATTGATATATTTTAACCAAGTCCGACAAAATGACAAGTGATTGACATAATTTGTTCGAGTGGCAAAGTCACAGAATAGCCGTAAAGCTAGTAATTGCAAGGGTTCGTAAGGTTTAGGAAAATCGAACAAGGTTTTGGAAAAAGTGGTGTTTGTCCAAGAGAGCTCAAGAAGGTCCACGGCTCAAGCTAAAAAAGGCTGCTGCCGTTGGTGGTTCGGTTCGTTGGTGGTTCGGTTCACAAAGTCCAGCACCTGCACCGGATCAAGTCGACAGACGCACCCCTCCCCCTTGTATATATATACTATACCCCTTGTATTTAACCCCCTAACCACTTTAAAAATCAAAAGGGGGCATAATAAGATATATATAATAGCCTACGGCATAAGGACATAATGGTTTATAAAATATATAGTCATATAGCATACTGGAATAGCATAATAGTCATACAGGCATAATATAAATCATAAATACAGGCACTAGGGTTATATAAGCATTGTTGGAGAGATATATAATAACAAGCATCGTGGTTATATAGGCATTACTGGAATAACATACATACAAACACAATTGTTGGAATATTATTATTACAGACACGGAGGTTTTTAGATGGAGAATAAGATAAATAGAGAGGGCTATATTATACAGTCGCTCAAGAAAGATATATCGGAGTTGCTAGAGAAAGTAGCATCATACGAGTTTGAGATATTAGCACTACGAGAGAAGCTAGAGAGTTTAGAAAAAACAGATGAGGAAACAGAATGACAGAAGAGGAAACACTATACGAGTTATATTGTGATTTTCATCCGGAAACTGACTACACTCAATTCAAGGCAATTTTGTCGGAGAAGGGATTGTATTACCGGATTGTCAGAAGGCCAGACAGAATACCTGTCGGATTTTTATTTTACCGGATTTTAGCCGGTGGCAAAGTATATGTCGAGGATGGGTTCATTTTACCGAAGCATAGGGGAAATGGATATATGGCATATGCGATAGAGGAACTAATCAACCAAAATAGCAAATAATGGAGAGAGCATATGAACAAGTCAAAGATAATAGCAGATATTATTGCAAAGTCGGAAGCTATTGCTGCGGCATTGCAGAAGGGAAAGGATGTCGAGATTCGCAGGACGGCGAATGGCATTACTGTTGCGGAAGTTGCGAAAAAGGTAGTCGCACGATAAGAGAATATAGTGGGTTTATCCGATATGGTGGATAAATAGCAGCTAAAATGGAAGCTAACTTTTTTTATTATCAAGAAGGAGGCTTCTGTTTTTTTATGGCTGAAAAATTATCTGCAAAAGAGAAGGCCTATAGGCAGGATTGTCTTAATATCAAAAAATTTGTGGACAAGTTTTATGAGAAAAAAGACAGTAAAGAGTTAGAAATGCCTTTAACCGATATGTGTGATTTTATCGGAGCGGTAGAATATGCGAATAATCAAGAGCATTATTTTGATTTTCCGAACAAGTTCTGGTATCAAGCGCTAGAGTATGTCAAGGAAGTTGCTAGGGTTATGCACACTAAAACACGCAAGAATGTGTATGGCAAGCAATATGATAAGGCTTTATGCATTGAGGCAAGATATTTAGTCGGAGCATTTTTTGAGTATATCGAATGTGACGAATACGATCCGGACAAGAGATTTTACCTTCCGAGAAAAAGGGTATTAAGGCCTATAATTCAAGCTTATCAAGATGTATATGATGGCAGACTAGATTTTCTATCGGTTAGTCAACCAAAGAGAACAGGCAAGACATCTTGTGGACTTCGTTTAGCTTTAATGATGGCAGGGCGCAAGCCAGATGGAAGTATTTTTGCATCCGGAAAAGGCGATGGACTTGTCAAGTCCTTTTATCGTGGTATTGATGAGATGTTATCAGAGCCGACAACATATGCAAGATTCCTGGAAGTGTTCCCGAGAGCAAAGCTAGTAAATCAAAATGCAGATGAATACACATTCCATTTAGAAAAGCAGAAGAGATTTGCAAGTATAACCTGCAGGCCTATAGATGGTTCATTAGTCGGAAATACCGAAGCTAATACCTTGCTTTATATGGATGATATGGTTAAAAACCATGAAGAAGCTAGAAATCGTGAAAGACTTGAGTTTTTATGCGAAAAGGTAACAGATGATGTACTAGGAAGGCGAATAGAAGGCACTCCGGTTATTATCCAGGGAACAAAATATAGTTTATATGATCCTATATCACATCTGCAGGAAAAAGCGACAGAATTAGGATGGCGCTGGAAAGAAGTTGCAATACCTGCTCTAGATCCGGTAACAGATGAAAGTAATTGGGAAATCATAAAGGATGGTAAAAAGATATTTACTACCGGATATTACCGAAGGGAAAGGGAACTTGTCACGGAAGAAACATGGGCTGCAGAGTTCCAACAAGAGCCTTTTGAAGCAAAGGGCAGAATGTTTCCAAAGCAAAGCCTCAATCGTTATATCAAATTACCTATTGACAAAGAACCGGACACAGTAATTGCAGCCTGCGATAGTGCTGATAGTGGGGAAGATAGTTGTTCAATGCCTATAGCCTACATATATGGGAACGAAGTGTATATACAGGATGTAGTCTTTGACAATTCCGGAGCAGAACATACAAAACCAAAGTGTGCAAATATGTTAGTCAAACACAATGTAAAATCCGTCACTTTTGAAAGCAATTCTGCAGGAAAGTATTTTGGAGAAGATGTTATAAAACAAGTAGATGGTTTAGGCGGAAGGTGTTCGGCTAGATTTAAGTACAACACAACAAATAAGATAACAAGAATGGAAAATGCGCTAGACAATATCCTAAAGTATTACTACTTTTTGGATGAAAGTTGTTATCAGAAGGGTTCAGACTATGACAAGTTCATAAAAGAACTAACACAGATAACAAGAACGCAACGAAGGGGAAGGAAACAACATGATGATAGTGGCGATAGTCTAGCACTTTTGGAAAATAGCATGAGGACACAACCTGCAAGCACAAAAGCTATAGCTATTCCGTGGTAATGAAAGGGGAAAATATGACAGCTAAAGAGTATTTAGGGCAAATATCTGTATTAAAGAGAAAAGTTGCGCAAAAAAAGGAACAGAATAAGCAACTCCGGAATGAATTTATCTATCTGAAAGGGATAAACACTTCGGAAAAGGTATCAAGTAGTCCGAGAACTGACGGCCTTGAGAATGCTGTTATCAGAATTGTTGATATGGAGCAAGATACAGCTGATTTGATAGTTGAAATGGAAGAAAAAATCAATGAAATTATCAATAAAATACATGAATTGAACAATCCGGACCAGATAGAATGCCTATATTTGCGATATGTAGTCGGAGAAAACTTTGAAAATATAGCCGTGAACCTTCATTTGTCATACCACAGGACTTGTCATATCCACGGAGAAGCCTTAAAAGAATTTTCTGCTAAATTTATTAAAGATAGCAACTAATAGCAAGACACAGACGAAAAATCGTGTTATTTTAGTATAGTAAATACATATGAGCAGAGGTGCATTGCATCCCTGCTCTTTTTGATTGAGAGGTGCATTATGTCAAATTACCAAAAGAATATAAGACCTTTTACCTCTATAGTCAGAACAGAGTTCGGAAGGAGAGTTCACTATACAAGGAGAAGTGTCATAAATGAAAACAATATCCTTGATGATTTGCAAGAGCAAATACCGGACTTTCTCTTTAATCAACAAGCGATTTTGTATCTTGACAGATATTATCGTGGAGATCAGCCTATTCTTTACAGACAAAAGAAGGTTAGGGAAGAAATCAACAACAAAGTAGTTGAAAACCATGCTTTTGAGATTGTAGAGAGTAAAGTTGCAGACCTTTGCGGAGAGCCTGTGCAATATGCACTTATGGGAAATGAAGATGAGAAATTATCCGAAGAGATAAAAGTCCTAAATTCCTATATGCAGACAGAAAATAAGGCATCCATTGATATAGAACGAGAGAGGTGGGCGCAAATATGTGGTACATCTTACATTTTTGTCGGAAATGAAAAGAGATTAAGATTGTTTGATGAAGCGCCTTTTTATTTGAATGTGTGCAATCCTGCATACACTTTTGTTGTTTATTTTTCGGATGATAAGACACCTGCTTATAGTGTGCAAGTGTTATATGATGAGGATGATGTAGAATTTTATCTGATTTACACCACAACACAGACATTTACTGTTAAGGGTGGGAAAATTGAAAGCATCGGAGTAAATGGCAATGACATGGTTCCGGTAGTTGAATATCCGAACAATGAAAGAAGGCTATCTGCTATCGAACTTACTATCGGACTAACAGATGAATTAAACAAAATGCAATCCGATAGAATGAATGGTGTAGAGCAATTCGTACAAGCACTTATGATGTTTAAAAACTGTGAAATATCAGAAGATGAGTTCATAAAGATGATGACATTAGGTGCTATATCTGTAAAAACTACAACACAAGGTTATGATGCAGATGTTAAGCGATTGACAGACCAACTAGACCAGCAACAATCACAAGTTGCAAAGGATGATATTTACCAAAACTTACTAATTGTGCAAGGTAAACCGGGCAGAAGTGAAAGTAGTTCCGGAGATACAGGACAAGCTGTTGTTCTTCGTAATGGCTATTATGATGAGTACAAGAGAGCAGAGTTAAAAATAACAACATTCCTTGCTAGTGAATACTTAATGTTGCGTTTAGTCCTTCGTAAAATCCGTATTGCAAGTGGTGGAAAATTTGATTTGAAATTATCGGACATTGATGTTAAGCCAGACAGATCTAAACTTGAAAATCTGATGGTTAAGGCAGAAGTAATGCAGATACTTCACAAAATGGGTGTTGATAATGCAGAAATTTTGAAAGCTATTCCGATGTTTTCAGATGTTCAACATGTTATCGCTACTTCTAAAGATAATATGGAACTACAATTTAAGGCAGAGAACGGCCTACTGGAAAATAATGAGGACCTACAATAACAGGTCCTTTTTATTATATATAAAAAAATACGCAACTATGCGACAAATAGTAATCGTGGCAGATGCAACCTGCGGATAAAAGCGACACGGGAAAGGAAATTGATATGGCCTTAACAAGAGAGCAAATCAAAGGAATATTCGGAGAGGAAGTAACAAGCGAACAAATCACAGAATTGCTTAATGCTTATCATTCTGATGTTTCCGCAGAAAAAGAAAAGAACAAAGCTAATTCTAAACAGCTTGAAGAGTTGTTGGAACAGAAAAAGAAACTTGAAAATGACTTGAAAGCTATCAATGACAAGGATTTATCCGACATTGAAAAGCTACAAGCTGATATGAAAGCAATCCAGGATAAAAACAATGAGATTGCAAAGGAAAATGAAAGACTTAAATTGACAGCAAGCCTTGCTAAACAAGGAATTGTCGGAGAAGATGCTGAAAAGCTAATGAATAGTCTTGGTACAGAAGATTTTGCTATTACTTTAGGGGCAATCATTTCTGAAAGAGAAAAATCGGCTATAACCAAAAGTGAACAAGAACGCATGAAAAACACAGCCGAACCTAAAGGACAACAAGGAAAGAGCGCAGACACAGAGCCGGAAGATGTTAAAAATGCAAATTCTTTGAACTTTGGTTTTGCAAATAAAAACGCTCAAGAAACAAGAAATTATTATAAGTAAAAAGGAGGTATAGGTATGTTACCTATTACAGGAGAATATGGTGTTGGAAACACTGTTTTAAAATTTTTCCCTTATAAGGGTGCTTCTTGCGTAGTTCCTGCTTCAATGGTTGCAGAAGCAGATGAAAATGGCAAGAAAATCGTTAAAGCTGGTACACCTTTTCCATCAAACGATGAGGATGCACTTGGTGTAATTTTTGAAGATGTAGATGTAACTCTTGGAGATGCACCTGGAACTTATGTTTATGAAGGTGTTTTAGATCCAGCTAAACTTACAGCCAATGAAATTACAATTACTGACGCTGCAAAAGCTGCTATGCCTAATGTTCAAATTTATGGTACAGCTTATGCGCCTGCAGAATCAGAATAATTTAGGAAAGTGAGGGAATAATTATGGCATTACCATTAAGTGAAGCGTTTACAGCTAGAGCAATTGGCGCTTCTTGGAATAATTACAAAAACAATTTAGGACTTCCACCTTATCTTGGAAGAAGCTTTTTTGGAACACAGAAAAGACAAGGCTTGACACTTGAATGGATTAAAGGTTCACACGGACTTCCAGTAGCACTTAAAGGAGCAAACTTTGACGGACAAGCACCTTTGAGAGATGGAATCACATTCCAGACATTAGCACAAAACATGCCTTTCTTCCGTGAAAGCTACATGGTATCAGAGAAAGAAGAGCAGGACTACATGACATTCGCTTCTTCTGCTAATGCAGATATGGCTAATCAAGTTCTTGCAGAAATTATGAAAAAGCCACTTGATCTTATTCAAGGTGCAGATGTAGTTCCAGAAAGAATGATTTGGAGTTTGCTTGCAGCTGCAGATGGTGTTCCAAAAATCACTATTACAGTTGATGGCGGATCTACATACACTATTGACTATACTGGAGATAATGGTGTTGCTTATAAGTCAACAAACTATCAAGCTATCTCTACCGCTGCAGACCAATGGGATGCTGCTTCAACAGCTACACCTATTCAAGACTTGGTAGACTTCCAGGATAACTATGAAGCTACTTATGGTGCTAAACTTGGTACATTCATTATGAACCAAAGAACATGGAAGCTTCTTGTTAATGCAGAAGATACAAAGAAACAAGTTCTTGGAAATGTTGCTTATACAGCAGGAATTATGATTAAGGATGCTGATGTAAAAGACTTCTTACTTTCAAATTACGGAATTACAGTCCTTGTTTATAACAAAATGTATTCTGATAATGGTACTACTAGAACATTTATCCCAGATGGTGTTGTTTCAGCTATCGTAAATGGTGTATCAACACTTGGAAATGTTTGGTATGGTACTACACCAGAAGAAAGAAGTGGTAGCCTTGCTACAGGTAGTCTTTCACTTGTAAATACAGGTGTTTCAGTATATACATACGCTACAAATCATCCAATCAATACACATTGTGTTGTATCTGAAATTGTTTTACCTTCATATGAAGGAATGGACAATGTAGCTATTATGAAAGTTACAGCATAAGGAGTGGTTAGATGAAATATAATCACAGAGTTAAAGTTAATGGCAAATGGTACGGAGCAGGGGAAGAAGTAAAATCGGAAAAACCACAAGAAATTAAGGCCGAAAAAACTCAAGAACCTGTTCCTGCACCAAAGCCACAGAAAAGAGTAGTTAATAAGAAAACTACAAAAAAATAGATAGAAAAGGAGGTACATTATGTTAAGAGATAATATTATCAATGATTTAACAGTTGAGATAGGTTCAGAACCTACTTTTGACGCTGATATTTTAGCTGTAAAGGTTGATAATGCAATTCGTGAAGTAAAACGCAGACGCAACTATAAAGCTTCTCACATGTCAAATGAAGAGATTGAAGAGGACCTTGAAAACTATTATACAAACATACATAATGTGGCTCTTTTTGACTACAATCAGATTGGAGATGAATTTCAATCTGCTATGACGGAAAATGGCACTAGACGAGAGTATATGGACCGAGAAAGATTGTTTGTCGGAGTGGCAGCATTCCAGCAATCAATATAAAGATGTTAGGTTCACGGACTTACTAAATTAGTTAGTCTGTAGGGTATCTACTTAAAGTGGTGGTGGGTGGTAGATTATTATTGCAACATAGTTTTCAACAACAAAGGAAGGTGCTTATTTAATGTTTGGAATATCTGAAATCGCACTAGCTGTTAGTATTATATCTGTTGTTTTAAGTACATACTTTAGTGCTAAAAACTCAAAAAAAACCGATGTAAAGGAACTCGAGGAGCGAGTAAAACAAAATACTACTATCAATTTGAAGTTAGATGAGATAAATAGAATTGTAAAAGATAGTCAAAGTGAACTTGCCACTATAAATAACGATGTTAGAAGTCTGACGGAAAGAATGATAAAAGTAGAATCAAGGTCTAGATCTAATACACACAGACTAGATGCGATTGATGGTATAAAAGAGGGAGAGGATAAGGAATGATGTCTAAAGAGTTTTGGAAGGCTGCAGGAATAAGAGCAATCAAGACATTTTGTCAAACAGCCATTGCTACTATTGGCACTACAGCTTTAATAAGTGAAGTAAATTGGATAAGTGTGTTATCTGCATCCGGACTTGCTTGCTTATTATCAATTCTTACATCACTAGCAGGATTGCCGGAGGTGGAAAAGGATAATGAGAACAACGAGGAAGAATAAACAATGGATGAAATATAGCCTTTTAGGCGAAAAGATACCGACTTATGAAACAGATGATGAAGGAAATATAATCTATGATGACGGAGAACCGATTATATCCGGTTATGTTAGTGGCTATCAAGAGCCTGTTGACTTTTTAGGGAATATTGCCTTTGCAGGAGGGGAAGCAGAAGCTGTTGCGTTTGGTGTGAGCGTGTCAGACTATGACAGTAAACTTCTTATGAATGCAGATGAAATACCTATTACGGAAACTAGCATTATTTTCAAAGATAGCGAGCCTGCATATAAAGGTTCTGTTATTGATGATAAATCTGCCGATTATAGGGTTATAAAGGTAATACCTTCATTGAATACTACAGTTTACTTATTGAAAAGGATTGTGAAATAATATGGCACATCATACTATTGAAGTTAATTCTTTTGAACAGGCGCTAAAGGAATACAATGAATATATCAAGTCACTAAACCGGAAACTAAAAGTTTTTACGGAAAGACTTGCAAATAGAGGTATTCTAATAGCTGAAAGTGAAGTGGCAGAAGGCTATATAGGCCACATAAGATTTTCAACAAGCATTACAGATACAAGCAATGGATATAAGGCGGTTATGTTGGCTACTGATTTAAGTCCGATAGTTGCTAGATGGCAAACTAAAGAAGGAATTAAGGAAGCTGATGTATCTGCCCTTTTAATGTCCGAGTTTGGTTCTGGACAATTTGCCGTTGAAGGCCACAGAGGAACTTTTCCTGGACAAACACATGCATTCCAAAACAGTTGGTCTTATATGGACCTTAATGGTAATTGGCATACCACAAAGGGTATCAGACCTACTCAACCTATGTTTAAGGCTGCTAAAAGAATGACAGATGATATAGTCGCAATTGCAAGGGAGGTGTTTTCGTGATTTTAAGTAGTTATGGCGAAACTTGGTTTGATTATATCGAATCATTAGTGATGAAAAGAGTTCGCACAGGACTAGAAAATAAAGGGATTGAAGCATCCTTTACCACGGAAGCAAAAAATGTGTCTAATACTGAATTGCCTTGCGTTTATCTTCATGATTTAGAAGGTTCGGAAATGGGTAATACACTAATCAATGATGGGGTAAATGCCGTCAGATCATACATACAAATTGATGTGTATGCAACTACTAAAGTTGATTGTCGGAAAATCTCAAGACTTGCATTAGCACAGATGAAGGCACTTGGCTATAATGCAAATGCATTGACTACAATTCTGCAAGATGAAGTAGACCTTTATCACAGTATAACAAGATTTAATCGTGTCATTGGTTCTAATGACAATATATAAAAGGAGGAATAAATTATGGCTATAACTATTGATGGACTTTCTACACTTGGAGTTCAGCTTGCATATGGCGCTTTTGTTGACAATGAAACATTGCCAGCTACTACAACTGAACTTGGAAGAATAAATCAAGTAGGTGGTGTAGAATTATCCACAGAAAACATTGACGCTTCTGCTCTTACAGATGCCGTAACAAAATATGTTGCAGGTAGAGCAGATACAGGCGGAGAATGGACAGTAACAGTAAACTGTACAGGAGAAACCGCTGCAGAATGGGAAGCAATCAAAGGAACAAAGAAATGGTTCGAAGTTATCCATCCATCTATGGAAAAAGGATGGTTCGTTGTTGCAACTGTTCCCGCTAAACTTCCATTACCGGAAATCGGACAGAATGAACTTCTCACATTTGAAGTTAATCTCACATTGAACAATTACCACGGACTTGACACAAAGGTTGTTCCATCATAATTGTACACTTGCTAATTAAGGGGCGCTCTTCGGAGCGTCCCTTTCCCTATATGGGGAGAAAGGGAAAGGAATAAAAGATGAAGACTTTTAATATTGAAAACGAGAATTACAGATTAGAATTTAGTTTTGATGCTGCAGAAATAGGTGGTTTAGTACAGAAAATGTTTAATATGCTTACAGGACAAGCAATGATTAAGCACCAATCAGAAGAAAACGAACTTGCAGCATTATTATCTGGAACAGGCGAAATGGTTAGCGAGTATGCTTCTATTTGCCGATTGGGATTTTATGCTGGACTTTTAGAACATCACGATTTAAGTGAAGAAGAAAGCAAAGTCCTAATGAAAAAGTATATGAAAAAGAAAAAGTATTCCTATATGGATTTGTATAAAGAATTGGTTGATTGTATGGAAAAAGATGGTTTTTTCGACCTAACAGGTCTGAATCAAGCGATAACAGAAATGTCAACAATCGCAGACAGCATGGAACAGACCGAAGAGGAAGAATTTCCAATGAATCCACCGGAAGAGAAGAAGTAGACTTCCATAAGTTTATATGGGAGCAACAATTTCCATTAGCATTTAGCATCGGAATTGACTATATGACATTCAAGCACATGAACCCTACAAAGCTTGAATTAGCCGTCAGAGGCCATGAAATGAGAATTAAGCAAGAAGATATGGCTCAATATAGAAACGGCTTATACACCTTACGAGCAACGTACACAGCTATAGCCAGAGCGCTTACAAAGAACTCTAAAGCGGAGTATTTTGACAAGCCTATACTGTATGATGTTGATTCCGAAGAAAAGCCTATAGAACTGACCGAAGAGCAAAAGATAAAGCGAGTGGAAGAATTTTTCAAACAACTAGACCAAACATACAAAGGGGAAGGAATTGATGACAGGAAGTAGGTGTGAGAATGGTTATTGATAGTTTAGCTGTCCAGATAACGAGTAGTATTAAAGGGCAAAACAAACTAAATGCATTCGGGCAAGCACTTGAAAGACTTGCAACCACAAGCAAGAGTATAAACACTTCTAATCTTTCAAAAACGGCTACGGATGTTTCAACACTATCATCTGCATTGAGCGGAATATCTAAAACCAAAGTAGGCAACATTGCTACTCTTACAACAAACTTAAAGCAATTAAGCAAGGTTAATTTTAGTAGTTCCGGTATAAATGGTTTTGCTACGGCTTTAAGTGGTTTTAACAATGTAAATACTAATGGCATTAAAAACTTATCAAATTCACTTACAAGACTTGCCACAGCTTTTCAAGGTGGTTTTTCTAGTGGTTCATTCGCAGGTTTTTCCACAAGTATTGCAGGACTAGCGACTTCATTATCCGGAATAAATGATATTGATAGCAAAGTTACTAGACTTATAGGCGGTTTGGCTAGATTAGCAAGCGCAGGTTCTAGCATAGCTACAGTAACGGCTTATTTGCCTACATTAGGCAATCAGATTGTCAAGTTAGTTACCGATGTGCAAGGTGTTGGTGTTATAGATGTCAATATGACAAGACTTGTAGAAGGCATTGCAAAGCTTGCATCTGCAGGTAAAAAAATCGGAGTTACTGTTGAAAATCTTGACAGACTTGGAAATGGTGTTCTTGCCTTATTACAAAAACTTAATAATGCACCTGCTATAAACGCAAACATAGCACAAACTGTGCAAGGTTTAGGCAATCTTGCTTCTAGTGGTAGCAGAATAGGTGTTGTTTCGGGCAATACAGGCCGTAGCTTGAATTTGTTTAAGGGTATTTTAGGCAGAATAACAAGCAATATCGGAAACACAACAAAAGCCACAAAAGGTCTTGCTAGTGCATTCGGGATGCTTTATGCAAAGTTTTGGTTATTTATTAGAGCAGGAAAAGCTTTATTAGGTTCGGTAGGTTCTGCACAAGACTACATAGAAAGTTTTAACTACTTTGCCGTTGCTATGGATAAAATCGGTTCTGATGTAAAGGACCAATGGCAAGAGGCAGGGTACTCAAGCGCAGAGGCTTATGCACAATCTTTTAGAACAAGATTTGATAAATTAAAGAAACAAATGACCGGATATGATGTAGATCGCAATTCCGGAACATTAGATTTTCAAGCTGGAGTTAAGAATTTAGGACTTGATATAGGTGCATTGACACAATATCAAGCACAAGTTGCGCAAGTAACTAATTCAACAGGGCAATTAGGGGAAGTGTCAGTTGTCGCTTCTAAAGCTATGTCTATGTTGGCTGCAGATTGGAGTTCACTTGCAAATACTGACTTGCAGACTACTCAAGAAAACTTTATGTCTGCATTAAACGGACAATCAAGAGCCGTTTATAAATATGGTGTCAATCTTACAGTAGCAAACTTGCAACAAATTGCTTACAATCACGGAATTCAACAATCTGTGTCACAAATGACAGGTGCAAGCAAGCAACAATTAAGGCTTCTTGGAATGTTAGAGCAATCAAAAGTTGCATACGGAGATTTAGCAAGAACAATCAATCAGCCTGCTAACCAATTAAGAATGTTAAAAGCAGGATTCCATAATCTAGCAAGGACAATAGGTGGTTTATTCGTGCCTATGTTACAAAAGGTTTATCCATACCTAAATGCTATGGTTATGGTATTGCAAGAGTTCTTTCAATGGGTATCTAGAATTGCAGGTATCAAAATATCTGATACAAGCTTTAAAACTCCGGACTATGATGATGCTGCAGATGATACAGATGATATTGCAGACAATGCAAAAGCCACAGAAAAGGCTACAAAGAAGATAGCTGATAACTTACAAGGCTTTGATATTATCAACAAGCTAGATGATACAACTAGTGATACAAGCAATCCGACAGGTAGTGGTAGTTCTCCATTACAAGATATTGACTTGTCAAAAGACCTTGAAACAGCTTTAAAAGGCTATGAAAAGATATGGAATAAATTCTTTAACAGTTCCGAAAATAAAGCTGCACAGATTGCTAAAAAGATAAAGAATGCTTTATTAAGTGGATGGAAAACAGGAGATTATACATCACTTGGAACAGCCTTTGGAAATTGGATAAATAAAGGGTTATCGAAGATAAACTGGAAGAAAATCCAGAAAACAGCAGAAAAGATTGGTAAATCTATTGCCACATTCCTTAATGGTGCTGTATATGGCCTTAATTGGGATTTATTAGGACGAACTATCGGAAATGGTATAAATACGGCTTTTACATTTGCTTACAGCATGGTTAAGAATTTTGACTTTTTAACCTTCGGAAAATCAGTTGCAAAAGGACTTAATTCTGCAATTAAAACTACTGATTTTTCACTTATAGGAAAAACACTTGGTTCGACTTTAAGAGGTGTTATACAATCTGCATTCGGATTTATTACAACCTTTGATTTTAAGATGTTAGGTAAAAAAATAAGCGATGGTATAAACAGCTTCTTTACAAGTATGAATAAGGTTGATAAGCGAACAGGTCTTACCGGATGGCAAGAAATGGGACAGAGTATAAGCAAAGCTATAACAGGCCTTGCAGATACTTTAGTTGTTGCTATGAATGGAGTTGATTGGGACAAAGTCGGCAAAGGAATTAGTGATTTTCTTGTTAGCCTTAATTGGCCTGGAATCCTTGCTAGTTTAGGCACAGTTCTCGCAACGGCTATTTCTTCGGTTATCAAAGCAGGTATTAGTGCATTTGCTAAAGATCCGGTAGGTATGACAAGTAGTTTGACATCACTTTTCGGAACAATATTTGCTCTCAAAACCTTAAAATCGGTAGTTAGTGGTAAAGCAACTACTAATTTGACTACTATATTTTCTTCTTTGTTCGGCAACACAATGAATGATGCTGCAGAAGGCGCAGAGATAGGAAAAGCAAGCACAACATTACTTGGTAGGTTTAGTAAAAAGCTTAAAGGTAAAGGAATGTCACTTGCAGGACTATCAGTAGCCGTAACAGGCGCTTTAGTGTCTATTGAGTGGGCTAAAGGACAATGGAAGAATATATTTGATGAATATTCCACAAAAGAGATACAAGATGCTTTATCTGAAATGTTTGGTTCAAAAAATACACAAAATACTATATTGAAGTCACTTGCAGATAGTTTAGCAGGTATATTTACCGGTATAGGTGCTGTATTTAGTGGCAAATATTCATTAGATGAGTGGATAAATGGACTAAAAGAACTTGCAAACAAGGGACTTTATGGAAGCAATCCTAGTCCAACACACAGAACAAAAACCATGCAAAAGCATGGCGGTGGTGGTGGAGATTGGGATGATGGTTCTTCTTCATCAAAGACAAGTGGCGGTGGTAGTTTTGGTAGTGCCACAAAAGCGGTAAATAAGTACACCAATGCACTCAATAAGTCTAAATCATCCGTGATTTTGTTTAGTAATGCACAAAGCAAGCTACTTTCTAACCTTAATAAGTCCGGAATAGCATATAAGGACTATATCGGCTATATAACAAAGCTACAAAATGCTTATGCAAGTGGAAAGATTAGTATAAGTGACTATAACAAGTTGACTTCACATACTTACAAGAATGTCAATGAATTTAAGAAGGCTGTAGATGGCCTTTTAAGTAAAAATGGCAAATCAGTAAAGATTAAGACTTCCGTAACAGGAAAAGAAGAAGTTGACAATGTTAATAAGTCTATAAGTGGTGTTTCCGACAAAACGGCTAATATCACAATAAAACAGACGGGTGCAGACGCAACAAAGCAAGCTATAGATAGAATATCCGGAAAAACTGTAACAATGCCTGTTGTGGCAGCAGGAGTACAAAAAACACAAAGTGATATAAATGCTATTAAGGGTAAAAATGTAAAGGTTAATGCTTCATTAAAGAGTAGTACATTAAGTGCTAAACTCTCAAATAAGTCCTTGACGGACATTAAAAATCAAGTGAATGGTATTAAGGCTAACCCTGTTGCAAGTCCTTTAAAACCGAAAATACAAGCTTTCTACATGCCTAAAAAACAGTATGACAATGTTATGAAAATGTTCCCTAGTCTTGGATGGCATAAGGAAATGACATCATCCTTGTTTAAGTCATATTCAACAGGTGGTTTTCCAGAAGATGGATGGTTTAGAGCAAATCACGGAGAGTTGATGGGTACTTTTGATAACGGAAAGTCCGTAGTTGCTAATAACCAACAAATCACAGAAGGTTTTGCAAGAGGTATTGCATCTGTTTTAGGACCTGCGATTTATCAAGCTACTAAACAAGCACTAGCAGAATCCGGAATCAATGAAAGTGGAGATACCATTATTCAATTAGATGGCCGTGAGATTGGTAGAGCAACTATAAATGAAATAAACAAACAGACTAGATCGAAGGGCAGAAGTCCTTTAGTCGCTTATTAGGAGGTGTGTTATGGCTTATACATTAAGAATTGATGGAACAACAATGCCGACACCTGCAAGCATTACTGTTAAAAGAGAAAAAGTATGGAGTTCTGGAACAAGAAGAAGTTCATCAGCTAAAATGCAGGGAAAGATTGTCGCTATAAAATGCACATTGTCAATCACATTCCCTGCGCATTTATCTCAAGCAGATTTGTGTAGAAGTGATTTTCTCCCAC
>JAEIGA010008063.1_pt1 | contig 15970 bp, 13 predicted proteins | sample 9270691 | NCBI WGS metagenome assembly JAEIGA01 (sample SAMN17057246, study PRJNA624740) | gut metagenome | biome: biome; isolation source: fecal sample | host: Bos grunniens | place: China: Xizang | collected 2019
AGGAGTTCAAACCAGACGTTGCCGTGGGAGTGGGAGGATATGCAAGCGCAGCCACCCTTAATGCCGCCTACGACATGGGCATACCATGCCTCATCCAGGAGCAAAATAGTTTTGCCGGTCTGACAAATAAGACCCTGGCAAGAAAAGCCAGTAAAATATGTGTTGCCTATGAGGGAATGGAACGTTTCTTCCCAGCTGACAGAATCTTGCTGACAGGAAATCCTGTTCGCCAGAACCTTGCCGACACGTCTTTGGCCAAAGAAGAATCCATGGCTGAATTCGGCTTCACTCCCGGCAAACCCGTTATACTCTTGATTGGCGGCAGTCTGGGAGCAAGGACACTGAATAGCAGCATCCTCAAATCATTGGAACTGATACGCAACTCAAATATCCAGTTCATCTGGCAAACAGGCAGCTACTACAAGGAGAATATCTCACAGGAGCTAGAAAGATACGGCACACCCAGAAACCTGTATGTAACAGACTTCATCCGCAACATGGACAAGGCATACAAGGCAGCCGACCTAGTCATAAGCCGTGCAGGTGCCAGCAGCATCAGTGAGTTATGTCTTCTTGGCAAGGCAAGCATACTGGTACCAAGCCCTAACGTTGCAGAAGACCACCAGACACATAATGCGATGGCACTAGTCAACAAAAACGCCGCGCTTATAGTAAAGGATGTCGAGGCAGAAGAAAAGCTTATCCCTTTGGCCATAAATACGGTCAAGGACACTACTCTATTAAATGGTCTAAGCGAGAATGCATTGTCCATGGCTTTCCGCGATGCAGACACCAAGATTGCGGAAGAAATCCTTAAACTCATTAAAAACTAACTGAGACGTATGCAAGCAGTATATTTCATAGGTATCGGAGGCATTGGCATGAGTGCCATTGCACGCTATTTCCTGAACACGGGAATCTTCGTTGGAGGATACGACAAGACTCCATCACCACTGACCGAGACATTGGAACGAGAAGGCGCTGTCATCCACTACGAAGATAACATTAGCCTCATCCCTGCAGAATGTCTGCAGAAGGATGAATGCCTCGTGATATATACACCCGCAATTCCCGCGACTCATACAGAACTGAACTATTTTAAGGAGCAGGGCTTTGACATGCAAAAACGCGCACAAGTCCTTGGCACACTCACCCACTCGCTGAAAGGTCTGTGCGCTGCAGGAACACACGGCAAAACTACTACATCAAGTATGGCAGCTCACATCCTGCACCAAAGTCACGTGGACTGCAATGCCTTCCTCGGAGGTATAACAAAAAACTACGGCACCAACTACATATTGTCTGCGCATAGTCCATACGTTGTCATTGAGGCGGACGAATTCGATCGTTCATTCCATTGGCTCACACCATGGGCAACAGTCATAACCTCCACCGATGCCGATCATCTGGATATCTATGGTACCGAGGAGGCTTATCTTGAGTCGTTCACCAAGTATACCAGTCTGATTATGCCCGGCGGATACCTCATCATGCATACCGGCATGAAGATGAAGGCAAACGCACAAGAGGGTGTAACAACATATTACTACAGTAGGGAAGAAGGTGATTTCCATGCCGAAAACATAAAGATAGGCAATGGTCGCATTACCTTTGATTTAGTGTCTCCAATAGAGAATATCACTGACATTGAACTGGGTGTCCCTGTAGCCATCAACATAGACAACGGTATAGCAGCTATGGCTTTGGCACAGGTTGCCGGCGTCACAGCCGATGAAATACGCGCAGCCATGCTGAGCTTTGGTGGTGTGGATCGTCGTTTCGATTTCCATGTACGCAGAGATGATATGGTGTACATATCCGACTACGCCCATCACCCTGAGGAAATCAAGCAAAGTATTCTCAGTATTAGACAACTATATGAAGATCGACGAATCAGAGCCATCTTCCAACCACACCTCTACTCCAGAACACGAGACTTCTACAAGGACTTTGCCGATGCACTTTCCCTATTGGACGACGTGGTTATATGCGACATCTACCCCGCACGAGAAGAACCTATTCCAGGTGTGACATCACAACTGATTTTCGACAATCTGCGTCCGGACATACAAAAGCAGATGTGCAAGAAGGAAGATATTCTGAAGCACGTCAACAAGAACGAGTTTGATGTATTGGTAACCCTCGGAGCCGGAGACATCGAGAACTACGCTCAGGATATAACAAACATGCTAAGTCTCTAATTACATGAAAATAGTCATTAAAATAATGCTCCTGACCGGAGTCCTGGCATACATAATCTTCGCCATCAGCACCCTGTCGCGCGACGAAGACAAACGCATATGCTCAGGTGTGGAAATCCTGCTTCAGGATTCCACTAATACCGACTATGTAAACACACGCTTCATCCTGGGCCTACTGGAACAGACTAAAATACCTATAAAAGGCGTTGCCCTCAAGGACATTGATATCAAGAACATTGAAAAGCACATCAGTAAAAGTCCATACGTAGACTCGGTAATATGCTACTACACCCCTGACAACTTGATGTGCATACGCATAAACACGCGCAAGCCCATCATTCATGTCATGCCGGACAAAGGAGAAAGTTTCTACATGGATATAAACGGTAACGACATGCCGACCAATGTATTTCTACTGGACGTTTGTCTGGCAACAGGAAACATAAGCAAACAATACGCAAAAGAGAAACTATTGGATATTGCAACATACATAAACAACCACTCACCATGGGACAAGGATATCCAGCAGATATACGTAAAGAACGAAAAGCACGTTGAATTGATTCCCTTGTCCGGAGACCACACCATCATTCTGGGAGAGCCAAAGGACATTGCCGGCAAAATGGAAAGGCTATCAACCTTCTACAAAGAAGGACTGGACAAAGCCGGTTGGAACAAATACAGTATCATAAACCTGAATTACGCTGATCAGGTAGTTTGTACTAAGAGGAACATAAAATAAAGACACTATATACTATGGCAGCAGAAAAGGACATCATCGTAGCATTGGAACTGGCGACAACTTCCATCCGTGCTATTGCAGGACAACGCATGCCCGACGGGACAATGCAAGTTCTCGCCTTTGCCGAGGAGAATGCAGCAAACTGCATTCGCAAAGGCATCATCGACAACATCGACAAGACTACACAAGCCATCTCACGCGTACTGGGACAGATTGGCTTGCAGCTCGGGCAAACCATCTCACGCATTTATGTAGGTCTGAGTGGTCAATCACTCCATTCGGTGCACAACCATATCCAGCGTGCCTTCACCGAGAAAACACAGATTTCCAATGGACTTATTGACCAACTTATGGACACAAACCGTGGTGTGGTCTATACCAACTCTGAAATTCTGGAGGTAATACCTCAGGAGTACAAGGTTGGCAACAGAGCTGTTCCCGACACCGATATCGTTGGCATGCAGATTGAGCAGTTGGAAGCCAACTTCCTGAACATCATCGCACGTAACTCTCTGGCAGAGAACATTGAGAATTGTGTTAATAGTGCCGGTTACGAGATTGCCGAACTGCTTATCACCCCACTCGCTCTTGGCGATTCCATATTAAGTGCCAGCGAAAAGCGTTCCGGTTGCGCATTGGTGGATTTAGGTGCAGATACCACAACAGTCAGCATATACTCCAACAATATTCTGCGCAAGTTGGTGGTTATCCCTATGGGTTCCCACAATGCTACCATGGATATAGCCCATTGCCTCAAAATAGAAGTTGAAGAGGCAGAGAGTCTGAAGATTAAATACGGACATGCCTGGTATGAAGACTACGAAGGTATCCAGAACAAAGTCTTGAAACTGTCACACGGCAGAGAAACCAACGAAAGCCGCCTTTGCGAAATCATAGAAGCAAGATACGAGGAAATACTCCACAACGTATGGGCACAACTTGAAGAAGATAGTGAAAAGCTAACGTCTGGTATAATTTTCACCGGTGGAGGTGCACAGATTGCTTCCCTTAGCGAAGCCTTCAAACAGGTTAATAAGAGAGATAAGCAGATACGCATTGTAAAAGGCATGCAGGCGGACGTCTGCATGACAACTACCATATATGTTCCAGACAACGGTCGCATCAACAACATCATTTCACTATTGTTGCACGGCGACCAGAACTGCGTCACCTTCCAACCTGAATCGGATAAAGACAACAATTCAGATGCCCCAACGGAAGAAGACAAGAAGCAAACTCCCGACACAACACAAGATACTGAGAAGCAGGACAACCTCTCCACCACCCATGTAGAAGAAGAGGAAAACGCTCAGGAGGAGGAACAAGAGCAGAAAAAGAAAAAGCGTTCTTTCTGGCAGATCATTAAGGACGCCGTCACTGACGAAGAATAACAAAACACTATCTAAGCAATCACTATTATGGACTACCAGCAAGATATCAATTTCGACATGGGACTTCCTATCGTCGACCTTCCAAAAACAAACAACTGCATCATCAAGGTAATTGGTGTGGGAGGCGGTGGTGGCAATGCCGTCAATCACATGTACCGCGAAGGCATACACGACGTTTCCTACGTAGTTTGCAATACTGACAAGAAAGCGCTTGACGACTCTGCCGTGCCTAACCATCTCCAGTTGGGTAGCGATGGCCTGGGAGCGGGTAACCGTCCCGAGAAAGCTCGTTGCGCAGCGGAAGAGAGTATTGACGCCATTAAAGAAATGCTCAACGACGGAACTCGCATGGTCTTCATCACTGCAGGTATGGGTGGTGGTACAGGCACAGGCGCTGCACCCATCATTGCACGCTGTGCTAAGGAGGCCGGCATACTCACCGTAGGCATCGTTACTATCCCCTTCAAGTTTGAAGGCAAGAAAAAGATAGACCAGGCACTGGATGGTGTAGAAGAAATCTCCAAGCATGTCGACGCCCTACTTGTCATCAACAACGAGCGTCTGCGCGAAATCTACACCGAACTCACCGTCATCAATGCATTCGCCAAGGCTGATGACACTCTGACCGTGGCAGCCAAGAGCATTGCGGAAATCATCACCATGCATGGTATCATGAACCTGGACTTCGAGGACGTCACAACTGTATTGAAAGATGGTGGTGTTGCCATAATGAGTACCGGTTACGGTGAAGGCGAAAATCGTGTCACAAAGGCTTTGGACGAGGCTCTGAAATCACCGTTGCTGAACCACAACGATATCTTCAACTCCAAGAAGGTACTGCTCAACATCAATTTCTGCGCCGACGATGAGCATAGTTCCCTCATGATGGAAGAGATGAATGAGATCCACGACTTCATGGGTAAGTTCCGTCACGATGTGGAAACAAAATGGGGCTTGGCCACCGACTCCACACTTGGCAGTAAAGTAAAAATCACCTTGCTTGCTACTGGTTTCGGTCTGCAGAGCATAAATGAAATGAACAACCACCAGGAAGCCAAGATATACAAGATTAGTCAGGAAGACCAGGAGCGCATAGAGAATAACGAGGAAAGGAGAAACCAATACTATCAGGACGGAAACAAAGTCAACAAGCGTCGCCACCACAATATCTTCATCTACTCGGCAGACAACATGGACAACGACGACATCATCTCAAGAGTTGATGCCACACCTACCTGCCGCCGCAGCAAGGAAGACTTGAACCGTCTGAAAAACGACTGCATCGGATAAGACTGTCAAGAGAACAGCTCCCGCAGAATCTCCACACTCTGCAACTCACCGAACGATGGCACATGCAAATGATAGTACTGCAACAGTACCTCCAGCATGTGCCATCGTTCTTCTCTTGTCATTCTTAATCTGTGCATCCTGGAATAGTCCATCTCCAACAACAAGGGTATCCATCTGGCATACTTCGCCTCAAGATACTGACCATGCACAGGTAGAACTGACGCGAAACAAGCATTCTTCATGTCGTAGACCATATTCCGGCCATACCCAGCCATACTCGGCCATATTCCCAGAAATCTGGTCATCCTTATCATTAGCAACAGATGAAAGTTGGCAACATTTCCATCGGCCTCATCCAGCCAATGTAGCGAATTGTATAGAAAAGAGAACAATGCCGGATTCTCACCCTCGCCCCTAAGACTATGGTAAAGAAAATCACCCAGGAACATTGATATAGATGCTTTAACCGGATTATACGGCAACTCCATCCAAGGAACAGCAATGGAAACATCGGAAATTTTCTGTAACTCGTTAGCCGGACGATAATCCACACTCATCTCCACAACATTAAGTACCTGCCACGAGGCACTTCTCCCTCCTGAACGTCCTCCACGTACTAACCTGACACCAGCAGACAACATACCATAATGCTCTGTAAAAAGAGTAACTATAATACGGCTGTCACTATAGCGAATTACCCTCAATACTATACCTTTTGTCGTTTGCATGCTCTCGTATCAAATTAATCATGCGAATTTACCCAAATTAGCTTTAAAGCGAGGCAAAAACATAAAAATTACGGCATTAGACGCATTTTTTTTCTAAAATATTTTGTCAATTCAAAGATTAGGCGTACCTTTGCACCGCAAAAACGCAACAACGCCGTTTAAGCACTGGCATAAAAGCCGAAGGTAAGGTCCCTTCGTCTATCGGTTAGGACGAGAGATTTTCATTCTCTAAAGAGGAGTTCGACTCTCCTAGGGACTACATAAGTAAAAAAGAAATAGATTAAGTAAGACATGGCAAACCACAAGTCATCTTTAAAGAGAATCCGTCAGGAGCAGAAGAGAAGACTCCACAACAGATATTACGCCAAGACCATGCGTAATGCTGTACGCAAGTTGCGTGCTACCACAGACAAGGCTGCAGCTATCGAGATGTACCCCAGCGTTCAGAAGGCTTTGGACAAGTTGGCTAAGATTAACGTAATCCACAAGAACAAGGCTTCTAACCTGAAGAGCAAGTTGGCTCATCACATCCAGAAGTTGGGTTAATCTATCAAGAATCTCTTAGAAAGACAGAAAAATATAACGGCTTCCTGCGAAGGAGGCCGTTTTCTGTATTCTGTACCTTGCACGCCGCCTGTTTTTTATCACCAAAAGAGTCTAAAAAAGTCTGCGTATAACATTCAGATTCTCACCTTTTTTTTGTATCTTTGTACCCGTATAATAGACATTAGACACAATGGAAGAGACAATGACAAACAATTCCAATTACAGCGCCTCCAACATCCAGGTTCTTGAGGGTTTGGAAGCTGTACGCAAGCGCCCCGCCATGTACATCGGCGACATCAGCAAGAAGGGTCTGCACCACCTCGTTTACGAGACTGTGGACAACTCCATCGACGAGGCACTGGCCGGATATTGTACACACATCGAGGTAACGATTAACGAAGACAATAGCATAACCGTGCAGGACAATGGTCGCGGTATCCCCGTGGACATGCACGAGAAAGAGGGAAAGAGCGCACTGGAGGTTGTAATGACCGTACTGCACGCCGGTGGTAAGTTCGACAAAGGTTCCTACAAGGTTTCCGGCGGTTTGCATGGTGTAGGTGTAAGCTGCGTGAACGCTCTCTCACAAAAGATGCTTTCACAGGTATTCCGCGATGGTAAGATATACCAGCAGCAGTACCGTCAAGGCAAGCCCGATGCTCCTGTAGCAGTAGTAGGCGAAACAGATCTGCGCGGTACACGCCAGCAATTCTGGCCCGATGCTGAAATTTTCACCACCACCATATACGAATACGACATTCTGGCCAACCGCATGCGTGAGCTGGCATACCTGAATGCTGGTATCCATATCACCCTCACCGACATGCGTCTGGACGTAAACGAGGCCTCAGGCATAGAAGGAATTCGCAAGGAAGTATTCTACAGCGAAGGTGGCCTGCGCGATTTCGTACGCTACATCGACAGCACACGCACACGCCTTATCAACGATGTCATCTACCTGAACACTGAAAAGCAGGGTGTACCCATCGAGATAGCCATCATGTACAATACTGGCTATTCAGAGAACCTGCATTCTTACGTAAACAACATCAACACCATAGAAGGCGGTACACACCTACAGGGTTTCCGCACCGCTCTGACACGTACACTGAAAGGCTATGCCGAGAAGCAGTGCGTGAAGGAACTGGAAAAACTGGCCAAGAACCACGTAGAAATTTCAGGCGAGGACTTCCGCGAGGGTCTTACCGCAGTTATCAGCGTGAAGGTATCAGAACCTCAGTTTGAGGGCCAGACCAAGACAAAGCTGGGCAACAGTGAAGTTGCAGGTGCCGTACAACAGGCCGTAGGCGAAGCTCTCAGCAACTACCTGGAGGAACATCCCCACGAGGCAAAGATCATCGTAGACAAGGTGATACTGGCCGCTACAGCACGCGTTGCAGCCCGCAAGGCGCGCGAAAACGTGCAGCGCAAGTCTCCCATGGCCGGAGGCGGACTGCCTGGCAAACTGGCCGACTGCTCTGATAGAGATGCAGCAAACTGCGAGCTCTTCATTGTCGAGGGTGACTCTGCAGGTGGTAGTGCCAAGCAGGGACGTAACCGCCATTTCCAAGCCATCCTGCCCATCCGAGGCAAGATCTTCAATGTGGAACGTGTAATGTGGCACAAGGCTTTCGAGCACGAGGAAGTAAACAACATCATACAGGCACTGGGCGTACGCTTCGGTTTGGGTGAAGACAGCAAGGAGGCCAACTACGACAAATTGCGCTATTACAAAACCATCATTATGACCGATGCCGACGTCGATGGTTCACACATCGACACCCTTCTGATGACATTATTCTACCGCTATATGCCCGAACTCATCCGTAACGGTCATCTCTACATCGCCACACCTCCACTCTATCGTTGCACCATCGGCAAGCACGAGGAGTACTGCTACGACGAGGCCAGCCGACTACGCTTCATCCAGACCTATGGCAACGGCCGCGAAGATGCCATCCACACACAGCGTTACAAAGGTCTTGGCGAGATGAACCCCGACCAACTTTGGGAAACCACCATGGATCCTGAACGTCGTCTACTGAAGCAGGTAACCATTGACGATGCTGCACAGGCCGACTACGTATTCTCCATGCTCATGGGCGAGGATGTAGCACCACGTCGCGAGTTCATCGAACAGAACGCAACCTTTGCAAACATCGACGCATAAAGCGACATATACAACAACAAAGACAATACAAGAGCGAGGCAGATAGAACGCACATGCATCTATCTGCCTCGCTCCTTTTATCATAGTATCTAAAAGGTCAAAATAAGTTCCCCGACAACAAGGCTTTGTTCTCCAGGACAACAAGGGCGTGTCCTCAATGAGAACAAGGACGCGTCCTCCAGGACAACAAAAGTGCGTTCTCCGGGGATGCAAAAGCACACCCTTCATGAGGGCGTAAAAAAAACTTGGGCCGGCTTTATATGCCAACCCAAGTTCATATTATATTCCTGTACTTGTAAGATTAAAAGATCAGGAAAGTAGCTAATTACTCTGCGCCTTCGTTGTTCTCAGCGTTCTCGTGATTTCCGAAGTTGGGACGGGGACGACGCTCGCCACGTTCACCTCTTTCACCACGCATGGGGCGGTCGCCACGCATAGGACGTTCGGGGCGCTCGGGACGGGGACGACGCTCGCGCTCAACATAACCCTCGGGCTTCTCGATGAGAACACGGCGTGAAAGCTTAAACTTACCAGTCTTGGGATCAATCTCCAGGAGTTTCACCTGCAACTTGTCACCCTCCTTGATACCAGCTTCTTCCACTGTCTCCAGACGCTTCCAGTCTATCTCACTGATGTGAAGCAAACCATCCTTACCAGGCATGAACTCTACGAAGCAGCCATAAGGCATTACCGAACGAACGGTACCCTCGTAAACCTCACCAATCTCAGGAACTGCTACGATAGCCTTAATCTTACTCATGGCAGCATCAATAACAGCCTTGCTGGAACCAGATACCTGCACCTTGCCTACACCATCTTCCTCGTCAATGGTAATAACAGCACCGGTCTCCTCCTGCATGCCCTGAATTATCTTGCCACCAGGACCGATAACAGCACCAATAAACTCCTTAGGAATAATAATCTGCTCAATGCGTGGCACGTGGGGCTTCAACTCGGCACGAGGTTTAGACAATGTCTTCATCATCTCACCCAAGATATGCTCACGACCAGCCTTAGCCTGCATCAAAGCCTGCTCCAGAATCTCATATGAGAGACCGTCGCACTTGATATCCATCTGTGTTGCGGTAAGACCATTGGGAGTACCTGTTGTCTTGAAGTCCATATCGCCCAAGTGATCCTCATCACCAAGGATGTCAGACAGCACTGCGTACTTATCCTCACCAGGGTTCTTAATCAGACCCATAGCAATACCGCTAACGGGAGCCTTGATGGGCACACCGGCATCCATCAAAGACAGACATCCGGCACATACGGTAGCCATAGAGCTTGAACCATTACTCTCGAGTATGTCACTTACAACACGAACAGTATAGGGATAATCTGCAGGAATCTGACCCTTCAAACCGCGCCATGCCAAATGACCATGACCGATTTCACGACGGCCAACACCACGCTGTGCCTTGGCCTCACCTGTAGAGAAGGGAGGGAAGTTGTAGTGCAAGAGGAAACGCATGTAGCTCTTATCCAACACATTGTCCACCATCTTCTCATCAAGCTTTGTACCCAGAGTAGTTGTACTCAAAGACTGAGTCTCGCCACGGGTAAAGATTGCGCTACCATGAGGCATGGGCAGAGCATCAACCTCGCACCAAATGGGGCGGATATCTGTGGTCTTACGACCATCCAGACGGATACCTTCATCCAGGATACAACGACGCATTGCGTCCTTCTCTACATCGTGGTAGTAACGGTCTATCAGAGCGTTCTTCTCAGCCAGCTCATCGTCAGTCAACTCGGTATGAGCAGCAGCATACTCCAACTTGAAGTCCTCGCGAATCTTCTCGAAAGCCTCAGCACGTGCGTGCTTCTCCAACGCCTGCTTTGTAACGTCGTAAGCGGGCTGATAGCACTCGGCCTTAACCTGCTCGCGCAAATCCTCATCGTTAACCTCGTGACAATACTCACGCTTAACGTCGGTACCGAGCTCCTTGGCCAGTTCCTTCTGCAACTGACACATGGGCTTGATAGCCTCGTGAGCAGCCTTCAGTGCGCCGAGCAGATCCTGCTCGCTCACCTCCTTCATCTCACCCTCAACCATCATGATATTCTCCTCGGTAGCACCTACCATGAGATCCATGTCGGCCTTCTCCAACTGAGCAAAGGTGGGGTTGATGACATATTCGCCGTTTATACGGGCTACACGTACCTCACTGATGGGACCCTCAAAGGGAATGTCGCTGCAACACAATGCGGCACTGGCAGCAAAACCGGCCAAAGCATCGGGCATATCCACGCCATCAGCAGAGTAGAGAATCACATTAACATAAACCTCGGCATGGTAATCGCTGGGGAACAGAGGACGCAGAGCACGGTCTACCAAACGACAAGTCAAAATCTCATCGTCATTTGCCTTACCCTCACGCTTTGTGAAACCACCGGGGAAACGGCCGGCTGCACTGTACTTCTCACGGTACTCTACCTGCAAAGGCATAAAATCTGTGCCAGGAACAGCATCCTTGGCACCGCAAACAGTGGCCAGGAGCACGGTGTTGTTCATACGCAACATCACGGCACCATCGGCTTGTTTGGCCAACTTTCCAGTCTCGATGCTAATGGTACGTCCATCAGGCAAAGAGACAGTCTTTGTAATTACATTCATCTTCTTGTTTCGATTGTGTGTATAAAAAACGTCTATCTTCATGCAAAGATACAAAAAAGAACCATATACCTTATTATATAATATAGAACAATTCCTTAAAAAAAGTCAAAAGTGAACAATTTACGTGCATAATGATTGTTTATTCACTATAATGTTATACCTTTGCATCGCAAATGAGAAGACAAACCGACACAGATTAAGGGTTCTGACCGAAAGGTTGGAATTCTTTTATTTTGCAGTCTTCAAAAAGGAAGCACCACTTCATTGGGACTAATTAAAGTAAATAATAACCAAACAAACAAATACAACAACATGGCATACATGTCACAAAAAGGCTACGACGATCTCGTGGCAAAGCTCAAGCACATGGAGAGCGTGGACCGTCCCGCCGCCAGTGCAGCAATAGCCGAGGCACGCGACAAGGGCGACCTCAGCGAGAACGCGGAATACGATGCAGCAAAGGAATGGCAGAGCAAGCTGGAAACCCAGATAGCACTGCTGAAGCAAACCATATTGGACGCCAAGATTATAGACACACGTCACATGGACACCAGTTCCGTACAGATTATGGCTACCGTGGGTTTGAAGAATACCAAAAACGGCATGGAGATGAAGTACACCATCGTCAGTGCCACCGAGGCTGATCATCGCGCCGGCAAAATCAGCGTAGAAACTCCCATCGCACAGGGCTTGCTCGGCAAGAAGGTTGGCGACACAGCAACCATCCGCGTACCCCAAGGTGAGATACAGCTGGAAATAACCAGCATTAGTTACGACATCTGATTATGAGTATCTTTTCACGCATAGTAGCAGGAGAGATACCCTGCTATAAGATTGCCGAAGACGAGAACTACTTCGCTTTCCTGGACATCAACCCTCTGCAAAAGGGCCACACGCTGGTCATCCCCAAACACGAGGTGGACTATATCTTTGACCTGAGCGACGAGGAGATTGCCGGTCTGCAGGTATTCGCCAAGAAAGTGGCTATAGCCATCCGCAAGGCTATCCCTTGCGTAAAGGTGGGCCAGTGCGTTCTCGGTCTGGAAGTTCCCCATGCACACATACATCTTGTACCCATGCAGAGCGAGGCAGACATGAGGTTCACAAATCCTCATCTCGAACTCACCCCAGAGGAGTTCAATGCGATTGCCGAGAGCATCCGTGCACAGTTCTAACACAAGATGCAGACATAAAACACAAGGCCGCGCCAGGATTTTCCCTGGCGCGGCCTTGTGCCTTAAGTGAACTTGGTATCCGTGTGCATGCGACGCATAGTGGCCACATCCTCGCGCGGACATATCATAAGTATGTCCCCTTCCTCAACCACTACATAGTCATGCAGACCCTTTATCACTACGGTCTTACCATTGGGCATACGTATAACATTGTCACTGCATTCATACAGATAGGCCTTGGTATTCATCAGCACATTCCCATTGGCATCTGATGGCAAATCATCATGAATGGAAGTCCACGTTCCCATATCTGCCCAGCCAAAAGAACATTCCTTCACACACACATTCTCGGCACGCTCAAGTATACCTACCGCCAAACTGAGATTGGGCAGCATCTGGAACACTTCAGGTACCAATCTGGCATCATCGCTCTCGGCATCCGACATCATACGTGGAATACCTATCTGATACTCCGGCACCATACGACACACCGTATCCAAGAAAACATCGGCACGAAAGACCTGCAAACCCGTATTCCAAAGGAAGTCGCCATCACGGACAAACATTTCGGCAAACTCGCGGGCTGGCTTCTCCGAGAAAGTCTTCACCCTGCTGATACCTTTTTCATTTGTTTCATTGCCCTTTTGTATGTAGCCATACCCCGTTTCTGGACGAGTAGCCTTAACACCCATCACCAGCATACTACCCTGCTCGGCGACGAACTCCAAGCCTTCCAGCATGTCGCTAACGTAGTCGTCCTCGTTAAGGATAATCTGGTCAGACGGTGTAACCAACACTCTTGCCTTAGGCTCACGCTTGGTAATCATAGCCATTCCCCATGCTACAGAAGCCATAGTACCACGTCTGAGAGGCTCTTCCAATATATGCATATCATCCACCTGAGGCAACTGTTCGTAGACTAAAGGGAGATACTGCACATTAGTACTTATATATATATTGTCGGTATCTATAAAACGCGATACGCGGTCGTAAGTCTGCTGAAGCATCGTACGTCCTGTTCCGGACAAATCCAAGAACTGCTTGGGTTTGGTACTACGGCTTACGGGCCATAGTCTCTGGCCTATGCCACCGGCCAGAATCAGGCAATAATTCATGCTACTCATAATCGTGTTTTTCATTCTCCGACAATCCTCCTATGCCTGTCGGTACGACAAATATACAATAAATTACGGTAAAGGCATAGGTTTTCTGCGCTCTTTTTGAATTCTGCGCAAGGTTTTAAGGAAATGTAACTCTTATCAATTTGCGAGGGAACCTATTATACATCCCAATATGGTGCCTGCCACCACACCAGCCGCCACCTCCCCGGCAGAGGCATGGCTGGTATATACGGTATGGGCATGATGTACAGGGACTGGTTCGCAGAAGAACTCGTATGGATCATAATAACAGTCGTAATATCTCCAGACACCATTTACACAGTATCCCCAGCGACCATCGTGATGATAACGAACACGGCCTTCCCACCCGGGCACATAACATCCGCGTCTGATTCGTGGAGGCTCGCATCTCACTAAGCGGGCCTTAGCTGGAACAACGCGAGGATCGTGTCTGTCTCTTTGTTTGGGAGCGTGAGCCACACGATCCGGACGAGAGTTATTTCCGGGGCGATTATGAATTGCATTTCGATTGGTTTCCTTTCGAGGTTCACGACGTTCCACACGATTTTTTGCATGTCCACGTCCTTGAGACTGAGCACTTACACTGTTACATGTCATTGACATTGCCATCAGCATTGCAGAAATCATCATAAACTTTTTCATAGTCTTTCGTTTGTTTAAAGTTGTACATTTCTTTCTTGTCACACTGCAAAGATACGGCACTTATCAAAGATTCCATATGGATTTCTCATAAAGCGGATGGGGAGTTTCTCTATTCCTATGGGGGATTTTACCAAATAATCACATGTATACTTTGCCATTACGCTCACTTTTCCGTATCTTTGCACACGATTTCACACATCTTATATATAATAAAGAATATACACATGACCGCAAAAGACATCTGGTTTATTCTTCGCTCTGCCTTCATCGCAGGCCTCTGCATTGGCATTGCCGGCTTTGGCTACCTGGCAGAGAAAAACATCATAGGAGCTACACTCTTCTCTTTCGGACTTTTGGCCGTAGTGGGATATAGTCTCAAACTATACACTGGCACTGCCGGTTTCTTCAAGAAAGGAGAATTCTCTCAGGTATTGCTGATACTATTCGGCAACATACTTGGTTGCGGAGCCATGTCGCTGATCTTGCGTTGTTCCCCCATGCCACTTCAGGAAACAGCACAAGCTATTATGGAAGCCCGTTTGGAATTGGGACCGATAAAAGGCGGTATTTTAGCAATAGGATGCGGTTTCATAATGACAACCATTGTTACCTTTGCACGAGAAGGCAAGAACCTGCCCATGCTTTTCGGTATACCCGTTTTCATCAATTGCGGTTTCCCTCATTGTGTGGCAGATTCTTTTTTCTATTTGTGCGTACCGGTGGACTTCACCCTTGCCCACTTGCCACAGGTACTTGCCTTCTGGTTGGCAATAGCCTCAGGCAACTTCCTAGGTTGCAATCTGTACCGAATCATAATGCGTAAGACACGCTAAGATTTTCTCTATTCATGGCCATCATCATCTCTCCCGAAACTTCCTCCTGCCGTTGTGTTGTCATAATAGGACAGGAAACCATACTGAGATGTGATGACAAACCACTGACATTTTACGACATAGAGCAATTAAAATGCTTGTCGGACAATGGTATGCTTTTCGAAGAAAGGCAAAACAATCTCTGCGTATTGGGGCTGCCACCAACAGACAGACTTCCCGACCAATACCATCCTATCCCACTACGCACCTACTTTGCCACCTATGGTGAGGCGCTTTCCTTACCACATTTCAGAGCCAAGGCCCTGTACGAGTGGTTGGACAAGACTCGCTTCTGCACAAGGTGCGGTACACGTTTGAAGCCAGGTACTACCGAGGAAGAAACCTCGCTCGTATGCCCCGAATGCCACGCCACCATCTACCCTCGCATAGAACCTTGCATTATTGTGTTGGTGAACCGTGGAAATGAAATTCTTCTGGCACTTCACCGCCA
>JAEIGA010008064.1_pt1 | contig 15968 bp, 30 predicted proteins | sample 9270691 | NCBI WGS metagenome assembly JAEIGA01 (sample SAMN17057246, study PRJNA624740) | gut metagenome | biome: biome; isolation source: fecal sample | host: Bos grunniens | place: China: Xizang | collected 2019
ATTGAGCGTAAGGATATTGTTACTTATAAGATTAAGATGAAGAAGAAGGAAGAGATGGCTACTCGTAATGTAAAGGGTGGTCAGCAGATTCGAGAAAAGGCACAATTTATGACTGTAAGAATTTATCTTTCTTATATCTGTAGTGGTAATTACGAATAAGAAATATTGATAATATAGAAAGAAGTTTGTTACTTCTTTCTATATTTTTGTGTAAATTTAAAAAGTATTGCAGAATAATAACATATTTGGACATATTCAGGGTTTAATTATGCTTTAATTGGACATATAATACTATTTTATGTGGTGAAAAAAAGATAAAAAATATTAAATTTATTAGGAGGACGCAAATGAAACTGTTAAATAAAGTAGTCGATTTCTTTTTTAATGTAGACAGTAATTCTTTTTCAGGTGCTTTAGTTGGCTATACTGATGTTGAAAGAATTCATATTATCGACTTGTATAATTGTTATGGTATTGATGCAGTAGTTGATTATTTAAGTTAAGAGTTTATCAGAGTAAAATGGTTGAAAATTAAAGTGTAACTACTCTGTGTAATTCTATAAATTGATTTTAAAAAGAGTAGGTGATTTACTATGATGGAATTGTTTATGTTAGGTACAGGTGGTACATATCCTTTGGTTACTCGTGCTTTAGCTTCTGCTTATATTAGAGTAGCAGGTGTAGGTATTTTGATTGATTGTGGTGAAGCTACACAGATTGAAATGCAGAAATATGGTCTTGGTTTTAGCAGTACAGATTATATTTTAATTACTCATATGCATGCAGACCATGTAAGTGGTTTATTAGGTATGATGCTTGCTTTTAAGCAAGCTCAAAGAACAAAACCTGTAACTATTGTAGGTCCAGTGGGTATTAAGAAATATGTTGAAACTTTTCTAATGATAACTTCCAAGTTTGGTTATTCTGTGGAGTTCATAGAATTACATAAGAATGATAAAAATTTGAATATTCGAGCAGGATTGAAGAATGAGGTTTTAATAAAATCTGTTCCAGCAAATCATAGTAAGCCTTGCTTTGCTTATAGTATTGACCTTGAGCGTAAACCTAAATTTATTAGAGAAAAAGTCGAACAGCAGGGTATTCCTGTTCAATTTTGGAAAACTCTTTCACAGGGTCAAGATATAGTCTATCAGAATAAAGTGTATAAGGGTGCAGATTTTATATCAAAACCTCGAAAAGGATTAAAAATTAGTTATGTAACTGATACTCGTCCTATGCCTCATTTTAGAGATTTTATTAAAGATTCGGATATTGCTGTTATTGAAGGTATGTATAGAGATATAGATAGAAAAGATAAAGCTATTTCTGAAAAACATATGCTTTGGGATGAAAGTGTAGCTCTTGCAAGAGATAATGGTATAGGTGAGGTTATTCTTACTCATTATAGTCCTTCTTTACAGATTGAACCTACTGATGCTAATTTGTTAAAGTCAAAGTTAAGTAATGCTATATTAGGCAGAGATGGATTATATCGTCATTTGAAGTATGAAGATGAAGAAGTAAAAGAACCTAAACCTGTGGTAGTACCTAAAGAAGTAAAGTCAGAACCTAAACAAAGTGATGTAAATCAGCGTTTACAGATTTTAAAGAAATATTATAAGAAAACAGGTATGCTTACTGTTGTTGAAAAGGTTGAAAAGGTCACATCTTTTAAGTATAAGGTGTATTTAATGGGTGGAGTAATTCATACTGCTTTTGTTTATAAATCTATACAGAGTATGAAAGAAAAGTATCAGAATATGTTTTCTATTGATGATTTTTATGTGTTTATACAATAAGGAGTGGTTTTATGAGAAAAAAGAAGTTTGACCCTTCTATTTTACTGGTAAGGGATTTAGCTAAATTTATAATAGAAACAGGTTGTATACCTGTTCCTAAATATTCAGATAAGAAATACAAGAAAACTTTGGTACATCCAAGAACAATTTGGGCTATGAATAGACCTTATTGGAATAAAAATAAACCGATTGATTTTTAAGTTTTTCCTTGTTCTACAATGTTTTGTAGAACAAGGAATTTTTTTTAAAAAATTTTTTCATGGTCGTTGACATTATTTCTATAGTATGGTATATTATTAGTGTCAAGTTGATAGTATCAAATTGATAATAAGACATTGAAAGCAGGTGTTGCTATGTTGTCAGTAGAACAAATAGTAAATGCAACTTCTTGTGAAGATATATTTGTAAATGATAAAGTGAAAACAAAAAATCTTTTTAAGGAGTTGGCAAAGGTTTACCATCCTGATGTTTCAAATGTGGTAAATGCAGATGTATATTTTGCAAAAATAAGTGAATTGTATAATGAGGCTCTTGAAAAGATAGAGAAGGGTATTTGGTTTGAGAAAGATGTACTTATTTTAGAGAGCACAGCAGGTAAAAAAGTTAAATTCAAATATTTAGGAAAATATACTTTTGAGTTAGGATTTTTCTATATTGGGCGTAAGCATATCGTTTATATTTTAGAACGAAAAAATAAAAAGTTTTTGGATAATGCTTTGAATGTATTGAAAAATTTAAGATATGCAAATGCTGAAATGGAAAAAGAGTTTAAGCGTTATTTTCCTCAAATAGAAGATACATTTGAACTACAAACAGGTGAGTATTGTTTAGTATTAAAAAAAGATGAAACAGATTTTTTACTTTCTGATTTAGATAATCTATATAAGAGTCAAGGTAGTGCATTAGATGATAAGCATTGTGCTTGGGTTATGAGTAGGTTAAGTAATATAACCTGTTTCTTGAAGTATAATAATTTGGTTCATAATGGTATAAGTTTAACAAACTGTTTTGTTTCTCCTAAGTTTCACACTATTCTGTTATTAGGTGGTTGGTGGTACACAGTACCAGAGGGTGAAAAAATGATTGGTACACAGAAGAGTGTTTATGATGTTATGCCTGTAAAAGAAAAGTCTGAAAAGATTTCTACTTTTAAAACAGATTTGGAATGTGTGAAACAGATAGGTAGACAGTTGAATAAAAGTTTGCCAAAGCAGTTTAGTGATTGGGTAAATAAAGCAGCCTGTGATGATGCTTATAAGGAATTTGAAAATTGGAATAAAGCATTAAATGATAGTTATGGCGAGCGAAAATTTATAGTGTTAGATATTTCCGAAAAAGAAATTTATAAAATTTAATTTAGAAAAGGAGTTGTTATTATGGGTGGAGGAAGCTGGACAGCTAAAGATTGGAGTAGTTTTAGTTCTTCGAGAGTGAGTGGTCGCACCACAACAAAGATTTACAATGCGTCAAAAATGAATAGTTCTTTTGACCCTAAGAATATTATAAGAGAGAGTTGCGATAGTACAGAGCATCCTAACAGTATTCCTATTATTTTAGGTTTGGATGTAACAGGTTCTATGTCTAATATTTTGCAGGTTATGGCTGAAAAGTTAGGTTTAGTTATGACTGAAATTTATAATAGAAAGCCTGTAACTGACCCTCAGATTCTTTTTGCAGCCGTAGGTGATGCAGTATATGATGATTATCCTTTACAGGTTACTCAGTTTGAAAGTGATATTCGTATTGCAGAACAGTTGACAGATGTTTACTTTGAGCGTGGTGGTGGCGGTAACGGTTTTGAGAGTTATCCTCTGATTTGGTATTTTGCTGCAAATCATACTAAGTGTGATAACTATTTGAAGCGTGGTAAGAAGGGTTTTATCTTTACTTTTGGTGATGATGGTTATCCTGCTAAGTTAACAAAGGGTGAAATACACGAAATCTTTGGTGATGATGCAGAAAAGGATATTCCCATTGAGGATATTTTAACTCAGGTTAATCGTCAGTTTGAGGTTTATCATTTCTGCATGGAGCAGGGTGGTAGTTATAGTGAGAGTGATTATCGTCATTGGCAGGACTTATTGGGTGAGAGAGCTATAAAGGTAAGAGATTATAGTAAGATTCCTGAGATTATTGTTTCTATTCTTGAAACTTATGCAGGTAAGGATAAGGATGAAATTATAAAGAGTTGGGATGGCTCTACTGCCATTGCTGTTGCTGATGCTCTTTCAGGTTTATCTGTAAACAAAGTTTCAGCAGATAGTGATTTGATAGAATTTTAATTGAAAATTGAATAAGGCAAGAGTTTTCTCTTGCCTTATATCTTCTTTGTTATTAGAAAGGTAGGTATTTAAATGAAAGTTTTAAAGTACGGTCATGAGAATGATAAGTTAGCTAAAATGGAAGTAAGCTGCACGGGTGAGGGTTTTTCAGATAGCCGTGGTTGTGGTGCTTTATTAGAAGTTAGTGGTTTAGATATTAAGTCAGGAGTAAACCATGATTATAGTGGTGGAAGTGATACTTATTTTTATGTAATTTGTCCTCTTTGTGGGTCAAAAACAGAAGTGTATAATAGTAAAATGCCTACTGAATTAAGAAGAATTGTTAAGGTAAGGTGATGGTATTATGAAGTATATTAAAGTTGTTATAGGTGCAAACTTTGGAGATGAAGGTAAAGGTTTAATGACAGATTATTTCTGTTCTAATTTTAATAAGAATGAAAAAGTAGTGAATGTTCGTTTTAATGGAACTTGTCAAGCAGGTCATACTGTTGTAAAAGGGGATAAAAGACATATTTTTTCTCATTTTGGAGCAGGTAGCTTAAATGAAAATGTAGTTACTTTTTTAACTTCTGATTTTTATGTAAATCCTATTCTTTTCAATTCAGAGTATGAAAAATTAGTAGCATTGGGTGTAAATCCTGTGGTAATTGTAGACTCTAATGCACCTGTAATTACTTTTTATGATATGCTTTATAATAGAGTAATAGAAACAAGCCGTGGTGAAAATAGACATGGTAGTTGTGGTATGGGTTTATGGGAAGCTCTTTTAAGGGGTCGTGCAGGTTATATATTAACAGTTGATGATTTAAAGAAGGGTATTCGTAGACTTTCAAATCAGATTGTAGAAATTAGAGATAGTTACTTTACTGAGAAGTTTAAACAGGATGGTGTAGAATTTAATAGTGCTGTAGTTGATAACATTGATTGGTTTGATGATAGTATAATTGAAAATTATATTTTAGAAGCAAAGAAAATGTTAGATAGAGTACATATTGAAGATGAAACATCTGTACTAAATAGATTCGATAATGTTGTTTTTGAGGGTGCGCAGGGTTTGCTTTTAGATTGGATGAACCGTGAGTATATGCCTAATTTAACAGCATCTCGTACAGGATTATTTAATGTTAGTCGTTTATTGAAGTTGATAGAAGAACCTTTTGATTTTGAAGTTTGTTATATGACTCGAAGTTATTTTACTCGTCATGGTGCAGGTCTTTTTAAATCAGAAGTAGAAAATAAAGAAGTATTAGGAATAAAGGAGAATGATAAAACAAATTTCTTAAATCCTTGGCAAGGTGTTTTTAGATATGGTTATTTTGATTTAGAGTTATTTAAAAGAACTATTGAAAAAGATTTAAAGGATTTAGAAATAGAGAGATATAAAAAATCTATTTGTATCACTCATTTAGATGAAACAAATGGGTTAATTATGGCAGCAAATGAAATAAGTTTATATGAGTTTATAAGTAAATTTAATAATTTTGATTTTTATTTATCTTATAGTGAAGATAGTAAAAATATTCAGGTTGGATTGGTGGATTATTAAATTAAATATAAAAGGAGCTGTCAATTATGGCAAAAGGATATTGGAAGTTAGTAGAGGAAGCAGATGGTTGGGATACTCATAAAGATAAGTATGAGTGGATAGAAGAAGTAGATGAAGAGGATGATTGGGGAGAAAAAACGGGTAGAAAAGTAGAAAAAGAAACGGGCGAGTATTCTTATAGATGCCCAAAGGTAAGATAATTATTATATGTATACACAGAAATGGAGAGTTTATAGTATTAAACTCTCCATTTTTAATATGTATATATAAAATTTTCTTGACTTTTATATTTATTTAGTGTATTATATAATCAAACGATAAAAGGAGTTTTAAATATATGGAGAATAGAGCAATTTCTGTGAATTCTATTGATATTGAATACTTTTACGGTTCAGCAATAAGCCTTGCAAAGAGAGTTAAGTTTATTGCCGGATTTGATAAGTTTATTTTCTTTGAAATCCTTGTAGCTTCTGTGGTAGCAATTTATAGTCTGTTTGCAAATAATCTTTTTGAAAATCTGTATTTGGACATTATTATTACTCTTGCTATTTGTGCTATTTTTGTTCTAACCCTTTGGTATGCAAAAAAAGATAAAATTTTTTCAAATAAGCCTAAAATTCAATGTTTGAAGTTCTTTGTTGAAAACATTGATGTAACTGAAAATAATGAAACCTATGTAGAGGCTTATAAGCCAGAGGATACAGAAAAAGAAAAAGTGTATAGATTCAATTTTGGAAATTCTTTGAGGCTGACAAGTGATTTCTTTAAGGTGTATTATGTAAATATTCGTGGATGCGAAACATATTATTATTGTAAAACATATTCAAAAAGGAGAAATTAAAAATGGCAACACATGTAGAAAATGTTATTATTGGAACTCCAATTGTGGACCCTTGTGAGATTTTTGCAAAGGATAGCGAAGATTGGGAGCAGTTTGAAAAGGAAAAGACCATTTGGACGGAAGAACGCAATCTTGCAGTAATTCTAAAGGAATTAGGGATTGTAAAGTCTGTTTCAGAAGTACGTAGAAATAAACCTCATTTTTGTGTTCAGTTGAATACTCTTGATTTTATGGAAGTCAAGTGGGGCAAGACTAAACTGTTCATTCTGGTAGGTGAGTAATATGACTGTAAAAGAATTAGAACAACTTATGATTGATAATGCTTTAATTATAAGGGCAGTACCGAAAAAGGTAGTTCAAGTTTTTGAGAAATCCCATCTGAAAGATTTTCCTAACGGTAAGATTCAGTATATTGAAAAGTATAAGCGCGAGATGCTTGTTGTAGAAACTGTACCTAAAAATGCAGGTAAGTTTCTAATTGGTAGAAATCTTGAAAATAGTAGTATAGTTCGATATGAGGGTCAAGTTTATGACTCAATTGAAGAAGCTGTTAATGATGTATTGATGGTGTAAGGAGTTTATTATGGAGTTGAATATTAACTGGAAAGTCTATATCGAGGGGTCTGAAAATGAAGATATGATTCCCCATAATCAAAATAGACTAATCAATGTTTATACGGGTGAGCGTCATTATCTTTGTAAGTTTAATGGTACTTCTTTTGTAGAGTATGAGAGTGGTATTGAACTTCATTTTAATACACCTATTTTTTGGAGTTATGTACCTATGCTTCCCGACTTTGTAAAAACAAGTGTAATTACAAAGTGTACTTGTGAAAATAGACATTGTGAGTATGAAGATGATGGTTATTGCTTTGATAAGCCTGAAAATATGACTTGTGAGTATTGTAAGGTTTGTTTTGAGTATTACGCTTATAATAATTAAAGGGGGATTAAAATGCTTTCTCGTTATGATGTTATTAAGGCTTTTGAAAAGGCAGAACTTAAAGAAGATAAGCCTATTTTGAAGTTAAGTGATGATAAACAGTCTTTGATGGATAGAGAGTCAGGTAAATATGTTTGTTCTGTGGATACTTTTCTTTCTTACAAGAGAAAAGAACTTCATTGTGATTTTGAATGTATTTATTCTGACCATGCAAGTTTGACCACTATTTATCGTTGTAAAGAATGTGGTGCTGTCATTTTTACGGGTGATGATGAACGTTATGACCCTAATTTGAAGTGTCCTGTTTGTGCAAATTATAATCATAGTGATTATTGGACAAAGGAAGAAATTGAGGCAGATGAAAATAAGCAGAAAGAAATTCAACTATATATTGACATAATGGAAGAAGAAGAAGCTGCTTATAAGAGACGTCAGGCTCGTGGTGGCTTATATGATTGGCAAATTTGGCAGAAGAAAATTTATGGCAAAAAGCGTTATTGGGGGTTTGAGCTACAAGATTTTGGTAGACGTCTTGGTGTAAGTAAGATTAACCCTGATTATAAACGCCCTTGGTATAAGTGTAGTCTTGAGTTTAATATTGATACGGGTTTGAAGGACGGTATGAGTTATACTGTAACTAAGCATTTCCATATTCCTCTTGCACCTTATTCTTTCTATATTCGATTTATTTATCCTTATATGAAGAAGTGTCATCCTGATGTTCGTAAGTATCATTGGTGGCAGAAGAAACCCGAAAAGGTTGTTGAGGGAGCAGTAAAGTAAGGAGGGGAGTTCAAATGGCTATTTTGACGGTATATGCAACAAGTTGTGTATCTTCTTATGATATAAATGTTGCGATTATGGATGATAAAGATAGACTTATAAAAATTTGTGAGGTTTTAAACAAGTTTAGTGGAAGTCTACCAGACCTTGATGTGTATTCTAAACTTGGTGATTTTCTTTGTAATCCAAATTGGGTGGAAGTTTTAAAGAACTCCCTTATTTATGATGCTGAAATGAATGAATATTCTGCAAGTAGGCTAATTGATAAAATAAAAATTATTTGTGATTCGCATTATATTTTTACTTATTCTGATATTTTTTCAGTTGAGGATATAATACGATTGACTTAAGGAGATTTTATGTTTATTCTTAAAGTAAGAGCTTTTGGTGATTTTGATGTATCCTATGATATTGACCTTGCAGTTTTTGAGGAAAAAGAAAAGTCAGATGAAAGTTGTAAGGTATTAAATGAGTTTTGTAGAAGTTTAGATGGGTGCAATCAAGATATTAAGCTTAGTAAGTATTTGGTCCATTCAAATTGGGTAGAAAAGTTAAAGAAGGCATTGGAAGAGAATACAGAAATGTGTGATTCGCAAATCAGTTCTCTTGTTCAGATATTGGTATCATTGTGTAAAGAAAATTCTATTTATATTTATCCTGATATTTTCTTTGTGAATACAATTATGGGTATAGTTTAAGCATAAGGGGTGTTAAGTTTGGGTAATAGTTATATTCTAAGAATGAGAAGTGCAGAGAATATGGCTGATATGTTTGGAATTTTTGACCTTTTATCTTCGACAGAAAAAGAAAAAATTTATGGTATTCAGAAGATTTTGAATGATTTCTTGACAACATATCAATCTGTAATTGAAGAATCACCTAATCAACATTATAAAATTTTTTATGATAATGAAAAGGAACTTGTTTTGCTTTTAAGTCCTTATTTAAAAGAAGAGGATGCTGGTTGGTTAATTCGTGAAATAGGTCTTAATTGCTATACTTTTTATAATGATTGGAATCAAGTATTCGGTATTTTAACGCACGGTTTTGAAGTGTATGAAGTAAAATTTGTAGATTGATATAGTATTAGAGGTGTATATATGGTATATGATACAGGCTTGATTGTAGGTCGTTTTCAGACATTTCATAAGGGGCATCAGAGCCTTGTAGAGACAGGTTTGAACCTTTGTGATAGGCTTTATATTCTTGTAGGTTCTTCGCAGGAGAGTGGTACTGAACGAAATCCTTTTAATATTTCTACTCGTATGAAGGTTATTCGTGAGTGTTATCCTGATACAAATAGGGTTCATATTTATGCTCTTGCAGATTTAACTAATGAGAATGATATTTCAACAGATTGGGGTAAATATGTTCTTGATAATATTGATAGATATATTTATAAAGCTCCAGAACTAATGATTTATGGTAATGATGAAGCCCGTAGTCGTTGGTTTGATATGAATGATATTAAAGATACGGGTGAGTTTATTATCCCTCGTAGTAGATTACCTATTTCAGCAACAATGTTGAGAGAAATGATGGTAAGAGATGATAGAAAAGAATGGATGAAGTGGGTAGACCCTAAACTTCATAAAATGTATGATGAATTAAGAGCAGAATTGATGTCTGTGCCTTTTTATAAGGAAATGAATAAAAATATAAAGTGAGGTTAAATATATATGTGTACTACTGTTATTGAAAGTGTTAGAAATATTGAGACTGTTTTAAATCAGATTTTAGATATTATTCCTAATGATTATTCTAAGAAGTCTGAATTAGAAATGCGACTAAATTATGTAATTGAAGATTCAAAATATCGTAGTCCTGAACTTATGTGTATTGCTTGGCAGGATGCATCTACAATTTTAAAGGATTATCTTTTGGCAGATGCTTCACGAAATCTTGTTTGGGGTTGGGAAGATGATATTTTTGAACTATTTTCAAATGGCAAATGGGGTAAGAGTGTAAATAAGATAGGCAGCCCTCTATATTGTTAATAATTTAAGGGGTGAAATTAAATTTCACCCCTTACTGTTTATTGACTTTGTTTATAAATTGTGGTATAGTGGTAAAAAGTTAATTTTAACATATTTATTAGTTTATAGGAAGGTTAGTTTAGTTATGAATATTTATATAGATTTGGAAGCAACGCAATTTAGTAAAGAAATAATATCTTTTGGTGCAGTTGCAGAAAATGGTCAAGAATTTTATAGTTTAGTAAAACCGAGAAGTGTGAAACAAATCACTAAATTTATAACTAAATTAACGGGTTTAAGTCCTGAAATGTATACTGATGAAACTCCAAATATAGATAGTGTAGTAAATCAGTTTATGTTATGGTGTGAAGAACAAACTGATGAACCTTTTGTATTTTTTAGTTTTGGTAATTTTGATTCAGTTTTGTTTAATTCTGAATTTAAACGCTATCCTCAAAATAAAGGGTTAAAACTTTTATCTAAAAAATTATCAAATCTTTCAGTTATAGTAGGCAAAATATTGTATCATTCAACTCAAACACCTGGTTTAAAAAAGGTCTATCAAGAGTTAGTAGGGCAAGATATTGAGCAAACACATAATGCTTTAGATGATGCAAAGATGCTTATGGAAATACATAAATATGTTGTAAATACACCTATTGAAGATATTGTTTCTTTTGAAGAAGATTATTTAGTTAATAAGTATGTTAAGAAATGGCGTAAAAAGCGTGATAGAAATAAGGCATTAAGAAAATATCTTAATAGTCTTTGTGATATAGAAATTGAACAGTTAAAGTTCAAAGACATAAAAAAGTATGTAGGTACTGAATATATAGAGAGTAGAGTTAGAGAAGATTATTTTAATTTAACAGGGGGAAAGATAAATTATGAGTATATATAAGTATGAGGATATGTCAAAATTTTTGAGTTTTATATTGAGACATCATCCTGAATATTTGGATTTAAAGATGGACAAAGCAGGTTGGGTTTCTGTAGATGAACTGATAGAGAAAGTAAATAATGATAGGGATGTCAAGTTTACATTAGAACATCTACAAGAGTTGGTAGAAACAAATAATAAACAGCGTTTTGCTTTGGAAGAAAGAAGAGATGGTTTGTTTATTAGAGCCAATCAAGGTCATAGTATAAAAGGGTTAAATATGGGTTATAAGCCCGTAGAACCCCCTGATATTTTATATCATGGTACAGGTCAAAAGTTTGTAAGTGGAATACAGAAAAAGGGTTTATTAGCTAAAAGTCGTCAATATGTTCATTTAAGTACATCTATTGAAGTAGCTACTTCCGTAGGAGAACGTCATGGTAATCCTGTGATTTTTGAAGTAGATGCTAAGAAAATGTATAAAGATGGCATTGAGTTTTTCTGTTCAGAAAATGGCGTTTGGCTGACTGAAACAGTTCATAAAAAGTATTTGAAGGTGTTAAAGGATGGCAAATAAAAGAAAAGAACAAATTATTCTTGAAATAGAAGAAGATTTAAGAAAAATTATTGATTATGATGAGTGGGCTGCTCGTGAATATGGAGAAGAGCGCGTAGACTTATATGGTACAGCTATCAATTTGTATAATGCAGGTTATCGTAAAGTAAAACCTAAGAAAAATTAAAGGAGTAATATTATGAAATTACTGAGTTTATTGTCTATTATTTTGAATAGATTAAATAATACAAATTGTTCTAAATGCAAATTTTGTGGAGAAGGTACTTGTCTTTCTATGCCCAATTATATGAATTGTGCAGGGTTAATCAATAAAGGATTTGAGAAGAAAGTTTGAGGTTTTTTAATATGTCTGAAATGATAGAAAAAGATATAAGTATTTATAATTATGAATATTTTAATAGTCGTACACCTTTTCGTTCTATCTTGTCGAAATATTGTGATTTTTCAGTAGACACATATCGTACAGGTTCTAATAATAGTGGGTATGTTACTCAACATTATGATATTTCTTATGATGCTGCTTTATTTATGAAGAATGTTGCAGATATAAAAAAGGCATTGTTAAAGACAAAGTTTTGTAAATATGTTGAAGGTATGAGAGAAAAGATTGAAAAAATACCTGAAAATATTGATGAATATGAAAATGCTTATGCTATAAACAGAGTTGTTTCAGACTTAGTGTTTGATGGTTGTATCAAGCATAATCTATGTAGTCATAAGTATAATTGGTTTGTTAAGAACCGATTTTCTGATAATATGGATTATAATATTTCTTGTGCTAAAAAGATGGAAAAGCCCCTTATTCGTTTATTTGAGGTAAATGGGTGGGAAAGAGAATCTTGGAGCTTCTATTTTGATTTTCCTTTTGATGAAAAGGAAATGGTAGTTTTGCAGAAGTTAGCAGATAGAGTAAGTAAAATGGAAAAGGTTCAACAATGTAATGGTTTAAGTTCTTTTGAAATTATGTTTGTACCTAAGGAATATGATTCAATAAATTGGGATATTCGTCGTGGATATATGCACAAGAATAATTATATAGATGGTGTTCTAAGTATTGAAAAAGTTGAAGATTTGATAAATCAAACAGATAATTATATTTTTGAGTATCTATATAAGGGTGGAATTCGTAGTTTATTTGATTAAAGGTGGTTTATATGACAGTTCGAGAATGGTTAGCAGCACATCCAGAAGCCATAGTTGCTGATAATATGATAGGTGAGGGTTATGGTGATGGTTGGCTGAAAGTAGAAGATGCTCTTGATGAAGAAGTTTGTAATGCCTATTATAATGAAAAAACAAAAGAGGCTGAAATTTATATTTAATGTATGAGGGTTTGTTTATGGAAATAAAATTAAGTTATCTAAAAATTATTTTTACATTTCTTGCTTTTTTGTTTATGTTTATAACCTTATTAGGTATATATTCTAAGGCGATGACTTTTATGTTTATTTTCTTTGTATTGGAATTCTTTATAGGAGCGCTGGAAAAATTAAAGCAGGAAGGCTCTGGAGCAATATTTAGCATATTTGTTAATTTTATAGTGTTATTCTTTTTTATAAGTTTTTGTTATTAAGGAGGGGTAGCTATGTTTTTCATTACTTGTTTTTCAAAGATAGAAAAAGATAAATTAGGTTGGTTAGATATGGGCTCTGTTCGTACATTTGGTTTCAAGGAGACTTTTGAGCAAGCAGAGTATGCTGTAAATCATAATACTTGTGATATGTGGGAGTTTCTTTATGATTATGCAGTAATTGAGGAAATGTATCCTGCAATCCATCCTAATGTTGAGAATCGTTGGTTTTATAAGTATGATAGAGAAAAGGATGGCTTTTTTAGAATAGAAGAGCCTGAGGAATTTAAGCATTATTGTAATATAGCTTTGGGGTGATACTATGGGTAAAGATTTGATAATGTTATATATTGTACTATTTAGTTTTTGCTTTATTTATGCTAAGAAATATAGTTATGCCAAAGATGGTGTAAATTATTATTCAGAGTTTAACCCTGGTTATGCTTGTTTGTTTTCTCTATTAAGCGTGGGTATTTCTTATGGTTTAGTGTGCTTTATGATAGGATTGCCTATGTTTGTAGAGAATATTAGTTGGTTATTTTTGTGGTTTATGATTGTGTGTATTGCAAGTTTTATAATGAATGGATTTGTAAAACTTTGTGGTGGAAAGTAAATTTGATTGGAAGGTAGGTTTAGTTATAGTTATGGGTAAAATGAAGAATGATTCTCTTGGAATGAGAATGAAAGAATATGAGGCTGTTTCAAATATTAAAGTAACTCGTAGAATGCCTCTTGTGATGAGATTCGATGGCTGTTCATTTCATTCGTTCACTAAGGGTTTTAATAAACCTTTTGATGAAATTTTGATGAAGACTATGCAACAGACTATGGAGGCACTTTGTAAGGATATTCAAGGTTGTGTATTTGGATATACTCAGAGTGATGAGATTACTCTTATTTTAGTTGATTATCAGACTTTGGAAACTTCTGCATGGTTTGATAATAAGGTTCAGAAGATGTGTAGTGTAGGTGCGTCTAAGGCAAGTCGTTATTTTAATAAGTTTTTTATTGATAATGTAGGTCTTGCTATGGCAGACCCCACAAATAAGGATATAGATTTTAGTAAGTATACTCGTAGATTTTTTACTGCTGATTTTGATTGTCGTGCATTTAATGTTCCTAAGGAAGATGTTTGTAACTGTGTAATTTGGCGACAGAAGGATGCAGAGAGAAATAGTGTTCAGATGTTGGCACAGTCTATGTATCCCCATAAGGAGTTAATGGGTATTTCTTGTAAGCAGTTGCAGAATAAGATGTTTACTGAAAAAGATGTAAATTGGAATGACCTTCCTACTCCTTGTAAGCGTGGTAGTGCTTGTAAGAAGAATGAAGAGGGTAAGTGGTATATTGATTATGATATGCCTATTTTAACTGAAAATAGAGCTTATGTTGAAGATTTGATTTATGTAGGTGAGTAAGGAATTGATTTTCTTTGAATGCTGTTAAGAAAATTAGTATAACGGGTATAGGTATTGCACTATTTGTTGTCTTAACTTTATGCTTACAAGTACCTATTTTTGAAAATTATTATGTTTGTTTAGGTTATCTTGTAATGGCTGTCTATTGTTGTTCAGTAGGGGTTACAAGTGGAACAATAGTAGGTGCATTAGGTGTTGTATTATATTGCTTAATTGTAAATGGTTTAAGAGGAATGCCAGGTTGGGTTTTAGGTAATTTAATAATAGGTATTATAGCAGGTTTTGCTTTTAAGTATACAAGAGATATGAAAAACAATGTATTAAAGTATATTATTTGTGGTATAGCAATTATTTTTAGTACGTTTTTAGGTATTTTTGTTTGTAAGTCTTTGTTAGAATCTGTTATTTATTCTCAACCTTTCATTTTAAGAGTGGTTAATAATATTTATGCTTTTGTTTCTGATGTAATTGTTTTAATTTTTGCTTTACCTTTCTGTGAATTGCTGGATAAAAGGGTTAGAAAAATAATAAATAAAGGAGTATAGTGATGAAGAAGTCAGATTTGAAGCAAGGTATGATAGTTCAAACTACACATAATCGTTATGGTTTTGTTGAACTGGATAGAAATAGAATTGACTTTTGTTATGACCCTGATGTGTTAAAAGATGAATATGCTCATCTTGAAAAAGTTTCTTTGGGTGATGTTATTGAGTTTGGTAATGGTCAATTAGGCGTAGGGTTTTATTTAACTCAAGAGGGAAAAGACAAATATCCAGAGGTTTATAAGAATGATGAAGTAGGTAGTTTGCATATTATGTATGAAATTGTTGCTTGCTATACATGCAATAAAGTTTATAATAATGGTGAGGGCGTCTATCCCCCATTAAAATTAAAGTAAAGGAGTTTATATATGAGATTTTTAGAGGGTATTGATATTGAAAAAAGAGCATATTCTATTTATAATATTTGTAGAGAATTAGATAGAGGGCATATAGGTTATGATAGAGATGGTATGGAAATACTTTTAAATGATGTGGTTCTCTCAAAAATTATAGAAAGTATTTTTATAGGAATTCCTTTGCCATCTGCATATATAAATACAATGTCTGAGGAACATTCTTGGGAAGCAATAACGGGTCATACTGTATTGGAGGCATTAAATCGTTTTGTAAATAAAAATGAGTTGCGTTTGACGGGTTTAGAGATTTTTCCTCAATTAAATGATTCTTATTTTTCAGATTTACCTGATTATTGGAAGGATGGTTTGTTTGCAGGTTGTTGGGATTTAATTTTTATTCGAGACCGTGGAGATATTGGTATTTCTAAGGGTAGTAGAAAAAAGAATAATCTTCA
>JAEIGA010008065.1_pt1 | contig 15967 bp, 17 predicted proteins | sample 9270691 | NCBI WGS metagenome assembly JAEIGA01 (sample SAMN17057246, study PRJNA624740) | gut metagenome | biome: biome; isolation source: fecal sample | host: Bos grunniens | place: China: Xizang | collected 2019
CTATCATTAGAAATTGATAAGTTAAAAGAAAATAAATCATATGTTATTGGTAAACGCAAACAATGGAAGTTAGATACATTAAAACGTAAGATGATTCATTCAGAGCAACATATGATAGCATCAATGTGTAAAGAATTACAGAAACAAGGTGTTAATCATATTGTAATGGAAGATTTGGATAATGGTTTTGGTAAATGCTATGTTAAGGATACAGATAATGAAGATATAAATTATAATAGAAAGGTTAAATTTCTTGGATTATCTTCATTAAAACAAGAGGTTGAACACATTGCAAGGAAATATGATATTGCAGTATCAACAGTACATAGCAGTTATACAAGCAAGATGTGTCCTATATGTGGTTGTATTGAGGATGAGAATCGCCCAAATCAAGAAACCTTTGAATGTATAGAATGTGGATATGAATGTAATGCAGACTTCAATGCAGCAAATAATATAAAAAATAGAGTAAGCATAACCGTGTTATGTGATTCACTCTTAAAACAATTGGATAATGGTGCTTATGAACCAAAGAAACTGCAAAGGGAAAAGGTTAAGGAAGTATTATTATCGTTTCGGAGAAACCCACAAAAAGTAGGTAGTGAATGTATAAAATGTAGTATGACCACATTTGATTATATTTAATTCTTCGGATGGAGAGTTAGTTTATATAAGGCAAATAAAGAAAATCCAATTAAAATTGAGTATGCTGAAGGTAGTAAATATCCTGACGTTGAAATCAATGGAGAACAAATTACATATGACACAGCAACAGATGCATGGTGTTATTTAAAGGATAATAATGAGGAATTTAAAAAGGAAATTGTTAATTTATATGACAACCCTGATTGTGATTATTATACAATTTCAAAGGAAGGTTTCAAAATGTTGGCACTTGAATTTAGGAGGAGAATTATTGAATACATAGAACAAGTAATTGATTTACATGAACACCCTGAAAATAAGGATCTAGGAAGACATTGGGGCACTCAATCATTGGAAAGTTATGTTAAAAGTGACTTGACATTTTGAAAAAGTGAGTGGTCTAATGAGAATGGTGAGAAAAAGTATTCAGAGATAGATTTTGACAATCCTTATATGGTAAGTAGTTCATGGCAATACAAAAATGCTATTTTTGATATAATACATATATATAAAATATTTGATTGGAATAACTATTCTATGGTAGTTTTTGGAGGATAATTTATCAAAAAGTGAGAATAACCCTCCTGAATATGAATAAAAAGTATAATTGCGGAGAAATAAAAAACATTTTATGGCTAAAACAAATTTTATTATCCCCTTTCCACCTGAATTTTGGGAGAGATACATGGTACAGGAACTTCTAGTTGAAACACAAATACGAAAAAGTGATTACGAAACGTGGAAAAGGATTTATTGTCGTTAAAATAAAAAAAAATATATGTTATCATTAATTGTTGCAATGTCTCAAAATAATGTTATTGGAGACAAAAATAAATTACTTTGGAATTTAAAGGAAGACTTACGTCGTTTCAAGGAGATCACTACAGGACACCCTATTATTATGGGTAGAAAAACCTATGAATCAATAGGTAAACCCCTACCAAATAGAAAAAATATCATTATAACTCGAAGTGATATTAATATAGATGGTTGTATTGTGGCGCATTCTATAGAGGAGGCTGTTAATATGTTTCCTAATGATGAAGAAATCTTTATTATTGGTGGAGCTGAAATTTATAAGCAAACTATAGGAAAAGTAGATAAAATGTATCTAACCGTTATATTAGAAGATTATGAGGGAGATGCCTTTTTCCCATACATTAATTTCAATATGTGGAATATAGAAGATATTGAAACATTTGATAGAGGTGAGGATTTTAATAAGCCCTATATTTTCATGACATTAAACAAAAAACAATATTAAAAAAAATGAAAAATTTTCAAGTTACAGCGGTAGAAGACAATAAGAAGTATTGGATTAGTCGGCATATGGCAACTAGAAGTGAGGTTTTAGTTCATGATGGTGATGATGTATTTATTCTTATTGGTAAGCGAGGAAGCGGAACCCCTGATTATCAGGGATGTTGGAATATTCCTTGTGGTTATTTGGAGTTTGATGTTACTTCTAAAGAGAACGCTACTAAGGAGTTATTGGAGGAGACGGGCGTTTATATTCCTTCGTATATGTGGATATTACAGCACATTGAGGATGATCCCAATAGAAGTAATTTACAGAATGTCACAATTGTTTATCAGACCCATATAACTATGGATGCTTATAATAAGTATAAAGAGGATGGTAGATTTATTGCAATAGATGGTGGCGAGGAGAATGAGGTAGAGGAGATTGAGTTGCTTAAACTTACTATGGATAATGTTAATAGTAGAGAGTGGGCATTTAATCATAAGGAAAGAATAATTGATATTATAAACAGAGATAAATATTAAACTAATGAATAACGTAGATAAGCAATACTTAGATTTACTTCAGGATATTCTTGAGAATGGAACATACAAGAATACACGCGCAGGATGGGTGAAGTCCGTTTTTGGTAGAACTATGCGTTTTAATCTTAAGGAAGGACTTCCACTATTAACTACTAAAAAGGTATTTTATAAAGGTATTATTCATGAACTTCTGTGGTTCCTCAGTGGTGATACTAATATTAAATATTTAGTGGACAATAATGTCCATATTTGGGATGATGATGCCTATAGATGGTATTTAGAGCTTTCAAAGAAAAGTAAGCAGCAGATGACTAAAGAAGAGTTTCTTGAGATGGTAAAGAACCCCACATCATTTGCTCTACCCACAGAGAGAGAAGGTATCTTAAGACATTATAAACCAGGTGATTTAGGTCCCGTATATGGGCATCAATGGAGAAAGCAGGGTAAGAAGCAAATCGACCAAATCCAAAATATTATTAATATGCTTAAAACAAATCCTGACGATAGACGTATGTTATGTGTAGCATGGAATACTAACGATTTTGACGATATGGCACTACCCCCATGTCATTATGGTTTTCAGGTTTATACACGAGTACTTTCTAATTTTGAACGTCTTGAGTGGTTGTGGGAGCATAGTGATGGTGAGTATGATGAGTGGAAAACAGCAACGGAGGAAAAATTGGATGAGCTTAATGTCCCTAAGAGAGAGTTGAGTTTGATGTGGATGCAGAGATCGTGCGATTATGGATTAGGATTTTGCTTTAACTTATTGGGTTACAGCGTGTTAACACACATGATTGCACAATGTGTTAATATGACATGTGGCGAGGTTATTTGTATTTTAGGTGATGTACATATATATGAAAATCATTTTGATGGATTAAAAGAGCAGTTATCAAGAGATGCACATAAATATGATTTACCTAAATTGATGTTAAATCCTGATATAACTAATATTGATGATTTTAAATATGAAGATATTAAAATAGAAGGATATGAGTCTTATCCGACAATAAAATTACCACTTTCTGTAGGTTTATAATCTTTTTGGTACCTTATTTAAAATAATATCATTGTCATTAAAATAGTAAAAACCTTCAAAAATATTTGGAGGTTTTATTTTTTATTTGTATATTTGCACAGAAATAATTAACAAAATAACTTAAAAAAAAAATAATAGTATGAAACTAAAGTACACAATTATCAGTTTGATTTCAGTACTAGCAATTGGCGGTATTGTAATTTTAGGAATGTATTTTTCTTACAACAACAAGCATGTTGGCTATCATAATCAATATGATGCACAGGTCGGGGTTGTTGAGACCCGTCTTGACAACATGTGGAAGATTATCAGCGATAAGTTTTCCATGAGTCAAGAGTATGCCAATGACTTTAAGCAAGTTGCCAAGATAAACGCAACTAACTTTGGGCAGGGAGGTGAGATGTGGAAGTGGGTACAGGCAACTTACCCTCAAATTGATGTAACAGTTTACAAGGAGGTAATGTCAACGATTGAATCTGAGCGTAAGGGTTTAGAGAATGCACAGAAGCGAATTATTGATATAGCACGAGAGCACAACAATCTTGTCATGATGGTACCTGGTAAGTGGTTTATTTCTGACCAAACGCCTCTTGAGTGGGTGGTAATTTCAAGTAAGGAGAGTAAGACTATTATGATTACTCATGAGGATGAGAGAACCCTTAACACGTTGAAGAATTAATGGAAAATTTATTATATTTAATACCTATAATAGCATCAATATTTATGTTGGTGCTATTTAGGCAAAAATTTGTATGGTGGGAGTGCCTTATTGTTATTGTTGCTTCATGCCTAGTTACATTAATTACAAATTTAATTTGTAAAAGTTGCAATACCGAAGATACTGAGTATTTGGGTGATTATGTAACAGATGTTAGATATTACGAATCATGGAATGAATGGGTTCATAAAAGATGTACTAGAAGAGTTCCATGTGGAAGGGATTCTAACGGAAATACTAGATATAGAACTGAATCTTATGATTGTTCATATTGCAGAAACCACCCTGAGAAATGGGAGATGAATACTAAACTTAATTATAGTTATAATATTTCAAAAAATGATTATAATAAATTGGTTAAGTTATGGAAAACGCCAAATGTATTTGTCGATATGCATAGACGATATCACACTAAAGATGGGGATATGTATAAGTCAAATTGGGATAGACTCCCTAATACAATAATTAACATTACACATGATAAAACATATAGAAATAGAGTAATTTCGAGTAAATCAGTCTTCAACTTCGAGCATATAAGTAAAAAAGAAAAAATCGAGTGGAAGCTGTATGATTACCCTGAAATAACAAAACAACCCTCTCATGTTCTTGGTGACAGGCAATGGAGTAAAACATACCAAAATTGTTTAATAGGATATAATAATAAGGAATTTTCTGATAAATTAAATTACATAAATTCTATATATGGTGATATTAAACATATTAGAACCTATATTTTAGTTTTTAGAAATAAAGACAGAGAGGTTGCATTTAAACAGCAGTCCTATTGGTGCAATGGTAATTTTAATGAGCATATTATTTGCTTAGGATTAAGCGGTGATACAATTGAATGGGTTGAAACTTTTTCTTGGGAGGATGTACCATATTTGTCGGTTGAAACAAAACAATATTTTGTTGACAATAACAATATTACTAAATTAAATGATTTCTTTTTATGGTACGAAAAGAAACTAAATGAAAAAGATAAATGGGTGTGTAAGGATGCAGATGATTTTGATTACCTAAGAGTGGAACTAACTGATACACAGATAATTATAAACATTATACTCACAGTATTATGCGTTATTGGAACGGGCTTATTTGGCTATTTTAACGGAATTAATAGTGAAAATTAAATTAGAATTATGGGAAGAAAAAAGAATGATAAAGGATTGAAGGTAAGTAATACCTCTATGGAAGATTTTATTTGGATGTCTTATCGTTATTGTATTGGTAGGCATACTATTGCTGCTGCACATCATGCAGAGACTATTCATTCAGTAATTCGGAGTAACCCTGATATGTTGTCTGATACAAGACGAGCCTTTAACGTTATTGATATACGCAGAGAGATTACTTCACAGATTGCTTTCAGAAGTAATGTTTATGTTGATGGTTGTGGTGATTTTGATGCATTTACTCTACTTTTAATTGAGGGTTCAAAATACAAGGATAGGGACAATGTTAAATTTGTTCTTAATTCATATACCAATGAGCTAAGTGTTGAAGAAAGTGATTCTAAATATGAAGCTTTTGATAAAGATTATATAGACCTTATTCCGTGGGTAAGGCTTGCTAATTATCTTGATAAAAAATGCCACAAAAAAATAACAGTACATTTCAATGATGAGGATAAGGAGTTCATATGTTATCAATATCCGATGAGACAGGGTGATGGTTCATATAAGATGGCATGGAGTGAGTTAGATAGTGACGTAACCATGGATAGATGGTTGGATGAGGAGTATATTGTAAAAGTGGAAGAAATTTAATTAACTATTATTTTATGAAGTTGAAGGAAATTAAAATTGTACTTAAGAAAATAAGCCACACAATTCCATATGATTATTATCAGAGGATGCATGGCGCTATTTGTAGGATTACTGGTGTAAATGAAACTTATGGCAATAAGTGTAACAGATATATTTATACTAATTTAATTGGAGGAGAGAATACTACTAAGGGTATTGTTTTTAAGAATAATCCATACTTTATCATACGATTTAGTTCGATGGATACAGAATTGTTTTCTAATATTGTTAACAATATCATTTCAGATAAGAAACTTTTCTTAGGTTTAGAAATTGATGGTGTTTTTTCTCCAACAGATACTAATGTAGACAGATGTCACTTTAGAACTATGAAACAATCACCTATTCTTATTAGTAAGAAATATGATAAATCTTACATTAATGATTGTGAGATAGTTGAGGATATTGAGAAATCATTAATTGAAAATGTTAAGAATAAGGCACTTGAGTGTGGATTTGTTGTGGATAAAGATTTAAAGATTAAGATTAAATCTATACACAATAACAAGACGATTAATTATAATGGTATTTTTAATGTAGGTAGAGTTTTTGAACTTTTAATATATGCCAATGAAGATACTAAAAATTTCATTTTATTAAATGGTTTAGGACGTTCATGTGGTTGTGGATTTGGTTTTATTTATTAAAAAATTAATTTATGTGTAAAATTTATTGTGTAAAATATGGATATCCGACTAAACCTTATTATGGGTTTATTAAACCATGGAATGGGGTTAGGGATGAAGAAACATTTTCATTAACATATATACCCCCATCATTTTTTGATGGTTTGAAATACACTTTTAATTTCAAAGGTAGTATAGTTAGACATAAACTAACATTTGATTTGAACGGAATGAGTTCAGAACAAAACGTCCGAAAAGTCTATACAAAGGATGGATCAAAACAAAAAACTATACATACAAGGCATGAATTGGTTAATCCTGAGATAATACTGGGGTTTGACAATAGAAATGATGCTGAATATATGTCAACACAGTGTATTTTTTTTGGGCAAAACTTATATCAATTGTGTCCTATAAAAATGAATAATGAGTGTGGTTTTGTTACTGAAATGACACAAGATGAATTTAATAATATTGAAGGAGTAGAAACCTTTTTAAGTGATAAGGATAATCCTGAATCTTTCTACTGTGGTAACAATAGACAGAAGGGTAATGAAAGAATGTATATTAAGATAGAGAGAAATGAGTGGTAATATCAGAACAATATCTAAACATGACGGGTTAGATTTATACTCTCACAGTGAATCTGTGAGGGATACCGCATTTATCATTAATGCTAAAGGTGGGTTTTATCTTGATTGTAAAGTGTTGTATTGGTCTAGCATTTTACATGATATTGGTAAAATGAATCCATTGTTCTTGGAAAACATGAAGAACAACGATTTTACTAATATTATGCGTCATGAAATAGCATCGCTTTGCTTCATTGAAGTTGTACCTGAGGATGTACGAGATATTGTGGCGTTTGTTATTTTATCACATCACAAATCAATTAATAATGATGAACGTTCTATAATAAAGTTGTATAACGAAGATGAAGACACTCTTTTTAACAACCATATTGGCGATATTAAAGTATGGGGTGATAAGGTTAGGTGCTATTTTCTATATCATTACGGAATAGAAATTAATATACCATCTTTTGACGAATGTAAGTTAATTTTTGAAACTTATGTGGATAAAATTAATAATCTCGAAAAGGGTTATTCATTGTATAGGGGAATATTCATGATGGCGGATCATTTTGCTTCTTGTTATTCCAATAACGAGGAACGAGTGGATAATCTAGATTCGTTATTCAATTCTTTAGACTTATCTTATTATCATAGTAAAGATAGTAGATACCCACTTTCATTAATTAATAAAGATAAATGTAAAAAACATACATTATGTATAGCACCAACTGGATGTGGTAAAACTAACTTTATGATGAAAATGTGTGATGGTAAAAGAATTTTCTACACTCTACCGTATCAGGCATCTATCAATGCTATGCAACAAAGATTAACTAATGATATTAGCGATAAAGGTATTATCGGTATTAAACATAGTTCATTAATGTCCATTCCATTCGTTGACAGTAGAACTAAGATACTTTCGACTTTTTATGGATTACCCGTTAAAGTAATTACCCCATTTCAAATTATTGAGGCGATTATTAGAAATAAGGGGTATGAATCAACTATCTTAGATTTGACAGGCCAAGCAGTTATATTTGATGAGTTACATACATATAATTCAATGAGTATGGCGTACATTATTGAAATGATTAAATTTTTAATAAGTATTAATTGTTCCATTCATATATGTACAGCAACAATGCCTTCACATCTACAAAAACAAATTGTTAATATTTTGAATGAAGATGGTGGGGTACAATTAGTTAAACTAAACAAAAAAGACCTTTTAACATATAATAGGCACATTATACATACATTAGATGTGTGGAAGTATCAAAACATTATTAAAAGGTATAATAATAATGAAAAGGTACTTGTTGTTAGAAATACTGTAAAAGATGCAATGGACACATATAATACCATTAAATCCAAGTGTGATTGTAAAATAATGTTAATTCATAGTAGGTGGAAAAGAAGTGATAGGAGTCTATTGGAAAAGAAATTAATTGAAAATTTTAATAATATAGATGAACCATGTATTGTGGTTTCAACACAGGTAGTGGAGGTCAGTCTTGACATTAATTTTGATGTTCTTTTCACTGATTGCGCCGACATTATGTCACTGATTCAACGTTTTGGGCGTATTAATAGACAAAGAAAGGATATCGGAATATTAAAAGATGTATTCATTATTAATGTTGAAATAACAGATAAAATTAAGAAGGGCATATACCCTTATTCTGAGGAGGTACTTAATAAAACGTTTTCTGAATTTCAAAAAATTAACAATGGTATTTTGGATGAAACATATATACAAGTTTTAATTGATAATGTTCATAGTACCCCCACACAAGGATTATTTAGTAATGCTACTCCATGGAATGAAAATGGTGAATGGAAAAATACAATGTACAGTCATGTGTTAAATACATCAGTAGCAAAACAGTTAAATTTCAATGGATATGTGTGTGTGCTTGATAGAGATAAAGATGAATATTTGAAAACACATAATAGTGATTTAGAAATTCCATTGTCATATGAACCTAAAAAATATCAGGCGTTATATGATAATAAGAATGAAAAAATTATAGCGTATATAGTTCCTAATAAAAATTATGATAGTGAATTAGGATTAATTTTATAGTTTTTTTTGTATTTTTTTAATTTAATTTTGTATATTTGCACCGTTAATTTAAAGTTTAAAATTTATGATAACAATTAAAAGTGGAGAGCTTCTCGTAAAAAAGTATAATAAAGAGAATAATACACAATTAACGCCTAAGGAGTTTTTTAAGAGTGTTATTGCACCTTTACTTTTCTACGGTAATAGACATTTGGTTTGTTGGCAAAATAGTAAGTTCTTTCAATATATGAAAGACATTAACTCCAAGAAGAAGGAACTTAATGAGGATACATTTAATGAAGTAGTTGATGACTTCTGTAAAGAGATTGATAATCCAAGAAATAATGTTCTAACCACATTAAATATTTTTGGTGGTTGTGCCGTACCTAAATATGGTGCCACTACATTCTTTTCATACTCCGATAACCTTGATTTTAGCCAAGATGAAAGATATTACTCATTTATTGGTTCATCGGTAGCATTACTTATTGAGGGTTGGTGTGTGATGTTGGACAACGAGGATATTGTATGGGAGATTTTTAAGGGTATCGAAAAATATCGTCAAGTTATTGATACTAATGAAAACCTTTACGGAAACCAAGTATATACATGGAACACCATATACCTATTTAATAAGTACTTAGGAGATATTGATACAATATGTGATGAATATTTTAATGATAAGGGAAAAATGTCACTTAATAGTACAAGTAACGGCATTAACTTTTCTAACTTTTTGTACCTAATTCAATCACTTAATAAGAATATTAAAATGTTACATTTCTTTAATGACAATGGGCAACAAACAAGAAGTTGTACAAGTGTACTGATTGATTTGGACTATGTATCCAATCAAAGTAAAATGTTTAAACAGTTGTATCAGACTATGGATGTAGATTTTAAGTATGCTAATTTTAACAAAATTTTTGGTGGTAAAAATCTATTCTATAAGGCTATTGAAACAGGATGCATTACAAAAGGGTTTTTCAATCCGCTTCTTGATGTTAAAAAGAATGATAAGGAGAAAATTAAAAATAATAGACTTAAATATATTGAATTTATTATGACAAAAGAACAAAAGGATATGGCGTTGAGATTAGCCAAAGCTATTAAGGATAAAATGAAAGAAAATCCACGTATTGTTTATAATCCTGATATTAACTTTTTTGATGTAAAAGATACTTCTAAGTTAATTAAAAATATCTCAAAGGAATTGAAAAATCCAGAGGATTTCATTGACTTGATAGATATGATTACCGATAGTAATTTCAAACCTAATAACCTTAGTGAGTTTTTATCACTTTCAAAATTTTACTTTGCAATTGAAAATAAAAAATAATTTAATAACTAAAATTTAATATATTATGATTAATAATCAAATTTTTATTGAGAATGTTTACGCACACGATGATGCAGTTTTTCAGGTAGGTGAGAATGGTAGTAAGACTAAGTTTGACCCAATGACACGTAGACGTTACGGATATGCTAGTGGTGATAATATAAAACACTGTGTGAAGGACAAGTTTTCAGAGTTGACAGGTTTTGTTGAAGGTAAGGCAACATTTGTACGTAACGCTAAAACATCAAAATCTTCATCTGACACGAAGGAACAGGGTGAGGTATATATTGACATTAATCTCCTAAATCCATTCCATCGTATTTGGGGAGGTTTTAATCCAATCAGTGAGACTATCAAGAATGAGGTTTATAGTAAGACAGCACTTAAGAGTATTGTGGAGTTATCAAGTAATCAACCGCTTCACACACTATTGACAGCTACATCAAAGGATTGTGGTGTTAAGAAGGGTAAGTATACTGATGACATTATGTTTAAAGATAATACTTCATATTATACTCTTGAAGAGTTGATGAATGAGACAGGACTCAAGAAGAATGAGTTGTTGAAGAATTCATCTAAGTCTAACTTCTTGATGGGTAATGATACAAGTAAAGGTATCTATAAGTATAATTATGTAATTAATGTTAATGGTTTTAAATACTGTGATATCTCAGAGTATGATTTAACAGACGACATGATTATATCCCTTAAGGAAAATGGTTACGATGTTCAGACTATTGACAATAAACGCATGCTTGTAGTACCAACAGATGAGGCAGTTAAACTTTTTGAAAGTGTTGTAGATTCATTATTCTTGTGGGATTATACCGCTAACAATAGTACACACTATAATCTAAGAGAATTCCTTAGATGTACCTTCGGTGTTAATAATCCATCATATGTACCAATGTCAATCATGGGTGTTCTTTCAAATGACGGTGAGAGTGTTAATATTGAAACATTATCAGATGAAGAGATTAGTAAGTGTGGTATTTACGCCTTCACATCAAAAAATCTAAAGAAGTACCATAATGCTGACGATGTGACATATGATATCTTTGCACAGAAAAATGCAATTGAAAAAATTAAGGAACTTGGTATAGAAATTATCAAAAATATCTAAAATTTATGAATAGGAAACACCATAATGATTTGAATAGTAAGTTGTTATGGTGTTCCTATTGTATCTTATCCTAAATTTAAAGGGAATTACAACTCTGCTGAACTACTGGTACCGTATCACGAATTGTATCTTATCCTAAATTTAAAGGGAATTACAACAAGTCGGCGTAGCACTCGATTCGCTCAATGATTGTATCTTATCCTAAATTTAAAGGGAATTACAACAGTAGAGTGTGTGGAAAAGAAATTAACCAATTGTATCTTATCCTAAATTTAAAGGGAATTACAACACCTTTTTACTTGGATTAATCATTTTTTAATTGTATCTTATCCTAATTTTAATGGGAATTACAACCTAACAACTATTCCACAATTAGATACAAGATTGTATCTTATCCTAATTTTAATAGGAATTACAACGCGGGAGCTGTATCCAGGTGCATTGACGGTATTGTATCTTATCCTAATTTTAATGGGAATTACAACCAGTAAGTGTTGATATAATTTGCCCTTTTTATTGTATCTCATCCTAATTTTAATGGGAATTACAACACAGTCTGTACCCATTCCTACTAAGCCTATATTGTATCTTATCCTAAATTTAAAGGGAATTACAACTGCAAATTTACTCTTTGCTAATTCGTATAAATTGTGTCTTATCCTAATTTTAAAGGGAATTACAACAAGCAAGGTCAAGTCCTACGGGTGTCGATTGTATCTTATCCTAATTTTAAAGGGAATTACAACCGCCTTTCACGCCGAGCAATAGACTTCCTTATTGTATCTTATCCTAAATTTAAAGGGAATTACAACGCAAAGCACCACAACTTTCAGCGTCCCGAGATTGTATATTATCCTAAATTTAAATGGAATTACAACTAGGCAATGCGTACACTATTATCTTTTTTGATTGTATCTTATCCTTATTTGAAGAGGAATTACAACAATTCGTTGAGGACTTATATGTACGCAATATTGTATTTTTATCTCAATTTTAATGGGAATTACAACCAGTAGGACAGTGCGGTATTTGCAGCGAAGATTGTATCTCATCCTATTTTATGGGAATTACAACATCATCATCGCCTTTGCCCCTGCAATGAGATTATATCTTATCCCAATTTTAATGGGAATTACAAAAAACTTAAATAAATGAACAAACCTCACATTATTTTGTATTATACCCCTTTAACAGGGGATTTTTTATTAAAAAAATTTGTTTATAAGAAAAATATTTTATATATTTGCACCATAAAACAAAAAAAAACATATGAGTTGGGTTGAGGAACAAAGTTGGTTTGGTTTAGAACCTGAGGATTTAACATACGACAATGACTATTGTATTAATAATAGAATATGGAGAATGAAAAACGGTAAACATATTCCAATTACAGATATGTCTTCTGAACACATTCAAAATTGTATAAACAAGATTGTGAGAGAGGATTGGAGGGTAGAATATTTACCTATTTTAAAAACTGAATTGTTTAATAGAAAAAAATGAATAAATATGCAAGTTTTCGTTATTGGAAGTGCAATTGAAACAGCAATGTGTTTAGATAAGAAACGTCTAAACAAACAAATTATTGAATGTCAGCAAATATTGAAAGCAATATGGGGTGAAAGTAAAGCATGGGCAAATCATCCATGTACTATTCAATATAGAGAAAATGAGACGTGGTTATGGTACTATTATCAAACACTTGCGTTCTATAGGGATTATCTAAATAATGTTTCTAAACAATTTGGAGAACTTTCAATTGATGACTTAAATGAAGCAAAAATAAAAAGTATAATTGCTGATACGTATAAACCTAATTTTCATACATCCGAATATCTGGATAATATGAAAAGAAGACTTTATACCAAGAATCATGAGCATTATAAGCAATGGGAACATCTTGGTGAGAGTTACGAGAATTGGTATTGGGTAGATAATAAATGGAAAATTTATATACAAAAATAATATGGAACATGAATGTACAATAGGATTGTGGAGTGATTATGACTATTCACCATTGGTTACATTATCAGATTTAGTTGAATTGCAACCACAAACGATATATACTATGGCGATGTTGACGGATAACAGATATAATACATGCCTACAAAGATTTACACATTGTCCTTGGTGTGGTAAGAAAATTGATTGGGGGACAATAAGAAATAATTATAAAGATAAGTAAAATGAAACGTTTTCAGGATTTACAAATAGGTGATATTGTTGGAGTACTTCGATTGGGAGGAAACAATGTAATGGACTTTAAATTAAATTTTAAAGAATATAATGGTTATGAGAATATATGGCATTATGAAATATCATACTATTATTCTACAGATAACATGGAATTTGATATAGATAATAAAAAGACCTTTATTGTTATAGATGATTTTCTTATTTTCCCTATGGATAATTGGGAAGAACTTCATGAAATTTATAAGTTCGGAAAAACAGATGGGCAATTATGTTTAAAATATAGTATTGAAAATTTATTAAAAAGATATTAAACATGGAAAAACTTACAATTGAAATACTAAAGAAGAATAACCTTATTGCATATGAATATGTAAGAGGTTCTAATCTATATAATACGGCTCTTCCTGAAGGAAAGAGTGATATAGATATTGGTGGCGTGTATATACTTCCTAATGATTATCTATTAGGACTACCTGAAAATTATACACCGCAAGTAAGTGATGAAACAAATGATACAACCTACTATGAACTAGGTAGATGGGTGGAGCTTCTTATGAAATGTAATCCAACTGCAATAGAATCATTGTTTGTCCCAGAAGATAAGATTATTGGGCCCATACATCCTTCTGTTCAAATTTTTATTGATAATAGGGATATGTTTCTAACTAAAGAAATATTTAAAACGAATCTTGGATTTGCATATAATCAAGTAAAACGAGCAAGAGGTCTTAATAAAAAGATTGTTAACCCGATTACTGAACGTAAAACTGTTCTTGATTTTTGTTATGTTCCATATAACCAGGGTACAAAACATGTTGAAAAATGGCTGGCTGATAATGGTCTAAAACAAAAGTATTGCGCCTTAGTACCACTTCCAAATATGCATGATGTATATGGACTTTATTATGATTTTGGAACACATATTATTTGCGAATATGGTATTGATTTAAGAGATGGAGGACACCTTTTAGCATTAGACAAAGTTTTTAAGAAATATGCAGCTAAAGATGGAGTAAATCAACATAAACTTTTTGCACAATCTATTGATAAGTATTGTGAATATAATTCAATCTTTGATATTGTGCCATCAGGATACCATGGAATAGTTTCTGAAAATAGCGAGAGCAATGATGTAAGACATGAAGCCGTCCCTAAGGGTAAAACCCCTATTATAATTATGTCCTTCAATAAAGATGGTTATACCGTCCATTGTAAGAAATATAAGGAATATAAAGAGTGGGAAGCTAAACGTAACCCTGTAAGATATGAAAGTAATCTATATAAAAACTATGATTCTAAAAATATCTATCATACAATTAGATTAATTCATATGAGTAAAGAACTTGCTGAAAATAAAGGTTTTAACATTGTAAGAACATGGGATAGAGATTTTCTTATTGATATTAGAAATCATAAATTTGAATATGACTATATCATGGATTATGCCAATAATGTCTACAATGAAACTATGGAAAAAATAAATGATTGCAAACTTCCAGAAACGGTAGATAAAGATAAAGTAAATGAGTTGTTAATCCAAGCAAGAAAAATGTGTAATTAAAAATGGGAGGTTTTAAACCTCCCATTCTTTTTATAAACCTAAATATTCTTCAATTTTTCTAAGCCTTTCTTTTAACATTTTATTTTCTTCATAAAGTTTATCTACAGCAGCTAACGCCACAATTGAAAGTTTTTCATAAGAAACAGCTAATTTACCATTTTCATCTTCTGATACTAATTCTGGATATTGTTCTTTTAATGCTTGAGCTGAAGTACCTATTTGCATTATTTCACTACCCTTATATTTAAAATATTTTTTAGGTAATTTAACTAAATCTTCTAAATTGCATTCAATATCATTATAAAAATTTTTATAACGTTCATCAGATTCGGCATATAAATTACCGTTACTTGCATATATCTTACTGCTGTATTTTAAAGTATCTATAGTAGAATCTCCATCACCATTTTTAATACCCACTAAATATGTTTTTTCTGCGTCTTCTTTAAATGCGTATATTTCTTGTGACATA
>JAEIGA010008066.1_pt1 | contig 15966 bp, 14 predicted proteins | sample 9270691 | NCBI WGS metagenome assembly JAEIGA01 (sample SAMN17057246, study PRJNA624740) | gut metagenome | biome: biome; isolation source: fecal sample | host: Bos grunniens | place: China: Xizang | collected 2019
ATGGATTTCATCCGTGCCTAAACATATCGAACTTTTCAAAGCCTGCGGATACAAAGTGCCCAAATATGCACACACACCCCAGGTGCTTAAAATCGATGAAGAAACAGGTGACAAACGCAAGCTTTCAAAGAGAAAAGACCCTGAAGCTGCTGTGGGATATTTTGTTGAAGGCGGTTTCCCGAAGGAGAGCGTGCTCGAATATCTTCTCACTCTTATCAACTCAAACTTTGAGGATTGGAGAAGAGCAAATCCCAAGGCTTCAATTTATGAATTCCCCTTCAATCTCAAAAAGATGAGCTCAAGCGGATGCTTGTTTGACCTTGTTAAGCTCAATGACGTGAGCAAAAATGTTATTTCGGTAATGACCGCAAAGCAGGTTTATGAGAATGTTGCAGAATGGGCAAAAGTTTATGACCCTGATTTTGCAGAGCTTTTCTGTGCAGACCCCGAATTCTCAACTGCGGTTATGAATATTGACAGAGAAAATCCCAAACCCCGTAAAGACATTGCAAAATGGAGCGAGGTCAAGGATTATGTTTCATATCTTTATAATCCTGTTTACACTGCGGATTACTCTCTTCCCGAAAATGTTTCAAAGGAAGATGCCGCTGCAATTGCAGAAAAATATCTTTCGGAATTTTCTCTTGCAGATGATAAAGACCAATGGTTTGCCCGCCTTAAGGATATGTGCGAACCTCTGGGATTCACCCCCAATGTTAAGGAATACAAGAAAAATCCCGATGCTTTCAAGGGTCATGTAGGCGATGTTTCAACAGTTATCAGAATCGCTTTGACTTCCCGCAGAAACACCCCTGACCTTTATTCAATAATGCTTCTTCTCGGAGAAGATGAAATCAAAGCAAGACTCAGCGACGCAATAAGCAGCTGGAAATAACGAAAGGAAGTAACCAAAAATGGAAGAAATGATAACCAACTCAAATTTTATATATGACTTCATCGATGAAGACCTTGCAAAAGGTGTCAACACCAGAATCCAGACCCGTTTCCCGCCCGAACCCAACGGTTATCTTCACATCGGTCACGCAAAGGCAATCTGCATTGACTTCGCAACAGCCGAAAAATACGGCGGTGAATGCAATCTCCGTCTTGACGATACCAACCCCTCAAAAGAAGATGTTGAATATGTTGATGCAATCAAAGCGGATATTGAATGGCTCGGCTTTAAATGGAACAAGGTTCTTTATGCATCAAGCTATTTTGATTTCATTTATGAATGCGCAATAAAGCTCATCAAAAACGGCAAGGCTTATGTCTGCGACCTTTCCGCTGATGAAATCAGAGAATACAGAGGCACTCTCACAGAGCCGGGTAAGAACAGCCCCTACCGTGAGCGTTCAGTTGAAGAAAACCTTGACCTCTTTGAAAGAATGACCAAGGGTGAATTTGCAGACGGTGAAAAAACCCTCCGCGCAAAAATTGATATGTCATCACCCAACATCAATATGCGCGACCCCGTTATCTACAGAATTGCTCACGTTACCCATCATCAGACGGGCGATAAGTGGTGCATCTATCCCATGTATGACTTTGCTCATCCCCTTTCTGATGCAAGAGAAGGTGTAACATATTCTCTTTGCTCACTTGAATTTGAAAATCACAGACCTCTTTATGATTGGTTCATCAAAGAAATCGGATTTGAAGAGCCTCCCAGACAGATTGAATTTGCACGCCTTAACCTCAACTATTGCGTAACCAGCAAGAGATATAACCTTGCAATGGTTCAGAACGGCACGGTTGACGGCTGGGATGACCCCAGAATGATTACCCTCAGCGGTATGAGAAGAAGAGGCTACCCCGCAGCTGCAGTTCGTGAATTCATCAATCGTATCGGTGTTTCAAAGGCAGACAGCGTTGTTGACTACGGTCTGCTTGAAGCTTGCGTAAGAGATAATCTCAACGAAAATGCACCCCGTGCAATGGCTGTTCTCCGTCCCCTCAAGGTTGTTATTGATAACTATCCCGAAGGACAGAGCGAGGCAATCGAGGTTGAAATCAATCCTCTCAAGCCCGAGCTCGGCACAAGAACCGTTCATTTCTCAAAAGAAATCTTTGTTGAGCGCGATGACTTTATGGTTGAGCCTCCCAAGAAATATTTCAGACTTTTCCCCGGCAATGAAGTTCGCCTCAAGAGTGCATATCTCGTAACCTGCAACAGCTGGGAAACCGATGAAGACGGCAATATCACCTGCCTCCATTGCACCTATGACCCTGAAAGCAAGGGCGGTGAAGCTCCCGACGGAAGAAAGGTCAGAGGCACAATTCATTGGGTAAGTGCTTCAGACAGCGTACCCTGCGAAATCCGTCTTTATGACCGTCTTTTCAGCGCAGAAGATCCCATGGCAGACGGCAAGGAAAATTATCTTAACCATCTTAACCCCAACTCACTTGAAATTCTTGAAGGATGCCTTGTTGAGGGCGGACTCAAAGATTCAGAATGCGGCAACACATTCCAGTTTATGCGTCAGGGCTATTTCTGTGTAGACAAGAGAAGCGAACCCGGAAAGCTTGTTTTCAACCGCACGGTTGCCCTCAATTCCTCTTGGAAATAAAGGAGTGATAAAATGAAATACGTTCTTAAAATCGTAAATGCCATTCTTTCAATTTCAATTATACCCGCTGCAATTTTTCTTGAATTTATTTTCATTCAGATTTCACCGACAATTGCAGAAGTAGGCGTTGAAGAATCCTTCAGCCTTAAACGTTTCTATGATATATTCGTTACAGGAACAGACCCCTTTGCCCTTTTGATAAGCGGAGATTCCGTTTTCGTCTGGCCTGTCGCATTTGACCCCCTCAAGCCTTATCTTATCGCTTCAGTCGTTTTCTTTGCTCTTGCAATCATAACCGCACTTTTCATTTTTGTGTGGTCAATATGCAGCGAAAAGCGACTTCCTGTTATAATCGCAGGCGGTTCAGGAATTCTTTTCACCATTCTTATGACAGTTTGCTTCTCCGCAGGTGCCAATCTCCTGACTTCAGGCGAAATCAATGTTATTCAGGCTCTTTCGGGCGGAGGAATAATCGCCTCATTGTTAGGCGGTTTCGTTTCGATTGACACATTTATGCTTGGCGCATTCAAAAATGCATTCATCATTATTTTTGCTATCATCATTCTCTGGACTCTTGCTTTCATCCTTGTTGATTTAGGTGATGAAAAAGAGCCGAAACCCGCAAAAAGCAAAAAACATTGACATAAAAAATACTCTCTGAAGCGAAACTTCAGAGAGTATTTTTTTATTTCACCGTAAATTCGGTTTTGAGCTTTTTAACATCATTTTCATATGTTCCCGTTATGGCTTTTTCTGATTTAAAGGTAAAGTACAGTTTATCCTTCACCTGTGTAAATTCAGGCTCTTTCTCAAAATTGGGAAGCATGAAATCATAAACGCTTTCGTTAAAACAGAAATAATATGTTGTTTCGCTTAATTTCTGACCCTTGCCGTCATACTCAACAACAATATAAACCAGATGGTCATTTTCGCCTCTGTAGCCTACAATACGCTTATTTTCAAGCGACACGCTCAGACCTTCTATTACTTCCATCTGCGCCTTTGAGCGTTCATCACTCTCAAACTCGCCGCCTTGTGAGCATGAGCAAAAAGCTGTCACGAATATGAGTGCAACTAAAAACAAACTGATTATTTTTTTCATTTTATTCACCGCTTATTTTTTATAGGCTGCAATGCCGCCTTTTTTATCATAAAGTTCTGCACATTCCTTGCATATTTTAAGCGAAAGCTCAATGCACTCGGGGCTGATATTATCCCATGTGTCAAGGCGGGTATGATAATATTTCTGGGGGTCATGGTTAACACCGCAGAAGCCTGCCGCATCAAGACCTTCCTGAGCAAAAGCATCCGAGTCAATAGCGCCGGGATAAAGCTTTGCTCTGGGCATATCAATACCGCAGTTTATACCTGCTTCGTGAATAAGGTCGCCAACCGCTTTGCTGGAGCGAACCGAACCTGTGCATCCGATGTTATATATCTGAAGCTGCTCAATTTCTCTCATTGTGTCCATCGCAATGAAAATTGTTTCTGTTTCAAGGAATTCCTTCTTATGCTTTCTTGCAAAAGCTCTTGAACCTCTTATGCCCGCTTCTTCAGAGCCTGCAAGAAGGCAGCAAACCTCTGTGTTTTCAAATCTTTCATCTGCATCGGTCATATCTTTAAGAACAGCCATGGCAATATAGTTTGCGGAAAGATTGTCGTTTGCACCCTGAATATCGGTTTTCCAGTTGATGAAGAACATAATTGCAATAAATCCGGGGATAAGGCAAAGGCTTATTATTCCTGCAACCTTCCAGAAGCCTTCCATTTCGGGGGCAACAAAACCGTTTGAAATGGTTGCAACAAGCTGTGCAACGCTCAATCCGAAAACAACAAACATGCCGATGATCGCACTTGCCATAACGGGAGCGACAAGCTTAAGACCGCCGAGATATGTATAAGTCCATTCATTTGCAACGTCGGTGTGTCCGCCGAATATGATGCGGCGCTTAACTTCGCCCTTGGGCTTTCTTACGGCATAAACATTTCTTGAAACCCTTTTGGGGAAAAGGAAATCAACAAATTCTCTGTAAAGCATAAACTCAAATATAAACATAAGAACCGCAAGAGTCATAAGCACGGCTGAAACAATGCTTGCCCAAGCCGCTTTCTCTGCAAGCCAGAACATAGCTACAGAGATAACGCCGAAAACAGCCGCAATGGGAATAAAGCCCATAAAAGCTTTGGAATGAATTTCAAAATCCTCTGAAATAACTTCATCGGAATATTTTGAAAGCTCTTTTTTCAGATAATCCTGCGCATCTCTTTCCGACTGTGTACCCGGCTCACGCTTTTTAAAGTTTTCGCAGATATAACGGATGCCGTCAGTCATATACTTAAGAGTTTCTTTTGACACTTTCTTTGCCATTTTCACTTTCTCCTTTTATCCTCTAGTTTTTCTTGATAAACTTCGGAAGCACAATGCAGCCGACTATAACAGCAACTGCAATCACCGCCGCAATTATCACAAATGTCATATCGGTGCTTCCCGTTTCGGGCACGTTAACATCTGCGGCAAACGCAGAAATTGCAGCCGTTACAACACCGAGAAGCATTACTGCACATAAAAGAATTGCAACAATTCTTACAAAAAGATTATGTCTTTTCATTTTTCTGAATCCTTTAATCAATTTTAAGAAGTTTCTTCATTGCTTCGCCAAGGTCTAAAGCAGTTTTGGTTGCTTCATCCTTTGTTTTTCCGCAGCCCGTGATATAAACCTTTATTTTAGGCTCTGTTCCGGAAGGACGCACAATTGCAAAATTGCCGTCAGGCAATGAATAGGCAAGAACATTTGATGAGGGAAGACCGATTCCGGAAATTTCTCCGCTTTCGGTATCGGTAATTGTTCCCGCTTCAAAATCATGAACCTTAAGCACCTTAAGACCTGCAAGCTCTGCGGGGGGATTTTCTCTGGTTTCGCTCATAATCTGAGCCATTTTCACCATTCCGCTTGCGCCCTCAAAAGCAAAGTTATAAAGGCTGTTGATATAAATTCCGAATTCGGCATAAATATCATTAAGCACATCAACAAGAGTTTTTCCGATGCTCTTATAATAAGCCGCCATTTCGCAAATCATAAGCGAAGCGGCAACGGCATCCTTATCTCTCGCGTGAGTTCCGATAAGATAGCCGTAGCTTTCTTCAAAGCCCATAATAAATCTGTGTTCATCGCCTGTTTTCTCAAGATTTGCAATGAATTCGCCAACATATTTGAAGCCTGTCAGCACATCAACAACCTTGCAACCGTATTTGGCTGCGACAAGGTCAATAAGTCTTGTTGAAACAAAAGATTTTGTCATCAACGAATTTTCGGGCAATGTGCCTTTTGCTTTTCTTTGAGAAAGCATATATTCCGCAAGAAGAACACCAACATCGTTGCCTGAAAGGAGCACATATTCTTCACCTGTGAGCACAGCGATACCCACTCTGTCGCAGTCGGGGTCCGTTGCAAGAAGAAGGTCTGCCTTTTCTTCTTTGGTCATTTCAAGTCCACACTCGAAAACCTGACGGATTTCGGGGTTGGGATAGGGGCAGGTGGGGAATCTGCCGTCGGGCATTTCCTGCTCTTTAACAATTTTAACATTCCTGAAGCCTGCTCTGTCAAGAACTGTTCTTACAGGGATATTTCCCGTTCCGTTAAGGGGAGTATATATAATTTTAAGGTCGCTTTCCTTGATTATTTCGGGGTGAATGGGTCTTTGCATAACAAGCGAATAGAATTCTTCAACAATTTCATCGCTGATATATTCAATCATTCCCTTTTCAAGCGCTTCTTCAAATGAAACTCTCTTCACATCGTTGAACATATCAACCTTCTGAATATATGAATAGGTTGCAAAAGCCGCTTCTTCGGTCATCTGATAACCCGCGGGGTCATAACATTTATATCCGTTATATTTTGAGGGGTTATGGCTTGCGGTAACAACAATTCCGCTGTCACACTTAAGACGCATAACGGCATATGATAAAAGAGGCGTCGGCATAAGTCGGGGGAAAATATAGGTTTTGATTCCGTTTGCCGCAAGAACCTCGGCACACTGCTTTGAAAAAACATCGGAATTGATTCTTGAATCATAGCCGATTGCAACGCTTGCGCCCTCGCCTTTTCCGTTAAGATAATCGGCAAGACCCTGCGTTGCCTGACACACGGTATAAGTGTTCATTCTGTTTGTTCCCGCACCGAGAACTCCGCGAAGACCCGCAGTTCCGAATTCAAGGTTTTTATAAAATCTGTCAAGAATTTCTTCGTCATTGCCGTCAACAGCAAGCAATTCAGCGTGGATTTCTTCGTTATCCGCCGTGCTGTCAACCCAAAGCTGATAAAGCTTTTTCACATCGTTCATAAAGCGACCCCTTTTCATAAATATATACTATTATATATTACCTTGTTTTTTTCCTCGTGTCAATAAAGATTAATTGACTGAGCTGACAAAAAATGATATACTGTATAATATTCGCTCGGGAGGTATTTATATGAGTCCTTTTGTTCTTATTATAAATAAAATTTTATCCGTTATCTTTTCGGTTATTCTTATCCCCTTCTCGCTTCTCACCCACGGTCTTGACCTTGTTCCTGCGGGTGAAAGGCTTGAAGAGAGCAAAACGAATATCGTTGGTATCGGCGCATATTTTCGCTCGCAGGGCATTGCAACCGACGGCGAAACTTTCTATTTTTCTTCTAAAACAACAATAATCCGCACCGAAGATGATTACAGAACTCTTGTTAACGCAAACTATTCCGCAATCCCTGAAGAGCTTTCCGAAAACTACGGAATTGCCCATATCGGCGGAATGAGTTATTATAACGGAAAAATCTATGCGGGTCTTGAAGACAGCAAGGTCTGGGATTATCCCATAGTCGGTGTTTACGATGCCGTAACTCTTGAGCTTCTTGAATATTACATTCTTGATCCGGAATTGGTAACAAGAGGATTGCCCTGGGTCTGCGTTGATCCCGAAAGCGGTATCCTTTACTGTACCGACCATTCAAAAAAGCCGACGCTCCTTCTTTCTTATGATATTGAAAACGGCATGAAGCTTATTGAAAAAACAGAGCTTTCAATATCTGTTCCTTCAATTCAGGGCGCCGAAATTTATAACGGCATAATTTATGCCGCTTCCAACGATGAAACCCAGGCGGTTTACACCATCAATCCTGAAAACGGCAATGCCGAAAAGCTTTTTGACCGCAATCTCGTCGGCACAAGCGAAGGCGAAGGAATGACAATCCTCATCAGAAACGGCAAGCCCGTAATTGTTGCAATGGATATGGGTGCAATTTTCATCAACGCGTTTGTGCGTGAGTATAATATTCTCGGAGGGAAATAAAAATGAATAAAAAAATTATTGCGGCAGTTGCCGCAGTTGCGGTTGCGATTGTTTGCATCTGCGTTGCAATCGGAGTTAAATTTTCGGCGTCCGATAAGCTTCCTGCCGCACCCGTTGCAGGCACAACCGCACAGCCCGAAACAACGGAAAATAATTTCACTTTTCCGCTGACAACAACCGCTCTTCCTGAAGAAACAACAGAGAAATCTGAAGAAACCGAAACCGCAACAGTTACCGAAAAGCCCGAAGAAACCTCTGTTACCGAAAAAATAACCGAACTCACAGCCCTTGTGAACAAAGCTTTTTCAGAGGTTTTCACTCTTCCGAAAGCACCGAAATATATTCCGCCCGCAATCAACATAAACTTTGACACAGCAAAGCTGGCATCATATAAATATGACCCCGACGGCAACTATTATTACACCGATGATAAGGACTGCTGGCAGAGCAATCTGGGCTTCACTCAGGTTTATGATAATCTCGCAGTTATCAGCGTGATGTATTATGACACCGTTCGCACAACCTTTGAATACGAAGGCAAGGAATGGATGATTCAGATGTGGAAGGGTCAGTACGGCTACGCTTTTGTGGGCAGCGAGGTCGGCGTTTACACAAGAAAAATCGGCAACGATTCGCTTCCCTTCAAGTGTGCTGACAAAGAAGATTGGCTCAAAATGGAAATGGCTTTCATCTGGGATGAAATGCATGACGGAAATTATCAGACCATTTTCAACAGAGATTATGACGATTACTGGTGGTGTACAGGCTTCGTTGTTGGCTTTGAAGCTGCCGCATCAATGAAAAACCGCACGCAATTCCGCATTGTTCACCATATCACTTTCAAGACCGAAGAAATGGCAAATCTCTTCTGCGAAGCATTTGAAGCAAACGGTTTCGAGCGTGTTTCAAAACTCAACAAAAACGAGGTTGACACCTTCGTTCAGGTCGGCAAGGATGTTGGCTTTGTCTGGCAGAATCTTAATCAGCATATAATTTAATATAAAATCAACAGTCAAGGGCGGCTTGAATACAAGCTGCCCTTTTCTTTTAAGATAAAATAAAAAGAGCCCTCAATAAGGGCTCTTAATTATTTTCAGGAATTAGTCTTCTTTCTTTGACTTAATTACAACCGCTGCGCTTGTTGCAAGAGCAAGAAGAGCGATTGCGGGAACAACGATGCCGCTGCCTGTGTTGGGGATTGTGCCGTCAACTGCTGCGGGCTTCTTTGTGGTTGTTGTGTCACCGTCATCAAATGATGTTGTTGATGATTTTGTGGGAGCAACTGTTGAACCCTTATCGGTTGTTGTTGCTTTATTGGTTGTTGAAGCCTTGTCTGTTGTTGTAGCTTTATCGGTTGTTGTTGCTTTTGTTGTGGTTGTTGTAGTTGTTTTGCCGATTGAATCGCCGGGATCATCGGGATCTGTTGTTGTAGCCTTTGTTGTGGTAGTTGTTGTAGTGGTTGTAGTTGTTGTAGTTGTGGTTGTAGTTGTGGTTGTTGCTGTGGTTGTTGTTGTTTCATCTTCAGGAGCTGCGAAAGCTGTGATGGAGCAAAGTGAAGCAACAGCAAGCATAAGTGCAAGTGCAATAGCAATTGTCTTTTTCATTTCATTTACCATCCTTTTCAAAAATTATGTTTGCTTTGGGTATTTGTGCATACAATATTATTTTACACGCAGTTCTATGCTTTGTCAAGAGTTATGATTTACCATATATATATGTATTTTCATATACAATACAAGGCAAAATAACTATAAATTTATATGAAAGGAGCTTTTTTATATGCCCTTTAGTTTTCAGAAAAGCAAAAACAATAAAGCCCAATGGCATTTCGACGGCAAAACCGAGCGCAAATCATATGAATTGAATAACGATAAAATTCATAATGATGTTCTCGGTAGCTACACGGGAACGCCCTATGACGGCGAAGAACCCGAGCAGGATGCCGATGACCTTTAGAAATGCTGTCGGGTGCACTGTGCCTGTGCACCCGACTCCACTTCATCTTTTATCCCCTTTCCCGCATCCTTTCCCCAAAGAATGCGGGAGCAATATGAGAATTCCGCATTGCCCTCCATCCGTTATTTCGGGCACGGGAAGTTCTTATATAATCTGAATGCCCGTTACCGAGCTGTCTGTGATTGAAAATGCGGTGATTTTGTTGCCAGAAACGGTATAGAGTGTGTCACCGATACTTGTTGCTCTGACTGCCATATCACCGAAAGCGCTGCCCGCATCGTGATTATAAATTCCAACGGGTGAAATAATTCCGTCGGTAACTTTCAGAAGAACATATGATGACATCTTTGCGCCCGTTGCAGGATTAATTTTAATCATGGGAATTCCGAGAAGGTTCTTTTCAGAATCAACCATGATGCTCTTCTTATCGCTCTCGTCAGGAATAACGAACTTACCCGTAAGCTCATATTCAGAAAGAATCTTCGGAAGCGATGCATCCGTTCCGAGAAGAGAAAGCTCAATTCCGCCCTGCTCTGAATCCAGAGGCTTTAAGGTTTCAAGGCAAAGGAGCATGGTATCCGAAACCGAATAAAGAGTTTCGGCAAAACCCATGTTTTCAAAAACGCCTGCTTTCTTCGGCTTTGCGGGATCGGAAAAATCAACAACAGTTGCTGTTTCAGCTCCTTCGGAATAAATATAACAGCTTGTGCCGATAAATTTAATTCCCCTGATGTTTTCTCCCGGATGAAGTCCTTCAAGCTTTCCGACAAGCTCCATTTTTTCATCAAGAACATAAACGCCCGTTGCCGAAACTCCTTTCGAAGCAACAACAACACCGTCTGATGCTGAATTGAAACAGATGTTTCCGATAACGGAACCGTCTGCAACATAGGAACCTGCAAATCCGATGGTATCTTCGCTGAAATCAAATCTGTAAATCTCGGTTAATGTTTTATGATTTCCCGATTCATCGGCATCAACCGAAACAAAGCCCCTTGTGAAAACAATCGCATCTGATGAACATGAAACTGTTTTTCCGCTGCCCAGAACAGCAAGACAATCAACCTTATCCGAGAAATCCTCAATATTCGTTGAGGTTACAAAAAGATAGGAAGCATCGGGGTCATTAACTGCAATAAAGATATTTTCCGCATCCGGAACATTAACCTCTCCGTTGACACTGTATGAGGGAATTGCTTCCGCTGCTGCAGATGCCGCCGAAATGGACTTGGCGGTGACAAGACAAAGATTTTTACCCGATATTCCTGACGAAATATATTTTCCGTCCTGAACATGTTCCCGAACCTTAACGGGAGATGTGGGGTCTGTTATATCATAATAAACCGCAACGGTGGAAAGCTTGTCATAAGCATTTGAATCTGCAAGAGTGTAGCTGTAGCGGTTCATAAGTGCAATCAGCTTGTTTCCTTCAAGATAAATTTCAAAGCATTCGTCAACCTCAGAAGTGCTTCCCGTATCGGAAAGAATTATCGTTGCCGCTATGCCCATCTCATTTGCGGGAACCGCTTTAACTATCTTGATTTGCTCAACCGCCGTGCCTGTTTCTGCATTTTCACCCTTTGCCGCAACATATATATATGTTCCGTCGGTTCTTATAATGTCCGCCTGAGTTTTTCTGATTACTTCAACGCTTCCGGCAATAACATTCTCAACATCGGTTTTTTCCGATTTATAGTTTTCAGGAACCGCCGACTTGTTGCTGAACAATCTGTCTATTATATTGGCCTGCGTTGTTGACGGATTTGTTTTGTCTTTTGCTTCATCAGGCTTGTTGCCCGGCTTTTGTTCTTTATCCTTGCCGAGTATTTTTTCAACTGTTCTTTCAATTTCTTCATAGCTTTCCGCGCTCTTGACAAGCACTCCGCTTCTGCCTGAAGAATCCGAAGGCAGAACCATTACTCCGCTTTCATATCTCATGAATAAAGCGCAGCCTACTATAACTGCAAGCATGGCGGCAATTGCCGTAAGTTTGCGTAAACCGATGATATTGCTGTTTCTGTTAGCCCCCGTTTCACCGGAAAAATCCTTTATTTCTTTCCCCTCGCTGTCCTTAAGCATCTTAACAACGCTCTGTTTCTGAAGCTTAAGCGGAACATTTATGCCGTCACTCTGCTTGCTGAATTCATTGCGAAGCATTTCAACCGTTTGCTTATCTTTATTTCTCATTCTCATCACCCTCCTTCCTTATCAGTTTCCGCCGTCAAGAACGGTTCGCATTTTTTTAAGAGCTCTTTTTAGTTTTGAGCGTACCGTTGATGACGGACAGTCAAGTATTTCGGCAATCTCGTGACTTCTGTAACCGCCCAACACGCTGAGCAGAACAATTTCTCTTTCCTCTTCGGAAAGAGTTTCAAGAGCGCTCTGCAATTCATACGAAAGCTCTATGCTTCCGAATGATGCAGGCTCTTCATATCCCCCGTTTTCATCATCAAGACTTGCCATGGAGTTTTGCTTTTTGGTGTTTGTGTAATATCTTTTGCAGGTGGCGCAGAGTATTTTGAAAAGCCATCCTTTAAATGCCTGCGCCTTTTTGAGAGACTTTATCTGGCTGAATGCGGATAAAACCGCATCGGAGACCGCATCCTGAGCAAGACTTTCGCTGCCTGTTACATAACAAGCGTAGCAATACATTTCTTTATAATAAAGCTCATACAGTTCTCCGAACGCTTCGGCATTTCCGTTTTTCGCCGAAGTTACTAGTTCGTTAATCTGAGTGCTCAAGACCGACCCTCCTTACCGCTCTCACTTAATAAGTGTTGCAAAAGTTTATTTTTGTTGCATTAATTTTAAAAAAATTTTTATTTTTTATTTTTCACCGCAAATAATATAACCGAAACCAAAAAATAAAGCAAGGTGATTGTTATTAAGAAAGTATTAATTATCATTTTATCGCTCTGCCTTTTGCTCTCTTACGGCTGCAAAGGCAGAATGACTCCGGAGGAATATGATGCAAACGCAACCGCCGCTGTTGAAGATAACCGCACGGTGCTGACCTCTCCCTATACGGGAATGGAGTTGCTTGAAAAAGAAACTTTTCAGGTGCACGACCCCGAAAACACCCGAGGACTTTCCGTTAAAAAAATCGAGCACAGCTACGGCGGTGCAAAAAACGGAATTGTTCACGATATTTCCGCGCAGGCCCAAAGATTTTTTGAGCAGAAAAACTATAAAGCCTTCTGCTATGACACAAGCGGCAAAAAAGTTCTGTATCTTACCTTTGATTGCGGATGGGAAAACGGCTACACCTCAAAAATCCTTGATATTCTTGAAGAAAAAGATGTTCCCGCCGCATTTTTCTGCACTCTTGAACACATTGAGGCTGAACCCGAGCTTATCGGCAGAATGATTAATAACGGGCATATAATCGGAAATCACTCTTCAAAGCATCCCGATTTTTCGGAAATTTCCAGAAGCCGTATGGCAAGCGAAATCCTCACCTGCACAAATTATCTTCGCGAAAACTTCGGCTACAGTTCAAAGTTTTTCCGTTTTCCCGAAGGTGCCTACAGCGAAAATGCACTTGAGCTTGCAGGTGCAATGGGATACACAAGCGTTTTCTGGTCTTGCTCTTATGCGGATTGGGATGCCGAAAATCCCAAAGGCAAAGAATATGCGTTTGATAAAGTAACCTCACGGCTTCACCCGGGTGCCGTGATTCTTCTTCATTCCGTTTCTCCCGATAACGCCGCCGCGTTGAGCGATATTATAGATTATGCCCGTGCAAGCGGATATGAATTTTTATCTCTCAACGAGTATAAGCCTATTTAAAAGCAGAGCGTTCTCTGCTTTACATAAAACCGAAACTGTGCTATAATATTTCCGGTGAATTATATGGAACTTAAAAAGAATAACAGAATAAAACTTAATATAGAAAGCTGCTCCTCAAACGGAAGCGGTGTCGGAAAATATAACGGCATGGCAATTTTTGTTCCCGCAACAGCAGTCGGCGACGAAATAACCGCCCATATTCTTAAGGTGAAGAAATCCTATGCCTTTGCCAAGGTTGAAGAAATTCTTAACCCTTCGCCCGACAGAATAACACCCGATTGCCCCGTTTATCTCAAATGCGGAGGCTGTGTATTTTCTCATATGGAATATTCCGCAGAAGCTGAACTAAAAGCCTCTCATGTTAAGGAATGCTTCAGGAGAATCGGTGATGTTGAACCTGAATTTGAAGAGGTTATTTCCGCAAAAAATACCGAAAGATACCGCAACAAGGCTCAATATCCCGTTGCCAAAGAGGGAGCTGAAATTAAAACAGGCTTTTACTCACCTCACAGCCACCGAGTTGTTCATTGCCCCGATTGCAGACTTCAGCCCGCAGAATTTGCGGATATTCTTTCAGTTTTCAGCGAATATATCAGCAAAAACAATGTGCCTGTTTATGATGAAACGAACCATAAAGGTCTGCTTCGCCATATATATATCAGAAAAGGTTCTGCAACAAACGAAATTATGGTTTGCGCAGTAATCAACGGCAACAAGCTCCCTGCCGAAGATAAGCTTGTTTCATCGCTTCTTGAGGCAAACGAAAACATAAAAAGCATACTCATAAACATTAACAAGAAAGACACCAATGTTATCCTTGGTTCTGAATGCCGTCTGCTTTGGGGAAGCGAATATATAACAGATATTCTCTGCTCAAAAAAATTCAGAATTTCTCCGCTTTCTTTTTATCAGGTAAACCGTGACCAGGCAGAAAAGCTCTATGGCAAAGCCGCTGAATATGCCGCACTCACAGGCAACGAAACCGTGCTTGACCTTTACTGCGGTGCGGGCACAATCGGTCTTTCGATGGCAAATAAAGCAAAACAGATAATCGGAGTTGAAATAATTCCCGAAGCTATAGAAGACGCAAAAATAAATGCGGAAATCAACGGCATTGAAAACGCACGCTTCATCTGCGGTGATGCACCGCAAGCGGCAAAAATGCTCAAAGAGGAGGGAATCACTCCCGATGTTATTATCCTTGACCCTCCCAGAAAGGGCTGCTCACCCGAAATGGTTGAAACAGCCGCCGCAATGAAACCCGACAGAATAGTTTATGTTTCCTGTGACCCTTCAACGCTCGCGCGTGACTGCGGAATTTTCAAAACTCTCGGATACACCGCAATAAAAGCTACTCCCGTTGACCTCTTTCCCCGAACCGGGCATATAGAGTGTGTGACACTTCTCACAACACAACAATGATATATTCAAAGCCGTCGTTTTCCGACGGCTTTCTGTTTTATTTTCGTTAAAACTCTTGCTTTTTTTCAAATGTTTTATTATAATAACTGCGTTATGTTAAAATGGCGGAGAATCGGGTTATGATGAAATCCAATCTTTGCCAAAAGAAAGGAAGGATATTAAAAATGTCTGCAATTTTTGCGAATTTAGGCAATCTCGAATGGCAGCAGGCCGTTATGTGGATTATCGGCGGTGTGCTTATTTTCCTTGCTATCAAAAAGGAAATGGAACCCACTCTGCTTCTTCCCATGGGCTTCGGTGCAATTCTCGTTAACCTCCCCGAATCAGGTGCAAAAGCTGTTATCGACCATCTTTTTGATATTGGTATTGACAGCCACGAGCTTATGCCCCTTATTCTGTTTATCGGTATCGGCGCAATGATTGACTTCGGTCCCCTTCTCAGCAATCCCAAGCTTATGCTTTTCGGTGCTGCGGCACAGTTTGGTATTTTCTTCACCCTCTGCCTTGCATCGCTCTTCGGATTTGACCTCAAGGATGCAGCTTCAATCGCTATCATCGGTGCAGCTGACGGCCCCACATCAATCTTCGTTGCAAATATGCTCAAATCAAACTACACAGCAGCAATCATGGTTGCCGCTTATTCTTATATGGCTCTTGTTCCCATTGTGCAGCCCCCCATCATCAAGCTTTGCACAACAAAGAAAGAGCGTCTTATCCGCATGAAGAACACAGGCAAGCCCGTTTCAAAGATGACTAAGATTCTCTTCCCCATCGTTGTAACAATCATTGTTGGTCTTGTTGCTCCCGATGCGGTTGCTCTTATCGGTTTCCTTATGTTCGGTAACCTCATCAGAGAATGCGGCGTTCTCAATTCGCTTTCAGAAACCGCACAGAATGTTC
>JAEIGA010008067.1_pt1 | contig 15965 bp, 3 predicted proteins | sample 9270691 | NCBI WGS metagenome assembly JAEIGA01 (sample SAMN17057246, study PRJNA624740) | gut metagenome | biome: biome; isolation source: fecal sample | host: Bos grunniens | place: China: Xizang | collected 2019
CCTTGAACTGCCCGAGGATATTCCATATAGGTCGATTATCCTGTTCAAGATCACCAACATGGACAAAGACCAGGTAGCGGTCTACCAACGAAGAAAAGAATAACAATTTACCCCCGGCTATCCTCACGGACGGTCGGGGGTGTCTCATTTATTAACAACTACTTATGGCTTCCTCTCATGTACGCATAGATATGACTACGAAAGACGTCTATACCCCATGGCCATGGCGCAGGCTGTTCCATACGCTCCAGAAGGCATATATATTGAGGCCCGACAGCCGGACGGTGCTTCAACCACCACTCACAAGGAGACGCAACAATTCGTAGATGCGGCAACCGAGCGCAGAGGTTCAAAGGAAGTGATTGACCAATAATGTCCATTGCCTGTGCGGGAATATTATCGTATGTCTCGTGGCCGTTATACCAACTCATCGCCAACTCGCCAAGACCAAAGAACACTCTCGACTCGTGCGCCAAAGGAGGGTTAAACACACCATCGCCCAAAGGCAAGCAGACACTTCCTCTTCTTCTATAGTCTGTGAGGTTGTAGTATCTACCCATCGCTCTGTTGAATTTCTCCTCCCAGGTCTCATCATCGTCATCACCAAAGGCCGAAGATGCAAGAGCGCTGATAGTCGCAAACAGTATAGGTTGCATAGCACCAAGGGCAAACTCACCCGCAAGCACAGGGATCATCCTCTTTGGGTAATTCTTTGCAAGAAGATATCTCTGCACCAAAGCCTGGACAGCAGGGTTGTAGAACATGAACAATCTCTTCGCCATCCCGGCACCCTTCGCGCCGCTACCTTTGCGGTTAAAGTTCACCGACACCTCTTTTGCATCGTTTACGCTCTGCAAAATGCTCATGCCATTCTCTCTCGATGTCATATAAGCCGAGAAGCGGCAAAGGTTCTCCACGCATCTGTTTGCAAATTCAACACCCTCACCGGCCGCCTCAAGAGCACGTCCGGTCGCATTCTTTATGTTCAGCTTCTCTGTCAGTTCATTCAGGGCCTTGTTGTACTCCTCAATGGAAATCATTTCGGTGTAGCCGGTCTCGCCACCATTCTCAAGGAACTCCTTAAAATACCTCTCAAGTGGAACACTCTCATCAAGGGTTCCCTTCTTGAATTTCGCATAAAGCCCCATCATCTTCACCGAATTGCCCATCACGTTCATTTCAAACTGCCCCAGGGCTTTTGCTCCGTATCTAACACCGTAAACAGTAGATGCGCCCTGCACATCGCGGAATAAGTTAGTAAGCACGAATGTTGGGGAGAACTGTGTCACCATCTTTGAGCGGAATTTATTAATCGCATCAATCTTATCCAACACCCATCCGGTCTCCTCTTCTCTTAGCATTCCATTGACAGCATTCGCCATCGTAGGAGAAGCGTTCACCCACACAATGTACTCCCTGCCGTTTCTCTTCACCCTTATCGCGTGTTGAGCCTTGTTCTGGTCGGAGATTACCCTTGTCTTGATGTTCAGTCCTTCCACTTGTCTTCTTGCCTCGCCAAGAGCCTCCTTGCGTTTCATATCCGCTTCAAAGTCAGCATAAACCTGTGCAAGTTGCTCCTCGGTCATATTCTCGTTCGTTACCGGCAATGCAAGTTCCCAAACGTCCTCGCCCTTCTTCTCATACCAAGCCCTGTCCACACTCAACAACGAAGACTTATGTCTTGTTGCAAGGTTCAGCACACGCTGTTTCAATCTATTCTTATTACCGAATACTATGGCCGAGTTGGCCATATTAAGAATGGTAGCAAAGATATTGTCCGCCTCGCTCTTGCGGCCCTCCGCTCTCTTTATCACACTATTCAAAGGAGTGTGGTCTGCGGCAAGATAATCGTAATAGTCTTCGGCGGTTTCCTCCGTGAAGCCTCTCAAAGGCACATAAAACTCATATCTCTTGGAGATAGACTCATACATATCCTTGCTCAAAAGACCGCTCTCATAAGACTGTTTGAGAGAAAAATCCGTCATACCCTTGACAATCTTCCACAACTCGTCGATAGACTTCTTGCCAACAGCACCCTCCATCTCGGTAACGTACTTTATCGCCTCGTCTCTCAACTGCTTGTATTTCATCTTACCCTCTGGGTCAAATATTGCAGTCAAGCCCGAATAGTCTTTCAACTTCGCGCCATAAGTCTTGGCAAGCGCATCAAGTTTGTCCTGCTTCTCCTCCCAAGTAATGTTCTCCGCAAGAATAGCCGCCTTTTTGGTCTGCCAATCCTCATAAGCATCCTTGTTGAACACAGGCTTCTTCTTTCCGTCCACCTCCTCAACAGTAGTCAAGGCATTGGCCACCGCCATATCCCTGTTTCTTTCAAGGCCATGCTTCGCATTGGTGTATCTCTCAACGCTTTTCTCATCGAGTTTCTTGCCATTAAATTCAACATCGTAGATACGCTTGAGCAACTTGATGAACGGTGTCAGGAACTTGTTATCAAACTGCTCCTTCATAATCTTGTTGATAGAAGGCAAATGCTCCGCGTATGAATAGACATCCTCGCTGTCGCTAATAGGCATTCCGGTCTCATCCGCTATGACCTCCTGTGCCTTTCGCACACTTCTCAATCTGTCATAGTGGCCCTCTTTAACCTTGTTCCAAGTTCCGCGCACATTCTTTTCATAGGCATCCTTTGCGGTATCATTCACAATGCGGAATCTTGTACCATTATCACCGGTGTTGGTCTCCGTCTCCATAACAAAGTCCTGTAGCATGGAAAGCACATCAGGAGTCTGCAAACGCTGATTATTCTTCCACAGCATATAACGCAGTTCGCCATCTTCCACCTCAAGGTTCATAGCACCACGGAAATAATCACCCATGCGCTGCATGATGTCATTTAAAACAGCATCCTGCGAGTTCTTTCCCGCAAGCCCGGCAATATACTCCTCGGTAGCCTGTCTCGGTGTCACAAATCGCGTCATCACAACATAGTTGATGCGGCTCTTGACACCCTTCGGCAAATTTCTGTAGACAACGTCAAGCAAAGCGTCAAACTCTTCGCCCATCACAGCTCTCAAGCCCTTGCGGCCAACAACCTCATGCAGCACAGTCTGCATAGCATCCTCCATAGAGACATGGTTTGGTAGTACCACAACAACCTCTCCGTCCTCAAACCAACCCTTCTTGTTCTTTCTCTTCTCTGGCAAAGACTCCACATCATCCACAACCCTTACAGGAACATTCACCCTCTCCCCAAGAGCAGCCACAGCATTCCCGGTGAGAACAACCTCATCCTCGCCCATCTGCTCCGCCCTGCGGAAAAGCGTCTCGCCCTCTTGCGAGTTTACTTCTTCTGTGAGTCCTCCTGTTGCTGTTTCAGAAGCTCCTGTTCCTTCTGCTTCTGCAGTTTTCTTTTGATTTGCTGTGTTGTTATACATGCCCCTATCTCGGACAACTTCTCCAACAGAGCCTTGTGTTCCTTGTCTTCCATTGTTGATATAATCTATTAAAGGTTGAATAATTTCCATCTGTCTCTGCGCACCTTCTACGGTAGAACCATACAACTTAGAGAGTAATTCTGCACTCCAGTTGTCAAGCATAGCCATAGCCTGAACTGCGTATGCCAAACTTTCCTCCGGAAAATCCTCTTCCTCGTATCCGTGTTTTCTCAAAAGATTCTCAAAATCCTCTTTCTTTTTACCACGAGCAAAAGAATAGAACTCCTCCTGCATCTCCGGCTCTAAAGCAACTGCGGTTATCGCTACATGGGTATCTTCATGCCAACATATAAAATATACCGCCTCTTTATCAAGTGATGGGTCGAGCAAATATATAATATTTTTATCGGAGTTGTAAATAGCTGCGACACCATTTTCCTTTCTTCCTTTGACATGTTGTATATCTTCAACGGTAAGTTCTTCTTCTATAAGCTCCGCCTCCATATTGTTCGGGTCAATTTCCACGACAGGTACACCACCTTTATGAGTTTTGTTAAACTCTTCCGCATGCTTGTTCATCTTCCTGAACATCGTCTTGGTCTCCTGCTCCTCTCTCTTCTCCCTTGCGTACGGCTCTACAATCTCACGCACCAACTGTTTGGCTCTCTGTTGTTCGACCTCGGGGATATCACTATATCTATAGTAACCCCTATTATTGTTTGCAAGTACCTTGTCAACCAATATCAACTCGTTGGTACCCTTAATCAGTTTACCTTTGTGCTCCGCAATGTCAGCACCGACAGGCAACAACATAATATCCCTTTCAGTCAGTCCGCTCTCCTCATAGGTATTGTTCTTCAAATCCTTTTTGGAAACCGTCCGCGTAGGGACCGATGGAGCAGGAATCCATTCCCTCTCCTTGAGACCAAGTCTATAGAGCAGCTCGCCATTATTACGCTCAACAGCCTCACCTCTCAACTGGTCGCCAAACTTCACCGCATTGCTATCGTGGATGCTATATCTTACAGTAACCTTCGGTCTCCCATTCTCCGGGTATTTCGGGTCATTGTTCGTATAAGTGACATACACACTCTCTGTCGATGCACTCTCATCAACCTTGTACGAAATATTCGGGTAACTCAAAGCCACCTCGTCAACCTTGTAATTCATGTGCCAAGAACCATCACCAATCGGGTTGCCATCGCGGTCAACGCGCTCATTCCAATCACCCCTGCGGAACATCGTCTGCCCCTCCATCACGCTCTCCTGCTGCTCCTCAAGGTGTTCTTGTCTCTGATCGGCCTGCTCCATAATCTGCTGTCTAATCTCCTGGTTACCCTCCATGAAGTCATTTTGGACATCAGTCAGCTTCGGAGCATTCAACGACAGAACGCTGAATCCGCCGCCAAAGAACTCCCTTCCGGCCTTGGTAAGATTTGGCAAGTCAACATTCACGCCACGCATGCTGCCCTTCATGAATCCCTCACCACAAGTCTCAAGGCTCGGCAAGCTAACCACACTCGGTTGCGCATTCCTCATGAAGGAAATACCCACCTCTCTCAGTTTAGGGAAGTCGATATTCACATCTTCACCCATCATGCCCACAGAGTACATGAAGTTAGCACCAACCTTCTCAAGGCTCGGTAACGGCGGCACGTTTACACCACTCACGCGATTAAAGCAATTCACACCCACCTCACGCAATTTAGGCAAGTTCGCACTAGTTAATGTAACGTTGAAACAATTGTCACCCGCCTTCTCAAGGTTGGGGAAGTCGATTCTCCTCAGCGAAAAGAAATCATCAAGGAAACCACGTCCCGCATCTATCAAGTTATCACCCTTAATGGAATACACATCATACACCTTACCAACGCGGCCAAATGTCTCGGCATCAGCACTCTCGGTCTCAAGGCTCGTCCTGTCGCCATCAAAGGTAATCACATTCTTGGCATCACCCTTGATAACCTTCTTTGCAACCGTCTTCCGCTCACCCTTGATCTCAATCTCGCGGGTTTCGGTCACCTCCTCACCACCGGTGTAGAACTCCACACCATTCTCGGTGAATTTCAAGCCATGTACATCCACGCTCTCACCGTTAGTGACATTCAGTATCTTGCCACCACCGTAAAGGAATTCGCCAACCAATTTTTCCTTGCCTGGATTGATTGCATGCGCATCGTTCCGTTGGTCCACCCAAAAGCCATCACCGATAAACATTCCACCCTTGATAGTGTTGTAGCGATAAACCTTGCCGTCGTTCGCTTTAACCATATTCTCTCCAAGAGGCACTGCGCCCAACGTCACAAGCTGCTTATACTCCATGAGACTCTCGCTGAGTCCCTCCACCAACTTATCAAGATTGTTGCCGAGTGTAGCGTTAGGCTGTCCTGCAATGCGCTCATATTCACCTCTCTCGTTGAATGCACCATGGTTATAGCGGCTGATAGTTTCAATATCATGCGAATTCTTGTTGACACGAATCATCAAGTGACTCAAGCTAAATGGGTCATTGAAGTTCGGCACAAGACCATCAAGGTTATATGTACCATCCTCATTCTTTCTGCCCTCCTTCTCGAGATACTCTGCCCATTCCGCAGTCATCAACGACGGGTCAGCCACCAGCTCATACGCTGTCGGAGTCTCCATCGCATTATTCTTGGTAACGGTAAACACATATTGATTCTGCAATCTCATCTCAGGATGGTTATAGTAACATATCACCGTCATACCGTGCCACTCTGTTCCCGGAGTGTACCCTGCATCAGTCTTTCCGCTTGGGACGAACTTATCACGGTACATCATCTTCACACCGATGGCCTTGCCATTGTCCATCGTGTGCTCAAGGAGTGAATAACCCTTGGTTGCCAAAAGACTGTGCACATCCTCCACCTTTTCGCTCTCGTTCCTCTTGAACAGCTCGGGATTCTTCTTCTTGAAATCATCCAACAAGTAGTCATGCGCCGCCTCGACGATGTTGGCAACATCGCTTGGTACGCCAATAACTTCCTTCAAGTAATTCAAGAACTCGTCAGGGAAAGTGCTCACAATACCACCATGCAGCTCGTACATCAAGTCATACGCCTTCTCGCCGCCCTTCTTGAACGCCTTTTTCCAAGCTTCGCGGTCCATGTTGCGGTTTCTCGCCTGCGGTTCGCTTGCCGCTTGAGAGGCGTTCTCTTCAGTACCGACCGAGGGGATGGAACCGTTCTCCGCTTCTACCTCTCCGCTTTCCGTTTCACCAACAGCCACCTGCTCAACATTCACAGGCTCTGCAAGCTCAATGTCAATACCCGCCTTGTCAAATACCGCGTTAAGGATATCCCTTGTAAGATTACCAACCTTCTGCTTGACTCTCTGCGCCTTGGTCTTGCCTTCGTAGTCACCTATTACCTCATCAACGAAATCCTCCCAGTTCTTAGGTTCAGTGCCGAACACATTTCTCTGCACCCAATTCCAAAAGTCGCTGATAGCATTCTTGATACGGTACCATCTGCTCACCGCCTCAGCCTTCTCAATCACACCACGCGCCTTGTCAATCTCTTTCTGTGCAAGGTCATTCACACGGCTATCGCTCAACCTCTGCAGCACCTCTGCCGCACGGCTGTTATCGTCACCCTCCACCATGTTCCACACCGGAGAGAGCTTCATAGCCTCCACAATCTTCGCCCACTGCTTAGGCTCCTGCTTCTGCATGCCATCAGCCCATTCAGCAGCATGCTTCCTCATAGAGCCCTTGCGGAAACGGATACCTTCACCTTCCGACAATCTCTTTACCGCGTCCATTCTCGCCTTTTCATTGCCAGGCTCGTATGTTTCAATCTTTACACCGGCATTGTTCAACGCCTCTACAATATCCTCACCCACATTCTCGGGAAGCGCAACACCGGCAAACTCATCAAGATATACAGGGCGCTCAAACTTCGTTTCAAAGTACATTACAGGATATTCATTTTGAATAGCCCAAATCATGTCCTTCAAAGCCTTTTCGTCAGCCTCCGAAAGTTCAATACCATATTCACTATTGATGAATGCTTTGGGGTCCTTCTTTGTAGCAGCTTCTGCAACGCGGTCAAGACCATAGTCCTCATACCCCTTTGCATCCGGCTGCAACTTCTCTGCAAGGTCATAATAAACCTCGCTCCATTTATTCTTGAAAGCCTCAGTGTCAGCGTGGGTTGGTCTTAGATTTCCCTTGCGTTTTCTTATAGCATCCAACGAGCCAAGAGGCTTTAGCAACCCTGCAGCAAACTTATTGAACGACGCATTCAAACCAACCGCGCCATTACGGCCCTGCTCCTTCATATCCATTGAAACATTCTCCAAAGTATGCGGAACATACTTCCTGTTTCCAGTAGGTGTAAAGCCTTTGAATATAACCTCCTTTATTTCGTATCGGTCAACCAACTCTTCTTTCCACTCCTGGAACTCCTTTTCAAGCCCCTGCTCTCGGATAATTCTTGCAGCCTCCTGCGTTGTAGCCATATCATTGACAGCACCAGAATGATTGATATCCCTCTGCACCTTATTGAGGAAATCACTTACAGCCTCATATTCATATCCATACTCATTGACACCGTCAATGTACTGTTGAATACTTTTCTTGATAAAGGACTTTGTATTCTCATCCGCAATCTTATCTTGCAACATGGCAACCTTTTCTTTCATGTAACCACTATAATAGGCCATGTCGCCGTTGAAGTGTTGCTCAACAAACAAATCCACAATCTGCTGTTTCTGCTCGGGAGACAGTCTATAGAAAGGCTCGCCCTGCGCAATTTCACTCACACGGTTTCTTATCTCGTCAGGATACTTCTGCGCCACGCGGGAAAGTTCCGGAGCCATTCCCTCTTCCTGCAAGAACAGATACGCCAAACCGGCACCCTCCCTGCCGTCAAGCCAAGAGTCAAGACCCATTCTCACCTCCTTTTGCATCTCCTTTGGTACAGACTGCACATCCTCACGCGCACGCGCCGACCCTCGTTTGCCCATCTGTCTTTCAACCTGTGGATATGTAGGAGTCCAAGCGTCGCCGGCAAAAGCACCGGTATTCCTTCCGGTCTTTTTGTCAACCATTGACGACGGCATTACAAATGTAATCTCGCCATACTCGCCAGGCATTTCCTCTCCCATCTCAAAGATAGCCGTACTTGGATTGGCCAAGCCACCCATCTTTATGGCCTTACGCAACTTCTCCTCTGTGAGAGAGTGAGTACCAATCAAAGTGGCATCATCTTTGCGGAATTTTGTTCCGTTTCCTTGCTTTTTCGCAGAACCTGTATTATCTTTGTCGGCAGAAGCGGTGGATGTAGCATTTAGCAGCGAATTATGCGCTGTGGAAACTTGCGAAATCCTCCGCTTTAATTCATTCATATCGGGGTACAAAAGGTTTACTCCCTCTTTACCAAGCAAGTTGTTTATATCTCTGCCGTATGCAGAAATAATATTTGACAATTCTATTTCGCCTTCTTTTAGAGAAACATTCACTCCAACGCAAATATTCTTGCCATTTACCGTAGCGTATGTATAAATACGGTACTCGTTTGGCAGCCCCTTATAACTTGTAATTGCAAGCGGATTATTGAGGTTGTTGATTACATCAACCCACTCTTTGATACCCAAATTATGGTCTTCGTTCTGTGTGTGAGTTCTCGAGAATGTAAACTGACCGACCATAAACTTGCCCTTGATGCCATATTGCTCAAGCAAATTACCGGCATTAGCAATGTGGAACACATTCGGTTTTCCCTTCTCAAACACCATACCGCCGCGCAAGAAGTCAAAAAACTCCTTCACATTGGTACCGTTCATTTTGTCATACTTTATAGCAGAAGCATTAGAAGAGGCCAAGCGGAACATCGCCCTGTCACCATCCACCGATGCAACCTCGTTGTCCTTCCTCGCACGGAAATCACCGCCGCTTTCACCTTTTACACTTCCGCTTTCCACTTTCAATGTCTCATACGATGCACGAATCATCTTCGCAATATCCTCATCGGTGAGAGTCTCCTTTGACAGCACCTCGGCCTTCGCCTTGTCAACATTGAACTTCTTTCTGAACCAGTCAGCAAATTTCTGCCAGATAGTCTTCTCCTCGGCAGTCAAGCCCTGCTTCTTGTACACCTTCTCCGCAAGAGCCGCCACATACTCATCAGCCGCCGCACGTCTGTCGGCCTGGGTAGCATTCTTACCCGCACCAACATACGAAAGGAATTTCGCCTTTGCCGGAACGCTCATCGCATTCCACACATTGTCAAGGAACTTATTAAACTCCTCGCCAAGCATCTGCTTGATACCCTTGTGCGCCACACTCTCATGCACCACAGTCCTGTCAAGGTCAACCTCATCAACCAAGTGCGGCATGTATATGTAAACCTCACCATTAGAGAACCAACCCGGAGTGCGGCCTTCAAGAATCTGCTCCTTTGCCTGCTCATCCGTCACCTCATCGTATGACTCAAGCACATGCACCTTCACACCAAGTTTCTTTGCCCACTTCTCGGCACGCTTACGCAAAGCCTTCTTCTCGTTCTCGCTCTTGATTACGGAATGCGTGTTCACATTCGCAGGCTTTCCGTTCTTCTCAAACTCCTGCTTTGCAACCACATTGCCACTCTTGTCATATCTGGTCACCGAAGTAGCCACGCCATTCTCGTCATAGGTAGTAGTCTCAAACAACACACCCTCATCGTAATTGTCAACAGAGACAACCTTCCCATTGCGCTCAGTGGCAACAGTCTCCACCTCACCCCTTGAGTTGTAGTTAGTAATGCGCTTGTCGCCATTCTTAAGCACCTCTTCGGTGAATGTAGGCTCCTTAATCTCAGCCACACCGCTTTGGCCGGGAGCGTTTCCACCCTCGGCTGCACCTTCAACCGGTGACACATTGTCACGGTTTTGGTTGTTCGGAAATTCCGAACTGCTTACTTGTTGATTTCCTTGTGGCGCTGCATTCTCGCCACCGCTGTACACATCACTTTGAACCTCGCCTCCTTGTCCTGACTCTGCAATATTTCCTGTTCCTGCGTTGTCAGCAGATTGTTCGCCTTGCAGTAGTTCACTGCCTCTGCGAGTACCCTCGCTTTCTCTTGTGGTGTCATATTCGATATTTTCCGCTAAGTTATTAAAATATTCTGTTTCGTCAAAACCTGTATAGTCTTGAATAATACGGGGCACAACCGCCTCCTCGTATGCAATCATTTCATCAGTATCCTTGAAACCCATTCCTATAGCAATGCTCTCCAACTGCGACATCTGCCCATCTACACTCTCCTGCGCACGCATTTCAGCACCCTTCTTCGCGTATGAGCGAGGATTGCCATTTGAAAGGATATTGATAATCATATCCCTCATATCCTGCATATCACCATTGAAACCAAGTCCACGGAGTTCATCACCGTAGTTCTCAAGGATAATCTCGGCAGCTCGTTCAATGCTTACACCGCCCTTGTCTTTGCCGGCAATTACTCCAACCATCTGCTTCTGCTCCGTTTTCAGGCCAGTCTCCTTCTGGAAACTCTCCGGAGTAATCTTTATGAACCCGCCCAACTGGTTAGCGACAAACTCATCAGGAGTCTGCTCTATAAACACCTGCGGCTCCACCGCCTCCACCGCCTCACGCATTTCGCTTCGCGTAACCTCTGCATTGATTGCTTTCAACTGATTATAGTAATCAAGTTTAGCCTTTGCCGCCTCCATATCCGCCTGCCACTGCTGCTTAGCAGCCACATAAGCATTCTTGTCAGCGCCAATTACAGGTTTCTTCTTCTCGACATTCTTCACATCATTTTCCGCCTCCTTGATACGCGCATCAATCAAGCCTACAATCTCGTCAGGTTCAAGAGTACCATCGTGCAAATCCTCCATCGTCCTCTCGATAGGAACCATGTGGTAAGCCGCACGCTCCTCCTTGCCCCTCTTCTCCACAGGGATAGGAGCCGGTGCCTGTTTCTCCTTCGGCAACTGCTCAGCATTAGACAACTCAGGTTGCTCTGTGGCTTCAACCGGCGACACATTTCCCTTTTCATTTTTCACCTTTCCGTTCTCACCAGTCGCCTCCGCCACAATCTCATCAAAGACATTGTTGGGAACATCCTGCTCAACGCCATCAAGTATCACGCGAGCCATCTGCTCACCACGCGACACCAGCTGAACGGTATGTTCTGTACCATCCGCCTTGTCGGTGTATGTGAAGGTATTCAACTGCTGTTTGTAGCGAGCGTCAATCTCCGCACGTTTAGCAGCCTTCTGCGCCTGTGCATTCTCAACGATTACTTTATTGCGGATATTACCGGCCTGGATGGCCTCCTTCTTGCTATTAGGCATAAGAGCCACCAAGCCCTCGCTCTGGTTAACATCAATGTAACCTTCATTGTCAAGCACCACCTTACCGCCGGTAATGAAAATAGTCTCGCCGGTTTCAGGCAAGGTAGTTCTGTACACATTGCCATCCTCGTGAGCCACAGCATCAACACTCTTGTCAGCCTCCATGTACTCGCTCTCGCGGGTATCCTGCATCTTATCCTGCATACCCTCGAACAGAGCCTTCTCGGCATAATAAGCACGCAAAGCCTCTGCAACGGCATCGTCGCCCATTGCAACCTCATCAACGCTTCTGTTACCGACGAAATCCTCAATGCTTGTATCACTCGGCACACCAAGCGCAGTCTTCACAGCGCTCTCCGCATCTCTCAATGCCTTGTCAGCCGCAACAACCACATTGCCATTCACAGCCTCGGGAGCAGTGTTATCATACGCCCAACCATACGACTCACGCAGCATACCATTCAGCATCTGCGTATTCTCGTCCAGGTCAATCTGCGAACCGGTAGCCGCCATATACTTCAACGTATGCACAGCGTATTCGAGCGCAGTCTTCTTTTGCTCTGGAGTATAGTCACCATTGTACACACGGCGCATTTCTTCAACAAAATTCTCGGGATTATTCAAATTGTAAGAGATATTCCTCCACTCCTCATGGTTCCCAGCAAAAGCCTTCTCCGCTCTTTGGAATGCGCTCTCCTGTTTCAATTTCTCATATGCACCAGCCTTATACCCTCCTTGCAACACATTCACAGTTGCTGCCGCACCAAAACCAAGCAAGCTTGGCGCTACAACCGATACAACCAAAGTCTCTAAATTATCTTCTTTAAAGAACTCTTTCAACGTCCCGTAATTCTCCTTCTGTGGGTCAAAATAATCAAGAGGAGCATTCAACACTGCATCAGTAAACTCCTCGCCAAATTCCTCAATAGGTCCGTTGTAATTAACCGTTTTAGCCAAGCCCTCAAGCAACGCCTTTTTTTTCGGGCCAACAAAGTCGTTAAACAGTTGAGTTCCTTTCGCAACACCTTTCTCTACTCCGGGTATCTTTTTTAGCACTTTAGCTGCACCTCCAAGCGGTTTCCCAACAAGTTTGTTCAGCCACTCAGCACCCATCTGCTCTGTACCGTGGGCTATAGTCGTACGCGCATACTCCTTGCCAAGTTCCTCCAAGTAACTACCTCCTGGCTTGAATCCGCTAAACTCCAAACCATTGTACCCAATGTCATACTTCGCCTGACCTATTGAATTGATACCCGCATTGATTGCCACTTTAGGCGCAGACGAAGTGGCCGCCATACCGGCACCACCTGCAAGAGAACCGCCAAAATGCGCCGCACCAATAAGGAATTTATTCCGCCATTTTTTCAGGGTTTTCTTAGCTGCCGCCTTACCAGCTTCTTCCGCGGCTTCCTTAATAGCTTTTTTGGTAACCTTTTTTGCCGCCGCCTTACCAGCAGCCTTGCCAACACTGCCAAGTGGATTGATCGCCATCTCAAGAGCGAGCGGCACCATTTCAGCCACCGTCTCACCGGCCTTGTACACATTACGCACCTTGTACTGTTCCTCGGCCGCCGCCCTCAATGCCAACGCCTCCATCAGCGCCTGCTGTGCAGGAGTAGCTTTATCGGGGTCAACATCCTTCAAATCTTCCATACCCATGTACTCCAACAGGCTCTCTGCGGGAATCCAAGTATCAAGGTCTGCTAACTTACGCCCCATTCCTCGCCAAAAACCTCTGCGCTCGGTTGCCGCATCTACGAATTGTTGCGTCTCCTTGTTAAGTTCATCTGCGGCCTTTAAGAGTCCCCACTCATCGTCAAATGCACGGCCTTCGCCCCACATGTTAAGTTCGGGGTATAATCCCGGAGTGCCGGCATTCTTCTCATAATCCTTCCAGTATCTTTCCGTTACTACGGAATCTCTCTCATTAAGGAGAGCCTCGGTCCTCTTAGCAGCACTATCTAACTGCGGAATAAACGTGTCACGCATATACGCCTCACGCGCCTTGTCGTCGCCCATACCCGCGTTAATCTCATTCGCGCTGTAGCCATTGTACTTCGCAATGTCATTGGCATCGGTCTTCTCTGTGGCGAATTCGGGACGCACGGCAGTGCCGCCAGTCATCCACTCGAACAACTCAAGTTCATCCTGTGGCTGTCGGCCGTAAATCTTCTCGAACTCCTTGTTAGCCTTCTCCGCATCGCCAAGGATCTCTTTGCGCTGCTCCTCCGAAGCTCGAGCAAACTGGTTACGCAACTGCGTGCGCTGCGCCCTCGCATATTCGGGAGTACCTTCAAGGGCGTAAGTATCACCCTCGCGGAATCTCTCTATAGCCCCCTGCACAGTCTGCCCCTTAAGCATCCTCTGTTTCATCCGCTCATTCGCCCGTGGCAACTGCGCCTCAACCTCAGCCTCTCTCTCCTCGAATTGCCTTATGCCTTCCGGAGAAAGGACCTTTGCCTTCACCCCCGCCAAGAAACCCGGGCTTCCCTGCAGCTGCTCAACTTTAGGTGCCAATCTCTGCTCGTAGGCATCGTAACCTCCAATACGGAAATCACCGCGAGAAGACCCATCCATTTATATTCCCAAGTCTCCTCAAAAACCAAAAAACCTTTCATCTTTCTTTTTTCTTTAGAAAAACCTTGTTATATTTGTTGTCCTTTCTCACATTAAATCCGCTGTGAGAACTAACAACGATGCAAAGATAGAGGATAGTCGTAGAATATGCAAACATTTTTATAGAAAATTTATAAAATTCTTAGACTTTGCTCTTTATTTAGAATAAATCTAAACACTTGAGTTATGGAAAAGACTGTTAAACAAAGACTTATGAAATTTGCTGAGTTTAGAAATTTAAGCATTTCTAAATTTGAAAGTCTATGCGGACTTGGAAATGGCTATGTCGGCAAGTTGAAAAGCGAGCCGGGGAGTAGAAAATTAGAGGATATTCTAAAAACTTTCCCCGAACTCAATAGAGCATGGCTCTTATTTGGCGAGGGCGAAATGCTTAAAACCACCCCCACCATTTCCGGCGACATCACCGTCAATGGAAATGGTAACAGCCACATCGGGCATGGCAACACATCTACAAATTGCGAGAATTGCAACTGCGAGACATCTGCCGAGGCCCAGGAACTCCAAGGCGCACCGGTCATCCCCACCGCGCTATGTAGAGAGGGCGGCTGCGACATTCTGGAATACATCGAAGAGAACCCCGAAGAGGTAGAGATATCGCCCATCCGCGCCAAGGGCGTCACCATTGACCTATGGTGGCGCATACGCGCGAGCGACAACAGTAATTCGCCAACATATATGCCGGGCGACAACATCGCTCTTGCAAGCTATCCTAAAGGTGAGGAACGTCCACGCCCGGGTAGGTTCTATGTTGTGGATACTTATAGCAACGGCTTTGAGTTGGGCATTCTCTACCCAACCGAAAACGGAGACTTCCGTATGCAGAAGAAGAACCGCGAGGAGTACCCCGATTTTATAATCGAGCGCGACGACATTATTCGCATATATCGCGTTATAATGATGGTGAGAATTTAAAACTGTAGGTTCATTTAGAATATAAAGCCATGATAACACCATACGAAAAATTCAAAGGCTTTCTTTTAGCCATCCTTTTAGGAATAATTGTTTATGCCACCCTTCATGGTGTACGCCTGGCGGAAAGGTATGTTGAGGCTAAAGAAATTGAAACGAGATACGAATTAGTGCAAGGAGGAAGATTCTTTATTGTAGATAAAAAGGAATTCAAAATCTACATGAACACAAAAGATGGCAATTTCATCCCTTACGATTATGACAAAATGCGACTGAAAGAATAGAAATAGCAGATGTAAACATGTTAACGATTTAATAAAACCCAACACACAACCATTCACCTGCGCAGAACGCGCAGAATAAACTTTGCGAAAACTTTACAAACACACCATAACAGATTGACAACCACCACCAAATTACTGCAGCTCAGGCTGCAGTTGAGGAGGCATAATAGAAACCTCACATACCAACCAAAAGGCGACGGACTAGTCCGTCGCCTTTTATTTTACCTTATATAATATAACGTGAGTTCGATATAAGCTAAATCAAATCGCGAACCTGTCATACTGAGTGAAACGAAGTATCTTGAACAGATTCTTCACTACGTTCAGAATGACAAAACTTAGTTTTGTTATCGGCGAGTTCATTAGCGGCTGGTCGCACGAAGCATGGATGAAAATCATGCCGTGCGGGTCGCTATGA
>JAEIGA010008068.1_pt1 | contig 15963 bp, 9 predicted proteins | sample 9270691 | NCBI WGS metagenome assembly JAEIGA01 (sample SAMN17057246, study PRJNA624740) | gut metagenome | biome: biome; isolation source: fecal sample | host: Bos grunniens | place: China: Xizang | collected 2019
ACGAATGTCGGCGAACGGTGCAGAACTGGCGTTTGATATTATGTCGGGTTCGTCTTTTGGGAAAGTGAATTTAATTTTTACTGATTATTTAGATTCGACAAAACAAATTATTTTTACTGCCGTTCCAAAAGGAAATGAAATCCAACTGTATATAAATGGAAAAGATGCTGGAATGTTGGGACTTTCCTTTAATAACGACAAAGATTATTTTCATATGATATATGAATGCGACGGCGTGAATAATCGTCTTGTTAACACATTAGGCAATCCGCTTTCCTCTAAAATAGCAAATATTGAAAGTTGGAACAATGGCACGAAATTTGAAGGATTTACAGATGGGACAATGGTTGTACGCATCGAAGTACAAGACGTTTCAGGAAAGACTAAATTGTCGCTTCGGAAAGTAAACAACCAAGGCTTCTATACGGAAACGATTGGCGATATGAAACAACCGTTTAGCGATTATTCAGCGCCGGTATTAACTGTTTTAGGTGAATATAAGACGCGATATAATTTGGGGGATAATGTAACGTTGTATCCAGCAACCGCTTTCGACGTGTTAAAAGCAAATGCCAATTTAACGTTGACGGTCAAAAAGCCGAACGGAGAATTATATTATGAAGGTTCGGCGGATACTGAAAAGAAATTGTTATTAACGGAGTATGGGGATTGGATTATTACGTATTCAACGCACGATGGGAACGATTGGTTTGCGACGGAGGAACAATATATTTTAAGAGCGGTGGATAATATTCCGCCGATAATAACAGGTGAAATAAGTTTACCAAAACAGCTTGAGTTGAATACCGAATATGTTTTCCCTACGGCAGACGTGTTTGATAATATTACTCAAGAATGTAAATATTATGTAATTGTTTCCAGACCAGATGCAATGCGGGAGGCAGTCGTAGATAATAAATATACATTTACGCGCAAGGGAATGTATATCGTTACGTACTATGCCGTGGACGATTATGTAAATATTGCACAAATGACTTTTAGCATTTGGGTTGAATAAAACGAGGAGGCAAGCATGAAAAAAATACTTTGTACTTTGTTGGCATTGGTTATGTTGCTTTCTTGTGCATGCAAGGGAAATGACGGAAACGGCAGTGCTAATTCAGAAAGTTCTTCAACGGATTCGTCTGGAAATGAAGATGTTGTCTATGATGACGGAATCAATGAAGGGAAAGATTATTTAGGAGAAGAAATAGGATATTTTGTTCAAAATGGTCAAAGTGATTATGTCATTGTTATTCCTGAAAATGCAACGGGAAGCGAAGATTACGGGGCAAAGGAGTTACAATTATATATCAACAATGTTTCAGGCGTAATGTTGAAAATTGTTACGGACAAGGATAGAACCTATAATTCCTCGGATAAGGTTATATCTGTCGGGAAAACAATATATCAAAAAGAATCGCCGATTTTGAGCAACGTCAATTATAAAGACCTTGAAACAGGCGGTTACTTTGTAAAAAATGACGGCAACGTATATTTGTTGGATTCCGCTGAAAACGAAGGGGTACTTTATGCTGCGTATGAGTTTTTAAGTACTTTCTTTGACGTCGAATTTTTAGCGGAAGATTATACCTATATTCCTTCATATGGCACAGTAAAAGCATACACAATTGATTATTTGACGATTCCAGCGTTTACGTTGCGTGATTATTATGCGCATACGGTTTGGTATTCAGGCGAATCGTTCGGGGCAAAGCTGCGAATGAACTCTCCATCATATAAATGCACGGAAAAGGTTAGCGGCGCGAATGAGTACGATTACTATAGCTATTATTACGAGGCTGAAGATTTAACGAAATTCCCCGCACGTGAAGGGCATACGATTCAATATTTGTTGATGGCAGATGCTTATGTAAATGGTTATATTCCTTCCTATAATTATAAAACCAGTGAAGGCGGGGCATCTGAATGGTATCCGTTGGGGTATTTTGGAGAAAAACCCGATTGGTATGCTTATGATCCGACGAATGATAGAACAAATTCTCAAGGATATTCGCAGGAAGAAATATGTTACACGAATGGCATAGATGAAAACGGACAATGGATTGAACAGCCTGAGGACGTTAGTCTAGAAGATATGAGCTTGGCAACCAAAATGATTGATATTTGCGTAAATATGATTAGGAATGAAGTCAGTAACAGCGCAAAATATTTAATGCTTGGACATGCGGATTTCTATGCGGAATGCAGATGTGACAAATGTCGTGCAGCCGAGATAAAATACGGCGGATTTGGTGGTATTACGGCGGTTTGGACAAATGCGATTGTTCGAGAAGTAAAAGAGAGGCTGGCAGCGCTTGGCTGTACGAGAGAAGTCAAGTTTGTTATATTCGCTTATGCGAAATCCATCGACGCTCCGGTTGTAAAAAATGCCGCAGGGGAGTTTGAACCTATTCACGAAAACGTTGTTTTAGATGAAGATATCTTTGTGAAAATGGCGTATAGAAATTGCGTTTACCATTCTCTTTGGGATGAAACCTGTGAGGAAAATGAAATTAAACGTAATGACTTTAGGGGATGGGAGAAAATTGCAAAATCCTTTGAAATCTGGGATTACAGCTGTGTCTTTGGTAAATATTTATATTATTTGCCCAATCTTGGAGCCGTAAGAGATAATTACATTTATTATTTAGATAAAGGCGTAGAACATGTATTGACGCAAGGCTGTCCCGGAGAGTATAATTTCTATGAATCGAATGTACATCAATGGGTTTGCTGTCAACTGCTTTGGGATCCCACGCAAGACGTAAATGCATTAATAAAAAGATTTCATCAATTATATTTTGGGGAAAAATACGCTCCTTATGTAGATTTATATCGTGATGTAAACGAAAATTATTTTGCGATTCGAGATATTGAACATAAAGGCGGATACCATGCAAGTACGGATACGGGATTAGACGTTTTTAGTCCGTCAACATATTCCTATGACGTGCTTACAAAAGCAGCGGATATTATTCAAGAGGCAATTGATGTAGCAAAAGCAGATACGACATTATCAAAGACGGAAAAAGAAGCTTTGATTATTCGTTTACGTTCCGTAAAAATAACTCCGCAGTTTATGATTTTGGATTTAGGTTATGTAACTGATGACGTTTTGAAGTTGGAAATAGCGACAGACTTTTTTGAAAGCATTGATTTATTAAAGTTAACATATATGTCGGAGGGTACAAGTCAACCATTCTCGGAAATGAGGAAAATGTATTTAGGCTCATAAAGGAGAAAATATATGGGGCATAGAATCGAGGTTTTATGTGCATTAAATCCTACGAAAACAATTCAAGTGGCAGCCCAAGAATTAAAGGAATATTTCACAAAATATCAAGAAGAAGCTTTTGAGAAAAAATATAAAATGAATCAAGTTGTCTTGGGTAAACTGAACGGTTTACCCAAGATGGAAGATTTAGAAAAAATTAAAAATCACGATGGGTTTTTAATTAAATTGTATGATGGCGTATTGTATATTTGTGGGAAAACCGATAGGGGTACTTTGTATGGCGTGTATCATTTTATCGAAAAGTATATAGGAGTCGAATGGCTTACCCCTGATTGTGAGATAAAAACAGAAGGAAAAGATATTCCTTTGGGTTTGGAAGAAGTTTATGATTTTTCCGCTTATATGCGTTGGAATCATAGTCATGCTGGCTTTGATCAAAGGTATCGGGCAAGGCAACGTACTAATTTCACGGTAGGCGATATCAATGACGTACCTTCCTATGGCGATTTGCGAGGTATTAAATTTGCTTTCTCGTGGGGGCTTTTTGGTCATACCTTTGAAGTCTTATTGCCATATGAAAAATATTATGTGGCGCATCCAGAGTGGTATTCTTTTGCAAAGGCGCATGTTGGAGAAAATCATAGATATCAAATTTGTTTAACCAATCCAGAAGTTTTAAACATCGTAACGAAAAATGCATTAGCATACTTACGTGAAAATCCCGATTGTAATATTATTTCCATTTCACAAAATGATTCCTATGCCGATTTTCAAAATAATTATTGTGTATGCGATAATTGTCGGGAAATTTTCGAGGAAGATGGTAGCTATGCCGCTGTGTTGATTCAATTTGTTAATAAGGTTGCGCGAGAAATAAAAAAAGAGTTTCCAAATGTGTACGTACATACGTTTGCGTATAATTTTACTGAAGAGCCGCCTGTAACCGTTACTCCTGACGATAACGTTATTGTGCAATTCTGTCTTCATCTACCCTTTGGCCGTTCGATAACAGAAAATACGCCTATTACGAATAAGGAGCGGTTAAAGTTTGAAAGTTGGAATAAAATATCCAAGCGTATGTTTGTTTGGACATATATATGCAATCACGCTTGGTATGTTGCTCCAATTGGGAATTTTAAGTCGTTATATGATAATACGATTTATTTCTTGAAAAGTGGTGTGTTTGGAATTTTTCAACAAGGTAATCAGGATTATACTATTGGGGAATTTTCAAATTTGCGTAGTTATTTGACCGCAAAAATGTTTCAAAATCCTAATATGACATATGAAGAATATTGGAACTACCTTGAAATATTTACTACGGGCTATTTTGGCTATGGAGGTAAATATATTGCAGAATATATCAAAATGTTGGATAGGAAATTCCATTATGCAAATTTAACTCCATCCTCTCAAAATAAAATGCTTTCCTTTTACGCAGATGAACAATTTATCGCAGCAGGGAAGGTCTTATACGAAAAAGCTTTATCAAATACGCAAGACCTTGTGCATAGAGAACGAATCTTAAAAAATAGGTTGCAGCTTGATTTTTGTGAATTGTGTCTTTTGTTTATACAGCAAGAAGAGAATGAGCATTTACGTAAAGAATATATTGTCAAACATAAATCTTTTTATGAAAGGCAGCAGAAAGGTGGGCTCATCAATTACAAAGAAGGTTGTAAACTACCCGATTTATCAAGAATAGATTTTACAAAATCCCCCTTTGATTTGGCGCAAAAGGATAAAACCATTATTTTACAAGAAGGTCAAAAAACTGAACGTTTTTTTGCGGATGAAAGTACAAAAGATGACTACGGATTTACATTTGCATTTTCGCTTTTAGCCCAAAAAGATGTGTTGGAAATTGAAGTCGAAGTCAAGGATACGCAAATTTGGTATAACAATGCAAATATCACCGATTGGGCACAGGACTGTTTGGAGATATATATTAGCGAAACGTTTAATCGAGTCACAAAAAAAGGTGCTGGAGATTATACGTATCGAGTGAATGCTGATGGGGTGGTTTATGCGTATGGGCGAGAAGATAAAATTATTTCTTGTAAAAGTGAGAAAAATGCCTTTGGATACAAAGTGTATTTGTCTGTGCAATTAGATACACCAATATCCAAATTAGATAAGTTGGGGTTTGAAATGATGGCACACGATTTTGATGAAAACGGGAATTATATATCCACACGATATTGGAATGCTTTAAAGTTTTCTGCCGTTTTCGATCGTCCCGACTATTATGGAATTATTGAAGTAAAAAAAAGAGAAGGAGAAATTTAATTATGGCAACGATAGCAGTATTGGGCTTGGGGGCAAGAGGGACCATGTTCTCCAAAATTGCCACCGCAAGCGGCTATAGTATTACGGCAGTTTGTGATATTAACATTGAAAGACGGAAAGATGCGACAACGCTTTTTGGCGTAAAAGAAGAAAATTGTTTTGAAAAAGCAGAAGATTTTTTTGCAAAAGGGAAACTTGCAGATGTTTTAATTTTGAGTACCTTGGATGATTCGCATTACGAGTACTGCATCAAAGCGTTGAATATTGGTTACGATATTTTACTGGAAAAACCCATTGCTCTCACCTTGGAGGAATGCATTGGGATTGGAGAAGAAGCAAAACGCTTAAACCGCAAAATAGGGGTTTGCCATGTATTGAGATATACTCCGTTCTATACAAAAATGAAAGAACTGATTGATAGTGGCGTTATCGGAAGGGTAATGAACATCAATCAGATAGAAAACGTAGGGTATTATCATTTTGCACATAGTTTTGTTCGTGGAAATTGGCATAACAGTAAAGAAACATGCCCTATGATTTTGGCAAAATGTTGCCATGATTTTGATTTAATTTTATGGCTTACAGATAAAAGCTGCGAAGCTTTATCTTCTTTTGGTGCATTAGATTATTTCAAAAAGGAAAATGAGCCGAAAGGTTGTGCGGATCGTTGTAAAGATTGCAAGTCGGAAAATTGTCCTTATAATGCCTATAAAATTTATAATGAATACTATGATTGGGTGAAGCAACCCAACGGAGTTGAATATACCAAGGAAAATGCAAGGAAAGTATTGGACGACAATTCCACGTTTTATGATAAATGCGTATTTAGATGCGACAACGACGTTGTGGATCATCAAATGGTCAATATGCAATTAGAAGATGGTGTTTTGGCTCAATTAACAATGCAAGCATTTTCCTCTGAATGCTATCGTCGCACGCAGATTTGCGGCACGCATGGTGAAATTAATGGTATTTTAGAACAAAATAAGATTACCGTCTCTTTGTTTGGTGGAAAAACTTGGGATATTGATATCGAAATTAACGATGCGTTATCTCAACATTCAGGCGGTGATAAAAAGCTGTTGTTGGATTTTATCAGTTTCATTGAGGATACTGAATACGAACAATTCAAAACTAAGATAGATAAATCTGTGGAAAGTCATAAATTGGCGTTTATGGCAGAAGAGTCAAGAATACAGGGCGGGAAAGCCATTATTTTGAAATAAACGAACAGGAGAAATACTTATGACCAAGGGAAGAGTAACTATTCCTACCGATAAAGATTTTGTTGAAGGTACAAAAAGGATAGCGAACTTATGGGGAGCAGATGCTGTAAGAGATTGCGACGGGACAGAGCTGCCTGATAATGCAGGTCAATTGGCTGAAAAAGTATATAAAACCTATTTTTTAGCAAGGGGCAATAATGAGTGGGCGTATGCACACGACGAAGCAATGCAAAACGTTGCGCTCATTTCAGATTTTTTTCTTGCGACGGAAAGTGTATTAGAAATTAATCCGTTATCAGGCTATTTAGACGAACAGCTTGCTATTAATGAGGAAGAAAAGTCTTTAAGCAGATGGCAGGTTATTGACCGTACTGCGAATAAAGAGGTGGAATGGGTATACGATAAAGAGAAGAAATGCGTTATTGTAAAAAATGCTGAATATATGCATGAGTATACGGTTAGTTTCTTTGCGAAAGTACTTTGGGATGCAACCCAAATTTATAATTATACCGCGAATAATTGGACGGTAACGAAGGATAGAGATATTGATCCTGTTTTTCCTGAAGTAAAAAAATTGATGGCAGAGGAATTGGAAAAGTGGTTACAGGATAACCCTGATATTTCTGTAATCCGTTTTACAACCTTTTTCTATCATTTTTTCCTGATTCATGCGGATAGAAGTAAAAATATCCGTCAAAGGTATTTTGACTGGTTTGGGTATGCTATGACGGCTAGTCCTACTATGTTTGAGAATTTTGAAAAAGAGTATGGTTATAAGATTAAAATAGAAGATGTCGTAGATTCGGGATACTATATAAATTCTTTCCGAACGCCCACACAAGTATGTTTGGATTATATGGATTTTGTAGAAAAATTCGTGGCGCAAACGGTAAAGCAGTTTACGGATATTGTACATAAATATGGGCGCGAAGCGATGATGTTCTGGGGGGACAACTGGATTGGCGGTGAACCGTACAGTGTACATTTCAAGGAAATGCAGTTGGATGCAGTAGTGGGTAGTGTAAATTCTGGTTTAACGATGCGTATGCTTGCAGAATTGCCCAACTTAAAATATCGTGAGGCAAGATTGCTACCCTATTTCTTCCCTGACACAATGCCTGAAGGTAAAGACGATTTGGTAACGGAATACAGAGGAAACTTGTGGCGCGAAGAACGTCGCGCATTGTTAAGAAAATGTGTGGATAGAATCGGGTTTGGCGGGTACCTTTCCATTGCGGATAAATTCCCTAGTTTCAAGAAAAAAGTTTCTGAAATTTGTAACGAGTTTCGTTCTATTTATGACGTTTTGAATGGTCAGCAACCTTACTGTGTATTAAAAATTGCTATTTTGAATGCTTGGGGTGAAAAGCGTGCTTGGATGTCGCATATGGTTTGCCAAGATGCACCGTATCAAAAAATTCTTTCCTCTCAAGGGGTGTTGGAATGTTTAGTCGGTATGCCCGTTGACGTGCATTTTATCAATTTTGACGACGTATTAAATGGGGCATTGGATGCGTATGATGTAGTGTTGCATTACGGTGAAAGAGATAATGCTTTTGTTGGCTCAAAATATTGGGCAAATCCCGAAGTAGTGGCTAAGGTGCGCGCCTATATTTACAATGGTGGCGGATTTATCGGTATGGGACAACCGTCAGCATTGGATAACGGCGGTAGATTTTTCCAACTTGCAGCCGCACTTGGTGTGGATGAAGAATTGTCTTATTCTATGAATCATTTTAAGTACAATTATCAAAAGGTTGACGACCATTTTATCACGAAGGACATAACTCAAGAGATTGATTACGGAAATGATTTGTGGAATATTTATGCGTTAGACGGAGCAGAGATATTGGATATTGCACCCGACAAAGTAATGGGAATAGGTGCAAATGCAGGGCATGTTCGTATGGCGGTAAATCATTACGGAAAAGGTCGTTGTTTTTATATGACGGGCATTCGCTATAATTATGAAAATGTACGGTTGTTGTATAGAGCGATGCTTTGGTGTGCAAATAAAGAAAAACAATTAGAACAAGCTTTTTCGTCCAATGTAAAAACAGAATGTCATTATTATCCTGAAAGCAGAAAATACGCCATTGCAAACAACTCCAATGAGAGCTGTGATACTATTTTTTACGATATGGATGGAAATGCGAAAGAATTGCATTTAGATCCTTCTCAAATAGTGTGGATTGAACGATAAATTCAAATAATGACGGGGGGATAGGCGACTTCTATCTCCCTATAAGCGATTATGTTATAAATAAAGGAATGTAGACATGGAAAAATTTTTATATGGCGTATCAACGGCAGCATTTCAAATAGAGGGTGACGATGGAACGCAAGGTCGTGGGAAATCTGTTTGGGATAGCTTTTGCGACAGGAAAGATACGATAGAAAACAACGCTAATGCAAAGGTGACGGTGGACCATTACAATCGCTATCAAGAGGATATTCAGCTCATGGCGGAGTTGGGGGTGAATTCCTATCGTTTTTCCACGTCTTGGTCAAGATTATTTCCACAGGGGATAGGAAGGCTCAACGACAAAGGGGTTGACTTTTACGATCGTTTAATTGACGGGTTGTTGGAAAAGGGAATTACACCGTTCTTAACGTTATATCATTGGGATTTGCCGCAAAGTCTTTCGGATAGAGGGGGCTTTCAAAATCCCGATTTTCCTAAATGGTTTGCTGAATATTCCCATTTCATAGCCACGCATTATGGAGATAGGGTAAAGCACTACTGTACTTTTAACGAACCGATAAATGCTATACGCAGTAGCTATTATGCAGGAGTATTTGCGCCAGGACATCGCTTGAATGAAGAGCAAGCACTTTGGTGTATGCATCATATGCATTTGGCACATGCCGCCACCGTGGAAATTTTGCATAAAGAGGCAAAAGGCTCTATTGCAGGGGTTGCTATGAGTACTTTTGAAGAATATCCCACTGTGCTTACGCCTCAAGGAATAGAAGTTGCAAGGAAACAATTTTTTGAAAAAGAAGATTTAACGGAAGCTATTGATGTCTATATGGATCCTATGTATTTAGGAAAATATCCGCAACGAATTCTTGACAAATTTAAGGATTTTGCAGAACAGACAGAAATAAATCGAAAGAAATTAGAAGGAATTCAAACAGATTGCTTGGGTTTTAATACATATAGCGGCTGTCCATTGTTGGAAAGTGGGGAGCCTGCGTCTCGTATAGAAGGTGTGCCAACCAGCACGTTGGGCTCAATCATTGATCCTAACGGATTGTATTGGGGTACAAAATTTTTGACCGAGCGCTACGCGAAGCCCTTATTTGTTATGGAAAATGGTATTGGTTGCGCGGATTGGGTTGCCGTTGACGGAAAGGTTCACGACGCTGGGCGCGTAGACTTTTTGCAACAAAATTTAAAGACGGTGGAACAATTACGGGAAGAAAATATTGATATTCAAGGGTATTTCGTTTGGAGTTTAATGGATAATTTTGAATGGTTGAGGGGATATTCTTGCCGTTTTGGTTTGGTTTATGTTGATTATGAAACATTAAAACGCACGCCGAAGGATTCGTACTATTATTTCCAAAAATATCTAAAAAATAAGAAATAATAGCAGGAAAGACGGTTTAATGAAACGTGTATAGGAAAACTAGGGATTATTATAAAATTGGGCGAAATTGTTTGGCTTTGAGTGCTTTATTATGAGGGATTTAATATGAATGAGTGTTCAACCTTAAAAACTGACGTATGCGTTATTGGTGGTGGGATTTCAGGAATATGTGTGGCGGTTACCGCTGCGCGTAAAGGCGTTAAAGTTATTCTTGTACAGGACAGAAATATTTTGGGCGGTAACGCATCTAGTGAAATACGTATGTGGATTCGTGGTGCGGGTAGACATTTTCCCGAATATGCCGAAGGTGGCTTGGTTGAAGAGCTAGCATTGGATAATATGTATTATAACCCGAAAATGAATTATTCATTATGGGATGGAGTACTGTACAATAAGGTTATTTCAGAAAAGAATATTACGCTTTTATTGGGAACGACTTGTATTGATGCCAATGCAAAAGATAACAAGATAGAGAGTATTACCGTTTGGGAATTAGCTTCTTATAAAAAATATAAAATAGAGGCGGATTATTATGCGGATTGTAGCGGTGATTGCGTATTAGCGGAATTTATTGACGTAGAATATATGCAAGGGCGAGAATCTGTGTCGGAATATAAGGAATCTTACGCTCAAGCTGTTTCAGACAAGAAAACCATGGGCAATAGCTGTATGTTGCAGTTGCGTAAAAGTGATGGCACAGACGTGCATAATCCTTTTCCATTCGAGCGAACGGATATTCAAGAATTGTGCAAAAATCGCATCAATTTTAGTGAAGCGGATTATAAAATCGAAAACTTTTGGTGGTTGGAACTCGGTGGGGATAAAGACGCATTAAAAGATGCGTTGGCAATCAACCAAGAGCTGCTTGCAACAAATTTTGCGGTGTATTCTGAAATTATGCGGAATATGGAACATTCTCAAGAAAAGTGGTCGTTGGATTGGATTGGCTTTTTGGCAGGGAAACGCGAATCGCGTCGGTATGTTGGGGATTACGTTTTGACTGCCAATGATTTGGAAAACTCCACTTATTTCGAGGACGAAATTGCCTATGGCGGTTGGAGTATGGATGACCATAATCCAGAAGGTATATACGGAAAAGAACCCAATGTGCATTATTTTTTGCGGAAACCGTATGCAATTCCGTATCGATGCGTTTATTCCAAAAGTATCGATAATTTGTTTTTTGCGGGAAGAAATATAAGCGCAACGCATTTAGCCAATTCATCAACGAGAGTTATGGGTACTTGTGCTATGATTGGTCAAGCAGTTGGGAATGCCTGTGCAATCGCTAAAAAATATAATATTCCCCCTCGTAGCGTTGGTGCACATATATTAGAGCTTCAACAGGCGTTATTGACCGATGGCTGTTATTTACTTAATACATTTAGGGCAAGTAAATTAGAGCCGCTTCTCAATAAAAAAGACTATAGATGTGTATTACAAAACAGAGAACGTAATTTGCCCGATAAGCAAGAAGTAACAGTCTTGGAAAAAGGACAGCGAATATCTTTTGAGTTTTCAAGACGTCATATAAAGAATATTCGATTTGTATTTGATAGTGATTTACCGCGTAGCTATACGGAGGATGTTGCCTTAAAACTTTTTCCTATGCTTTGCTATAATGGACTTGATGAAATGCGAATGGATTTGCCACCTTCACTCGTGAAGGAGTATATATGGGAAGTGAAAGTGGATGGAATTTGGAGAAAACACACGGTAAGCGCTAATTTCCAAAGACTCAATCAATGGGATATAGATTTTGAAATTGAGGGAATCGCATTTATCGGCGTAGAAACTTATGGCGGAGAGAGAATAAATATTTTTTCGATAGACGTTGATTATTGATTTGAAAAAGATTCAATGAGCAGTATCTTTTCTATATGTTAAAGTATGCGAGCGATAAATGAAAAACAAGTATTATATTAGGAGATTTCAATTATGAAAATGGATTTTGTTGTAGCAGAAAAAGGAATTTATGATGTAATCGTTGTGGGAAGCGGCCCTGCAGGGATTGCGGCGGCGGTTAATGCTGGGCGAAACGGCGTAAAGACGCTTCTAATAGAAAGTCAAGGAAAGCTTGGAGGGATTGCTACAGCTGGATATATGAGTCATTGGACGGGTTCAGTTGGTAATAAGACATATTGGGAGATTTTAAAACGCTCTAACGAAAAATACGGAACAGGAACTATTGGGATTGAAATCGACCCAGAGCTTTTGACTGTTCTGTATATAGAAATGTTGGAAGAAGCCAATGTTGATTGTTTGTTATATACTACGGTTTGCGACGTCATTATGGAAAATGATTGCGTAAAAGGTGTTATTTGCTGCAATAAAAACGGATTAACAGCTTACAATGCGAAGGTTGTAATTGACGCGAGCGGTGATGGAGACGTTGCTTATAAAAGCGGTGCAGAGTTTTTCCAAGGCAGAGAAACGGATGGCAAAATGCAACCAGCAACGCTTATGTTTAAAGTAGGCGGCGTTGATGAGAGCAAGGCGATTTATATCGGTTCATTTGAAACAATTGTGCCTACGGAAAAGGGAGAATTGCAGGCTTTGGCTAAAGAGCTTTTGCCTCATCCAGCAGGACACGTTTTGCTGATGAAATCTACCATTCCTGGAGTTGTAACTGTAAATATGACGAATATAACAGGGATCGATGGAACAAAGGCGGAGGATTTGACAAAAGCGGAATTTATATGCAGGAAGCAAATGCCTCCGATTGTTGAGTTTTTAAGAGAATATGTGCCTGGATATGAGAATTGTTATATCGTCGGCAGCGCATCACTTATCGGCATTCGAGAAACTCGACATTTTAAGGGATTGAAATCTTTAAATGAACAGGATATTATGGAAGCAAAACAGTTTGACGATGCTGTGGTTTATAATGCTTATTTTAATTTCGACGTGCATAACATTGATGGGGCGGGGCTAGATGAAACGGGTTGCCAACATAAATTTATGCAAAAGAAGGGCTACACAATCCCTTATGGTTGTCTTGTACCTGAAAAAGTAGACGGGTTGCTCCTGTCCGGAAGGAACATTTCAGGGACTCATATGGCGCATTCTAATTTTAGAGCGATGCCTATTTGTGTTGGCACAGGCGAAGCCGCTGGTGTTGCAGCAGCTTTATCGGTGAAACAAAATAAAAAAGTTCGTGAAGTTAATGTAAAAGAAATTCAAGAGATAATAATGGGGTAAGATTTAAGGTAGCAGATACCAGTTGCGACAGGCACGAGAACGTAGAGATAATTTATTTAAAGGGAAGCAGAGAGTAGCATGCAAACAAAATGGATCTGGATTGATAAAAGCGGAAAGGATATTTATGCGGAATTTACCAGCCGTTTCTCGGTGGAGAATGGGGGCAGGTATGCGTTGGAACTTGCCTGCGATGGGATTTACGCTGTGTATATCAACCAAAAGCTTTGTATGTTTGGACAATCTTCCGATTATCCCGATGAAAAGTTATATGATAAAAAGGAGATAACCAAGTATTGCCACGAAGGGATTAATACCATTCGAGTTTTGGTGTGGAATATGGGTATTGATACCCAAAATTACATTCGTTCACAGCCCGCTTTGTGGTTTGCAATCACAAAAGGGCAAGAAAAAATCCTGATAAGCGACGAAAATATACTTTCCCGCCAAGATATTCGTTATCAAAACGGGCTTTGCAAAGCGTTGACACCGCAACTGGGCTTTTCCTATCATTTCGATAACAGCCTTGAAAACCGATTGCCTTTTAAAAAGAGTATCGTTTTGGATTGCTATGGGCAGCCAAAACATAGAAATCTGCCTACTATGTCTTTGTTGAAATATCAATCGGGGAAAGTGATTTTTGTGGATGAACGCTCTATTTTGGTGGATATGGGCAGGGAAACCGTCGGCTTTTTGAAGTTGGCTTTGCATAGTGCGGTAAAGCAAAAAATCACGATACTTTGGGCGGAGCATTTGGTGGACGGTAAGATACAACAATATATCGGGAGCCGTGATTTTAGCTTGGAATTTACGTCGAAAGAAGGTGTGAATGAGTTTTTTCACCCGTTGCGCAGAATGGCTTGCCGTTATTTGGAGGTGCGTTTCGACCAGCCGATCACCTTGCAATCTATAGGGATTCAACCCGTTATGAGAAGCATGCGCAAGAAGAAAGCGTTGTTTGCAAATCGGGAAACACAAAAAATTTACGACGTGGCGGTAAGGACGTTACAGCTGTGTATGCACGAGCATTATGAAGATTGCCCTTGGCGAGAGCAATGTATGTATTTGATGGACGCGCGCAATCAGATGCTTTGCGGCTATTATGCGTTTGAAGGATATAACTTCCAAAAACATAACTTATTGTTTTTCAGCAAAGGTCAAAGAAAGGACGGATTGTTTAGTATCAATTTTCCCGGCGGTGTGGATATTCCGATTCCTAGCTTTTCTCTCATTTATCCGAATATTGTTTACGAATATGTAACCCATACGAAGGATGCTTCGGTTTTGAGAACAATAAAACCGACGATGAAAAAGATGTTGAGAGCTTTTACCGAAAAAATTGATGAAAACGGGCTAATCCCTAATTTTCCGTATCCTTACTGGAATTTCTATGAATGGGCGCAGGACAGCGATTTCGAGTGCGAAATCACCCGTGCTAAGGATGCGCCTTATAGCAAAGAATATCATTTGATTTTGAATTGTATGTACGTTAATGCTTGCAACATATATGAGAAAATTTTTGGGGAAGCAATGGACGTAAGCAAAACGAAAGCAGGCATACGTAAGGTGTTTTACAATGCGGAAAAGGGTTTGTATAAGTTGAATAGCAACGGAGAAAGTTATTCGCAGCTAGGCAATAGCTTGGCGTTGTTGATTGGGCTTGGAGATGAAAAACTGGCTCAAAGTATTGTAACCGACGAAAGTTTAATTCCGATTACTTTGTCGATGGCAACTTTTATGTATGATGCGCTACTTGGTTTTGGCAATCAATACAAGGATTGGATTTTGCAAGACGTTCATAAAAAGTATGGATATATGATAAAGGAAGGTGCAACTACTTTCTGGGAAACGGAAAAAGGTTGGCAAGATTTTGATAATGCAGGAAGCTTATGTCACGGCTGGTCGGCAATGCCTGTGTATTATTTGACAAAATTGTGTGGCAGGGTGTAATAAAAATGCATATGGCGATATGTTTATTATCCTTAAAAACATGTGATGAGTTTATCCAATAAATAATGGAGGTTTTTAGTAGATGAGAGTATTAGCAATCGGGGCACATCCTGACGATATTGAGATTGCGTGTAGCGGAACGCTCGCAAAATGCGTAAAGCGCGGAGATACGGTTATTGTTTGCCATGTTTCCAGCGGTAATTTGGGACATGTTGTTATTCCGCCCGATGAGCTTAGAGTCATTCGTGCAAACGAAGCGAAAAAGGCAGGTGCTTTAGCTGGTATTGAAGTTATTTGTGCGGGTTTTGATGATTTGGAAATTTATGATAACAATAAAGAAGCGAGGGATAAATTGGTGGATATTATCAAGTATGCCAACCCTGATTTTATTATCACGCATAATCCCGATGATTATATGCCTGACCATACAGCGGTTTCTCGGTTGGTGTTTGATGCAAGCTTTACG
>JAEIGA010008069.1_pt1 | contig 15962 bp, 8 predicted proteins | sample 9270691 | NCBI WGS metagenome assembly JAEIGA01 (sample SAMN17057246, study PRJNA624740) | gut metagenome | biome: biome; isolation source: fecal sample | host: Bos grunniens | place: China: Xizang | collected 2019
AGGATCCACCTCTTCCCATTCCGAACAGAGAAGTTAAGCTCACCATCGCCGATGGTACTGCCCCACCAGGTGGGAGAGTAGGTAGCTGCCACGCTCTTAACGACACCCTGTCATCATACGATGACGGGGTGTTTCGTTTTTCTGGGCACCCTGAATAGTCCGGCCGTAATGTGGTGTGAATCTTTTTGATGTTTTATCAATCTACTTTTTCTGTGAGCCGATTTTTGTCGTATATTTGCACCACAGTATACCACACTATTATGAAAGAGACTCTTAAGGCTTTTCTTGAGGATATCAGAAAGCATATACCTGAGGATAGAATTTACACGGATGAATTGAGGTGTTTCGCTTGGGGAACAGATGCGGGATTCTATAGAATCTCTCCGCAGGTAGTTGTTCGTTCGATGTCCGAATATGATATTTCGATAATCCTTCAGGCGGCCTCCAGAAACGCCGTCCCGGTGACTTTCAGAGCTGCCGGTACCAGTCTTTCCGGTCAGGCGGTCGGAGATTCGGTGCTGGTCGTAGCAGGAAAGAACTGGGAGCAGATTTCTACTCCTGACAACGGTCACACTGTCGTCCTGCAACCGGGTGTCATAGGTTCGAGGGTCAATGATTTTCTAAGGCCGTATGGAAGGAGATTCGGTCCTGATCCGGCTTCTCTCAAGAGTTGTATGGTAGGAGGCATCGTCATGAACAATGCGTCAGGAATGAGCTGCGGTACCTGGGCAAACAGTGACAGGTTACTTCAGTCAGCGCGTATTGTGCTTGCAGATGGTACGGTGCTGGATACAGCATCAAAGGAAAGTCGCGAGTCTTTTATGCGTACGCATCATGATATAATCAGAAATATCAATCTCTTACGTGACGAAGTAATGCAGGATGAGGAACTCGTCGCCCGCATCCGACATAAATATTCCATAAAGAATGTGACCGGTTTAAATATTCTGCCTCTTGTCACCTTCACAGATCCGTTCGATATTATACTTCACTTGTTGGTTGGCTCTGAAGGAACTCTCGCCTTCCTTAGTCAGGTAACCATGAGTACACTTAAGGTAGCCCCTCTGCAGGCGAATGCAATGGTCTATTTCAGTGATATGGCAGAGGCAGCCCGTGCTGTAATTGCTATGCGCGGTCTTAATGTGTCTGCCGCTGAGATGCTGGATAAGCGTTCGCTGGCTTCTGTCAATGCCGCAGAGATAGAAGGACTTACTGCCGTACTGACCAAAGTGGAGGCTGAGACTCAGCATGAACTCGCAGAGAGGGTCAAGGTTCTTACGGAAACATTGAAGAGATTCGATACATACGGAGAGGTTGAGTTTACAACTGATCCGGAGGAATACGGTAAGTATTGGGCTATCCGTTCTGGTATTTTCCCGACAGTCGGCGGAATGAGAAATCCCGGTACAACATGCCTTATAGAAGATGTTGCTTTCCATCCTGAAGATCTGGCTGATGCTGTGACAGACCTGTCTGAGCTGCTTGACAGGCATGGCTATGATGATTCGTGCATATATGGTCATGCGCTCGAAGGTAATTTTCATTTTATCATCAACCAGTCGTTTGATTCGGAGAGTGAAGTCCGCAGATATAAGGATATGATGACCGAGGTAGGAGAACTGGTAGTAAAGAAGTATGACGGATCTCTCAAGGCAGAGCATGGTACCGGCAGAAATATGGCTCCATACGTTGAGTTTGAATGGGGTTCCAAGGCTTTCAGGGTTATGCAGCGCATAAAGGAGATCTTCGATCTGCAGAATATTCTTAATCCGGGTGTTATATTCAATGACGACCCGGAATGCAGCTACAAGAATTTCAAGGCTCTTCCGCTTCTTAGACCGGCAGAGGGGGCTCCGGCAGAGACTGTACAAGCATATGCCAGACTGAATAAATGTATTGAATGCGGTTTCTGTGAGGTGAACTGTGTTTCTTGCGGATTCACGCTGTCTTCACGTACACGTATTGTCTTGCAGAGGGAGATGGAGCGCCTCAGAATGTCCGGGACTGACCCTGACCGCTTGAAGATACTGCAGAAGCAGTACGGATATTTTGGTGACCGGACATGTGCCGGAGATGGTCTTTGCTCGATGTCATGTCCTATGGGAATCAATGTCGGTGACCTGACTCATGAGGTCCGCCGTCAGAACAGCGGTAGGTTGGCAAACAATGTCGGTGATTTTGTGGCAGATAATTTCCATGGTGTCAAGATGGCATTGAGGGGAGTCTTGACTATGGCGGAAACCGCCCATACATTTCTGGGAGACAAGGCCATGGGAACTATTGCCAGAAGTATGCATTCAGTTGGACTTCCATTGTGGACACCGGCTATGCCTAAGGCATATAATGCGTCAAAGCATCTTGTACAGTCAGATAAAAGTCCGCTGAAAGTCGTATATTTCCCAAGCTGTATCAACCAGACAATGGGTACGGACAAGGTCTCAAATGGCATACGGCCGCTTCCGGAAGAGATGACCAGCCTTCTTCAGAAAGCAGGTTATGATGTTATCTTTCCTGCAAATATGGATTCTCTATGCTGTGGAACTATTTGGGAGAGCAAAGGATTGCCTGAAATAGCTCTTAAAAAGACAAGACAGCTTGAAAATGCCCTTTGGGAGGCTTCCGAACATGGAAAGTATCCTGTTGTATGTGATCAGAGTCCATGTCTGCATAGGATGAAGCAGCATATCACCAAGGTCCGGCTGTATGAGTCTGCAGAGTTTATATGGAAGTTTCTTAAGGACAGACTGTCTTTCAGACAGACCGATATTCCGGTCGCCTTGCATCTGACATGTTCGACCAGACTGATGAAGATTGACCGCATCATATATGATCTTGCCTGCCTGTGTTCCTCAAAGGTACTTGTTCCGGAGGGGGTAGGATGTTGCGGATTTGCCGGTGACAAGGGTATGACTCATCCGGAACTGAATGCTTACGCGCTGCGCAAACTTCGTTCTCAGATTCAGGATAAGGGAATTGAAGTCGGATATTCCAACAGCCGCACTTGCGAGATAGGTCTGCAGACCAATTCCGGAATTCCGTACCGTTCTATTGTGTATCTGGTGAATAGCTGTACAGAACAACATGATAAATAAACATTAATGATTATGAAGAAACTGATAACTATAATGCTGCTGGCTGCGGTGACGCTTGCAGCATCTGCACAGAAGAAGGAATATGTTTATACGGAGGCATCTGATCTTACTTTGGTAGGAAAACTGATGCCGGGCAAGACGGTAAACCCATATCACAGAGTGGATACCACTCTCTACAAGGGTTTCGCGAAACGTGAGAATGTAATCGTGAGAATGTCGTCAGGAATGGGTTGCGTGTTCAAGACTGATTCAAGGAGTATCACAATCCTTACCGAATATGGAGAGATGGATGAGCCAGTCGGAACAAATTTCACCTCAGCACGTGGTTACGACCTGTATATAAGACAGGATGGGAAATGGCTATGGGCGGCATCCGGAGTAAATCAGTCGAAACTGCTGGACAAACCTCTTGGCCTCATTTCCGGAATGGATGGGTCTATGCACGAGTGTCTTCTTTATTTCCCTACGTACAGTGAAGTCAAGTCTATAAAGATCGGTGTGGAACAAGGTTCGTCCATAGAACCGATGTACAATCCGTTCAGATATCGTATTGCAATATGGGGATCCAGCTTTACTCATGGTTCCTGCACTTCACGTGCGGGTATGACTTATCCGGCGCAGTTCTCGCGTAATACAGGTCTTCAGATGCTCTCTCTCGGATGCAGTGGAAGATGCCTTCTGCAGGATTATTTCTGTGATGTTCTGGTGGATGTGGATGCTGACGCCTTTGTTTTTGACTCGTTCTCCAATCCGAGGGCTGACATGATAAAAGAGAGACTTGTACCGTTCATCGACAGGATGATTGCCGCTCATCCGGGCAAGCCTATGATATTCCAGCAGACCATCTACAGGGAAAAACGCAATTTCAACGTAGCTGAGGACGATAAGGAAAGGGCCAAGATGGAGATGGCTGCATCTATCTTCAAGGAAATCAAGTCAACTCCACAGGGACGCAAGAAATATAAGGATGTCTATTTCATTGTTCCGGATGCCTGTCCTCCGAGCCATGAGGGATCCGTTGACGGAGTGCATCCCGACAATTATGGCTATACATTATGGTACAAGTCGGTAGAGAAGCCGATACTGAAGATTCTGAAGAAGTACGGGATACACTAGGCCTCCTGGATTCTAAAGGTTCGCGATTATCTTGTCGAAGTCAGTTCCTGGGTGAATGGAGTGTTTCTGAAGATTGCTATGGTACGAGTATATGGTCGTAACTGACATATTGAGTACCTTGGCAATCTTACTTCTTTTCGATATACCCATTCTTATAAGTGCAAGTATTCTCAGTTCTGTGGACAACTCTGATTTTGAAGGTTGCTTCAGGCGGTATTCCGGCTGCATCTGCTCGTTGACCTTTTCTACGAAGTCCGGAAAGATGCCGAGGAATGCGGAGTCAAATCCGGACAGAAGGTCCTTGAATTCGCCGTCGGCAAATGATGGCGCTCTTAGCATTGCAATCGCAGCATCCGGACCTTCATGCTTGACCGCATGTCTTAGGGATGACCTGTATTTGTCCACCTTGTTGAGATAATCAACGCATTTTTCCATGTATATGGCGAGGAAACTGTCTTTGATTTTCGATACCTCACTCACTTTTTCTCGTGATATTCTCAGACGGGTGGAGTATTTGCTTTGGACTATAAGCAATGTAATGGTCGCCATCAGTAACAGGGCTATGGATATTATAGTCGCTACGTATGCCCTCTTTTTCTGATGCTGCTGTTCGAGAAGTACGTTCATGATCTCTAGCTCAGACATGATGACCTCGTCATATCTTGTCCTGTAGTTGGCTGCATACGCATCCTTTAGAGTGATTCTCATATACCTGTTAGCCCTTTCAATATCACCCTCGCGAAAAAGTATGCGTGCGAGCTGATATAGGGCGTTGTAGGCCTTTACGGATATTCTCATGTCTAGTGTCGCAGACTGAGCATAATATTTTATCGCCTTTTCCGTATCGCCTATGTATGAGTATTCCTTCGCAAGGAAGTAGTTGGCTCTGGTCGTGTCGTTGGGACTTTTAAGTATGCAGGATTCAAGTCTGGAGATCGCCTCCCTGCTTTTACCTTGTCCCCTATAAATATCGTTGTGATAGAAGGTGCACTGGATATTCGTGCTGTCTCTCTGCCACCAATGCTCTATTATGTCAAGTCTTGCCTGGATGTATTCGGGATGTATGGGCAGAAGTTCACTATATATGTGATATCCTGCGTCGTAGTACTTTGTCAATGCTTCAATGGCCATCTGTGTCGTATCTATCTGTCTGAAGATCTGGAGGGCGGTGCGCACCGAGTCCATCTTGTACAGGATGTTTGCGTAGCAGACTTTACTGATGTTTTCCCGGTGCTTATCATTACCATGGAGTTCCAGCATCCTGCGTACATAGAAGTGACATGTGTCAATGTTATGATACGAAAGTATATTTTCCAGTCTATACGCTGCTTCCCACTTGACTGAGTCGCTCTGAGCGCCTTTGTACTGACGTATCAGAGAGTCCTTCATCGAGTTGTATCTGATGTCGTATTCATCCTGGAACTTGATAGCCTGGTCGAGTGCGGAGTAGTATTCCATGTTTGACTTTGAGCACGAAACGATGGCGACCAAAGCAAAAGCGAGGGTTAAATTTATGATCTTCATGCTGCAAATATATCTAAAAAACCTTGTTAATCAAGTCTTATTTTCAAATAATAAATGATTAATTACTAATGTTTTGCTATTTATATACCCTTTTAAAAACCTTGTTTTGATAAATGCCACGAATTTGGCATGCGTCTTTTGCCTAATTTTGCGTCGTAACACAGTGTACCACAGTAAATGAAAAGATTGATTTTTGCCTTTATTATTCTATGCTGCCTTTCTTCCTGCAGCACTCCTTATCTCCGTGTAGGTTCATATAATGTCTGGAGGTCAGACCTGGGAAAGGATGATTATGCCTGGGCTGTCCGCAAAGACAGGCTGATCCAATCAATAAAGGATATAGGATTTGATGTCTTCGGCGCTCAGGAAGTTGATACTACAATGATCAGGGAACTTCCTTTATTATTCAAAGAGGCCGGACTGGACTATGAGATGTTTATCTTCAGTCCTTATCACGAAGATGGCGGAACGGCTAACAAGGCCCAGGCGATAATTTACAATCCGGGCAGACTGGAGATTCTGGAGGATCATCATTTCTGGTTTTCTGAGACCCCTGACGTGATCAGCAGTGGCTGGGATGAGATGAAGTTCAGACGAGGAGGCTTTTGCGTTGTCTTCAAGGATAGGAAGACAGGCGTCAAGTTCTTCATGATGCACTCCCACTCCCCGTTAGGCAAGGAGGCAAACCTGCATGCTGCTTCTATCATCAACGAAAAGGCAAGGCAATATAACCCGGATAATCTCCCGGCAATCTTCGTTGGAGACCTCAATACGCGCCCGGACACTCCAAGTTCCGATGTCTTGAGGAAATACTGGTCTGATGTCTATCTGACTCTTCCATCCGACAAGATTTCAGGACCTCACGGCACATTCAACTCTCATAACGTTGACAAGGATATGACAACCGCTGCCAGGATAGACTATATCTATTATAGGGGAGATCAGGTGAGACCTCTCAACTACTGTTGCGATACAGCCAGATATAATGGTCTTTACCCTTCTGATCATTGTCCTATATATTCTGACATATTGATAATCAAATAATATTACTAATAACAAACTAACTGATTATGAATCCATTACTGAAACGAGTGCTGATGCTTTCCGCTCTTGTCCTTTGCGGAGGCGTCACTATGGCTCAGGGGTTTCAGGTTACCGGTAAGGTGACTGATGCTTCCAATGGCGAACCGGTTCCCGGTGCAGCCATCATTGTAAAAGGAAGCACCGGCGGTGTCATCAGTGATATTGACGGTGCCTATTCAATTGAAGTCTCTCCTGATGCAGTTCTTGTATGTACCTGCATCGGTTATGCAGATGCTGTCCAGAATGTAAGTGAAAGGGCGGTCGTCAATTTCTCTCTTGAAGTTGATGCGGAAATGCTTGATGAGACGGTTGTCGTAGGATACGGAACATTGAAGAAATCTCAACTTGTGGGTAGCGTCGAGCAGCTGGCTGGAGATGCTCTTGAGGATCGTGTAAATGCTGACGTTACACGAAGCCTTCAAGGTCAGGTGCCGGGTTTGAGCATTTTCCAGTCTGACGGTAAGCCTACTCACGGCGGTCAGATCTATATTCGCGGAGGAGCTACAAACTATGTGATGAAGAAGAATATGAGTTCGAAGGATATGACCGAGTACTCGATAGGACAGGGCGGTAGCGCTCTTGTACTTATCGATGGCGTAGAAGGCGAGCTTTCATCAGTGAATCCTGATGATATCGAATCGGTTACAGTTCTTAAGGACGCTTCTTCAGCTTCAATCTACGGATCGCGCGCCGCATATGGTGTGATTCTCGTGACAACCAAGAGGTCTGCATCTGACAAGGTGTCTGTCAGCTACAACGGTTCGATTTCCCTCAATCGCAGAACTGTAATGTGGGAGGATCATGTAATCACTGACGGTCTGGAATATACACAGACATTCTATGATTTTTGGGTCGGTAGAACAGAGACTCCAACCGTTGCAGGAGCGCTTCCTACCAAGATGAATATCTATGATATCCCTTCTGACTATCTTCAGAGATTCCAGGAGCGTCGTGCTGCTGGAAATACCGGCGTATATGACACTTGGGAGAAAGGACATCTGTATTTCGGTTCTGTGAACTACCTTGCAGAGTTCTACAAGAGAATGAACACCACTCAGACTCACTCGTTGAGCGTGAACGGTTCTTCAAAGAAGCTTTCATATTCGCTCTCAGGCCGTTATTACACACAGGACGGTATCTATAAGATCGGTGAGGAGGACTACAACCAGTTCAATCTCCGTTCGAAAGTGTCTATCCAGTTGAGAGACTGGCTCTCAGTGGACAATAATACTTACTTCTACCACTACAATTATATCCAGCCAATCTTCTCGAAGAAGAATACTCATGTGGGTAGCCAGCTCATGCAGATCGGTATGCAGGGACTTCCTATCATTCCTTTCAAGAATGAGGATGGCACATATACGGTAGGTGCTGCTGCATCCGGATATGAGGCATTCAATGATGGAAATTCGGCTCAGGATACAGAGACCACCACATTCACGACAACTATCGGACTCAACATCGAGCCGGTGAAGGATGTGTTCAAGGTACGTGGAGACTTCTCATACAAATATACAGACAAGAATACTCAGCGCTATGTAGCGCCTGTATCATACAGTGCGAAGGCCGGTGCCGTGAAGGATTATGTTGCACAGGCGGATTCCTACAAGAGAGAGTATGACTATGTGACCAAGCGTATCTCTGCAAATGTTGTGGGCACATTCACTCCTCAGCTTGGCGATAACCATAAGCTTAATGTTGTGGCCGGCTGGAACCTTGAAAGCCAGACATACGATGTCAAGACTATTCTCAGACTCGGTATGATCAATCCCGGTATGACCAGTTTCGAGATGTTTGACGGAACAGAGATCGCACTCAACCAGTACGACAGGGACTGGAGCACAGTAGGTACATTCGCGAGAGCCAACTATACATTGCTTAACCGTTATATCGTTGAGGGATCTGTTCGCTATGACGTCAACTCGCGCTTCCCTAAGCATCAGCGCGGTGGACTTTTCCCTTCAGCATCAGCAGGCTGGAGAGTATCTGAGGAACCTTGGATGGAAAATGCCAAGAGCGTCATCGACAACTTCAAGATCCGTGGTAACGTAGGTTCTCTCGGAAACGGTGGAGTCGCTCCATATTCATTCCTTGAGACTATCGGAGTCGATAGAAGTACAGCTATCTTCGACGGAGGATATGTGAACATTGCCGGAATGCCGTCGATTGTTCCAGATTCTCTTACTTGGGAACGTATCATGACTTGGGATGTAGGTCTGGACCTTGACCTTTTCAAGAACCGTCTCTCATTCTCAGGCGACTACTATGTGAGATATACAAACGATATGTACTCTTCAGGTCCTGAGTTACCTGCAATCCTCGGAGCTGCAACTCCAAAAGGAAACTACGGTCAGCTTACAACCAAGGGATGGGAGCTGACACTGTCATGGAGAGATGCTTTTAAGGTTGCCGGCAAGGACTTCACTTACTCGGTCAAGGCCAGCCTCTGGGACAACCGCACCTGGGTGACAGACTTCAACAGCACTTCTAACAATATCTTCGGATACTACGAGGGCAAGGAGATCGGTGAACTCTGGGGATTTCGTACTGACGGTCTCTTCATGAGCAATGAGGAAGCTGCAGCATGGTATCCTGACAAGTATCACAACCTCAGCACACCTGGCAACACGCCATACGCCGGTGATATCAAGTTCCTCGATGTTGACGGAAACAAGGAGATCACTGCAGGCGCAGGTACTCTTGAAGACCATGGTGACCTTGACAGAATCGGTAATATCATGCCTCGCTACCAGTATGGAGTCAATCTTGACTTCAAGTGGAACGGCATCGGCTTGAGCGTATTCTTCCAGGGTATCGGACACCGTGACTGGTATCCGTCAGAGGGTACAGGTTTCTTCTACGGCGGTTACGGACGTGCATACGACTATGCTCTCAAGGATCAGCTCGACTACGCGAAACTTGACAAGTCTACAACAAACTGGACAGTGGCAAATGCTGATGAGAATCCATACTGGCCACGTCGTTCATACGGACATGCAATCGCAGGAAGCGGTCTCGGTACAATGAACTCGTACAACGACTACTTCCTTCAGAATGCGGCTTATCTCCGTCTGAAGAACCTTACAGTGGACTACTCTTTCCCTAAGAAACTCATCAATAAGGCCAATATCGAGAAGTTGAGAGTGTATTTCTCAGGCGAGAACCTCCTTACATTCTCTCCGATCTACAAGCGTACATCGATGTTTGACCCAGAGGTTATCGACAAGGGTGACTCGGACTTCGGCAACTCGACTTCCGAGACTATGGGTGACGGATACACTTATCCTATGCTCAAATCATTCACATTCGGTATTAACCTTACATTCTAAACGATAGGGCAATGAAAAAATATCTATATATCATAACAGCACTTCTTCTTGCCTGCTCATGCAGTGACTTTTTTGAGAAGACACCGGCAAACGAGTTCGACTCGGACATCTTCTTCGCTACAGAGAACGACTTGAAGCTGTATGCTAACGGTCTTATCAACTCTGCTCTGCCTGAAGCAACAGATATGACCCTTGGCGAGGATCTCTACACAGACCTTTGCGGCACACTTGATTCCAAGGAGTTTTACAGAGGCAGCTATAATGCGGGCAAGGCCAGCAACTGGACAACCAGCACATGGAGCTTTCCGCGCAGAGTGGCATATATGATTGAGAATATGCCTAATTGCAAAAACAATGTATCAGAGGAAATCTACAACCACTATGAGGGTGTAGCCCGTTTCTGGAGAGCATGGATCACTGTAAAGAGAATGAAGGTATTCGGTGACGTGTACTTCATTGATCAGGTGATTTCTGCAGATGATACCGAGACTCTTTATGCACCTCGTGAGGATAGGGAGTATATCTTCCACTGCGTGGTTGAGGACCTTAAATTCGCTTGTGAGAACTGTCTTTCAAGCGGCGCAGGCATCCACACTGATGGCCGTATCTATATCAACAGGTATGTGGCGCTTGCGTTCGCTTCAAGATTCTGCCTCTATGAGGGTACCTACAGAAAATATCATTCTAAGAACCCTTCTACAGGCAAGGCGTGGAACAATGAGTACGAAAGCTATGAGGACCTTCTTGGCCTTGCTGAGCAGTTCTCGAAGACTCTCATCGATACAAAGGCCTTCTCGCTTAATCCTGACTACAGATCTCTCTTTGTTTCAGCTGTGCTTCCTACTGATGAGGTAATCTGGGGAAGAACCTATTCTTCTGAGTTGAGCGTCAAGCATGGAACAACATTCAAATACTGCTCTACTACCTCTTCAAGGCAGTACTCTCCGACTAAGGAGTATGTACGGATGTTCCTTAAGACTGACGGTTCCCTCGCTCCTGGTGAAATATCTGTTACAGAGGAGTTCGTCGACCGCGACAAGAGACTTGCTGCATCTGTGCTTACTCCGGGTACGCTCTGGAAGTCGTCCGGCGGCGACACTCAGGAACTCGCTCCGAACTGGACGTGGACTAAAAGCGGCTACCAGTGGATCAAATGGGTGCAGCTTGAGGATGACCCATTCTCTGGAGACGGAAAGTCGTACAATTCGATTCCTATCATCCGTTATGGCGAGATACTTCTCAATTATGCGGAAGCTGCAGCTGAACTCGGTCATATGACAGAGGCAATCTGGAACGAGACTATCGGCGCCCTGCGTAAAAGAGCCGGCGTCAGGAATATCTATCCGGGTTCTGCAGAATATGTAGCTGATACATGGCTTCGTGAATACTATACTCACGATGTCAAGCATCCTTGCGAACTCTCGGACATTATGCTCGAGATCCGTCGAGAGAGAGTGACTGAGCTTATGCTCGAGGGCCAGAGCCGCTATGATGACCTCATGCGCTGGCATATCGGAGACCTCATCGAACGTCGTTACAACCATGTAGGATGGAGAGGTATCTACATCACTGAGGCAGAGGCGAAGTCCGGCTTCATGTGGGCCGGCAAGAAATATACAGTCGGTACAGGTGCATCCAACGAGAACAACTACAAGATTACCAAGAGCGGAGATCCTAAGACATGGTCTCTTTCTGAGGGAACATACGGATATGTGATCTATAACTATCCTCTTGAGTGGCATGACAAGATGTATACGCATCCGATTCCTCTTTCAGCACTTGCTGTGAATCCTGACCTTGGCCAGAACAATGGTTGGCAGTGGCAATAGAAAATTATCATTAAAACTAGCGACAATATGAAAACAAGATTATTTAACATCTTCGCAGCATCATTTGCAGCGCTTTTCCTCGCTGCGGGCTGTCAGGAGAAGCCGGTAGACGAAACAGAAACACCGGAAGACAGTTTTATAAATGTAACCCCTGAAAAGATCGAGGCATCATGGGAGGAAGGAGTCTATGACATTGCAGTCGAGTCTAACTGCTCGTGGACAATTTCAAAGACTGATTCAGAAGGGTCTCCAGTTGATTGGGTACAGTGCGACATCACTTCCGGAAAGGACAACAAGAACTTTCAGATTCTCGTTCAGGAGAACAAATACGCAGATCGTAGTGCTACTGTGGTTCTCACATGTGGCGAGATCAAAGCCTTCATTGACGTGGTACAGGAGTCGAATCCTACACCGGTAGTTCCGAAGCCTGAGGTTAAGCTTCACGAGTACTACTTCGAGTTTGCAGGAGCTAACCTTGACTGGCCTATACAGAATGACGGTTGGGCTGGTCGTGAGAATGTTGAGTCAGGACTTGCAATTGACCTTGGAACTGAAGCAGATAATCCTGAAATCCTTCGCAGAAAATGTAAGGTTAAGTATGTGCTCGATGGCGTTGATTACTACTTCACATTTGCGGATCCTCACGGCGCGACTGCGCATCAGATCTATCTTGTGCCGGAGGGTGTTCATTGCGGCGGTTATCGTTATTTCGGCCTTCCTGCAATTGAAGGAAAGAAACTCGTGAAGGTCGTAATGGTACAGGCTGCCAGCCAGAAGGATGCTTCATACGAGAGACTTGTGGGCGTGACATCATGGGTTTACAATGTAGAGGATACTCAGGCGCTCAACATCAAATGGGTAGATGGTGGAGAGCCACAGAAGCAGAATGACAATATGGGAACATATACTTATGATCTGAATGAAACTTCAGGCAATACAGTATATTACATTTCTCATCCAAGCAAGGCCGGTAGAATTCACTCTCTCCGTCTGTTCTATGCTGACGTAGACGGAACAGAACCGACACCTGAGCCTGAGCCTGTACCAGTGCCGAAGCCTGAAGAACCGACACCTGATGTTCCGGAGGTACCGGTAGGTCCGGAGCCTGAGAATACAGTAAAGTATACATTTGACTTTACAGGTACTCCTGCAGAAGGATGGCCAACAGCAAAGGCTACTGAGAAGGGTGCTCTCTCATGCGTATACAACCTTGATGGTAAGGACTATACATTCAGCCTTACAGCCTGCCTTGGCGCATCTGCAATCGGTTGCCACTGGGTTGCTCCGGTTGAGGGTGAGACAGGCCTGACACCAGGATATTTCAACTTCTATGCGGAGAAGCGTTATCTCGGTCTTCCTGCAATTGAAGGATACTATCTCTATCGCATCGTATGTACTAACGCAAAGATGAGTTCTACCGTTCCAGAGATCGGTGTTACAAGCGTGGTTGCTGCAGGAACTGCTCATCCGGCTGATGCTGACTATGTCGCAGGAGGTGCATGCCAGAAGTGGGATGCAAACGGCGGTGGAACTTACACCTATACTCTTGACGGCACAACAGCTGGTACAATGTACTACATGTATGCCTACAAGAAGGGTGCGATCGCAACTCTCGAACTCACTTACGCACCGGTTAAGTAATGAAACTCTCAATCAAGATACTGTTTTCTCTTTTGGTGGGAGCGCTGATGTGCTCCTGCCAGAAGGAACAGCAGCCCGATGTGGCGGAGGAGATAAGCGTCTCCCCGACTGAATTAGAGGTGTCTGCCCAATTGGCAACCTATAAGATCGATGTCACATCCAATGTGAAGTGGACAGTAAGCGTTGAAGGCAAGGACGGTGCGGATGCATCATGGATTACTTTGGGACGCACATCAGGAAATGGTAATATCAAGGTTTCAGTAAGAGTGGCGGCTAACGAGTATAATACTCCCAGATCTGTCTCTATAGTGTTTACTACAGCTGGCGGAAAGAAAGCAGAGACTCTCGTTCTTCAGCAGGCTAACGATAAAGGCGATGATGCGCCGGAGGGACTTCTTCTCACGGCAGGATCATATAATCTGAGAATGAGTCATCTGGACAATGGCACCGAGAATGCATGGGGTGACAGAAAGGAACGCCTTAAAAAGTCCCTTATGGCTTGCGAGGCTGATTTCCTCGGTATCCAGGAGGTTGATGAAAAGACTCAGGCCTGGCTGGATTCGGAACTGGCCTCCAAATATTCATTCCGTTACTTCAGCCCTTATTCAAAGGATGGTAAGGGCGGCAGGGCCCAGGGAATAGGATTCCGTTTCGACAAGTTCACACTTTCTGACTGGCATTACTTCTGGGCCAGTGATACTCCGGATGTCATGACAACTAACGATACCGGAAGCAATGGCAATTTCAGCAGAGGAGGATGCTGCTGTGTCCTGACTCACAAGTCTACCGGCATAAGAATCTTCGTGATGAATAATCATGGATGTCTCAACAGTCAGAGCAATATCGACAACGCTCATGTCTATGTGGACATGGAGAAGAAATACAATAAGGAAGGGCTTGTCTCATTCTTTGTCGGAGATATGAACGCAAAGCAGTCTTCTGCGGCGGGTTCGGTCTATATGACTTATACGTCTCACTGGAAGGATACCTATCTCAAGGCTGCTAAGCGTACCGGAGCTACCGGAACATACAACGGCTACAGCAATCCTAAGGGATCTTCAAGAATTGACTATGTCTTTTATCGTGGCGAGGGAGTAGAACCGCAGCTTTACCATTGCGACAATACCCTCTACAATGGATTTTATGCTTCTGACCATTTCCCGGTCTGGGGTGAATTTATGATAGTGAAATGAAAATAATGATTAACAAGATTTGTATCCTCCTGGTTCTCGTCGGAATGATGACAGCGTGTAAGGAGAAGGGAGTGCAGACTTCTGTGGAATGCGACGAAGTGGTGACACTCGCCAATGACAATATGAGCGTCTCGATCGGCGTGGAAGACGGATGTCTTGCATCGTTGAAGAATATGAAGACAGGTCACGACTATGCTACCGGAAATCTTCTCTGGAGACTTTACTATGACTCTAAGCAGGAGAAGGAAATCCAGATCCTCGGCTCTGAGCAGAAGCCTGTAGTGTCATGCGAAGGCAACGTGATCACTCTTCGCTATGACTCGCTCTATGTCCGCGGAGAGCAGATGGATATGCAGGTGACCCTTACCGTGACATTGGAGGATGATAAGGTGCGTTTCGGCTCGACACTCGAGAATAATGTGCCTCACACAGTTCTCCGAGAACTCCATTATCCGCTTGTGCATGGCGCTGATCTTCCTGCAGACCATAAACTCTATACATCAGAGGCGGGCGGAAAGCTTTTCGACGATCCGCTAAGTGTTCTCAGCAAGACACAGTCTTCACCGTATAAGCGACCTGAGCAGATTTTCCGTCAGCGTGACGTGAAATACGGTTACAAGGTCTTTATGAACTGTTTTGGCCTCTTCGGAGACAATCAAGGACTGTATTTCGGTTCGCATGATGATACATTCCAGGATACATGGCATGGTCTGCGAGCTTATAGAGGCGAGAGCGGCAAGCATGATGTCCTTGAGTTCGGATTCTTCAAGTACCCTCATTGCTTCGCCGGAGAAAAGTGGTCATGCAATGCGAATGTGGTTTCTCCATACACCGGAACATGGCATGTAGCATCAGATATCTATCGTGAGTGGGTGAATACATGGTGGGATTATAAGGATGCTCCACAGTGGCTTCGTGAACTTAAGAGCTGGCAGCGTGTAATCTTCAAGCATCAGTACGGAGAGTATCTCTTCAAGTATGCTGACATGAATGGCGTTGTAGATCAGGCCGGTCAGAGCGTGGGATGTGACGGTCTCTTCCTGTTCGGATGGTGGGACGAGGGTATGGACCACGGCAATCCGGACTACTCTCCGGATGAATCTCAGGGAGGCGATGCTGCTCTTAAGAAGGAAATTGCCGAGTATCAAAAAAATG
>JAEIGA010008070.1_pt1 | contig 15961 bp, 10 predicted proteins | sample 9270691 | NCBI WGS metagenome assembly JAEIGA01 (sample SAMN17057246, study PRJNA624740) | gut metagenome | biome: biome; isolation source: fecal sample | host: Bos grunniens | place: China: Xizang | collected 2019
GATATATGTGCGCCTATGACCACGAATCTCCGACTCGTCGTGTAAGCCACCAAGCGAGATGCGGCCAAACTTACGGCCGAGAGCCTCAGCTACCGACTTACCCAACGAGGTCTTACCAACTCCTGGAGGGCCATACAAGCAGAGGATAGGGGATTTAAGGTCGCCCTTGAGCTTAATTACTGCAAGGTGCTCCAACAATCGCTCCTTAACCTCGTCAAGGCCGAAGTGGTCCTTGTCGAGCTGCTCACGCACGGCGTTGAGGTCGAGATGATCCTCGGTCATCTCCTCCCAAGGTAGGTCGAGCATGAGCTGTAGGTAGTTCATCTGTACCGAGTACTCGGCAATAGAGGGGTTTAGGCGCTCGAGGCGTGCAAGCTCCTTCTCGAAGAGCTTGGCAGTCTCCTCCTTCCACTTCTTCTCCTTTGCTGCCTCACGTAGTCTCTCGATATCGGCGTCCATGGTGTCGCCCAACTCCTCCTGAATTACACGTGCCTGCTGCTGGAGGAAGTAGTCACGCTGCTGCTTGTCTATCTCCTGCTTAACCTTATTTTGTAGGTCGTTCTTGAGCTCGGCGAGCTGCTGTTCACGTACCAATATCTCAAGCAGACGACGTGAGCGTGCCATGAGGCCTGGTGCCTCGAGTAGATTCTGTCGGTCGTCGTCCGAAAACTCCATGTTCGAGCAGATGAAGTTGACAATAGCTCGGCTCGAGTCGAGGTTCTTAATGGCAAATGCCGCCTCCTTAGGCATCGATGGCGATATGTTGATGATGCTTAGGGCTACCTCACGAATAGAATCCACGAGGGCCTTGAACTCTATGCTCTTAGGATCGGGAGTGCTATCCTGAATAGGCGATACCGTAGCACGGAAGTAGGGCTGCGTCTGTAGATACTCTCTCACCTCAATCTTCTCGAGGCCCGCCAATATTACTGTTAGGTTGCCATTAGGCATCTCAAGGATTTTGAGGATGCGGGCGGCCGTACCCACCTTGTACATATCATCGGGCTGAGGATCTTCAATCTCGCTGTCAACCTGAAGCACAGCGCCAAGCAGGCTGTCGCCAGCCTCCACAGCACGTACTAGGGCGATAGACTTAGCACGGCCCACCGTAATAGGTGTTACCGAGCCTGGGAATATCACCGAGCTGCGCAATGTAAGAATTGGAAGTGTCTCGGGAATGGGCACCTCCTCAATAGTGTCCTCGCCACCCGAAATAATTGGGATTACCTGGTGCTTGCCATCGAAGAGCTCTGGCACCAATCCCATCTCGTCAATCTCTATATCTTTTTTCTTGCTCATAGTCTATATAGTTTTTCAATGTCGCAAAAATAACGCTTATTTCTTAGAAATAATTATGCCCGAGGGTTGGTTTTATAACATTTTATTCACAAAAACGACGGTCAGCTGTAGTTAGCGACCGTCGTTTTGATGTTTTGTTTGTCGTCTTGCTAGATATGTTCGTCACCCGTTGAGTAGCGTATATCCTCGATAAAACTCTTGATGTTTTGCTCCTCGCTACGTGGACATATCATCAGTACATCGTCGGTATCAACAACGATATAGTCCTTCAGACCACTGACAATTGCCACCTTTTCGTTGGGTATAAATATCAGTGAGTTGCGAGTGTCGTAGGTCTCTATTAGTTTGCCATTTAGGGCGTTAGCATATTTATCTTTGCGGGAATGCTGATATGCCGAGCCCCATGTTCCCACGTCGCTCCAGCCAAACTCGCCACGGTGCACATATACATTCTTGGCGCACTCCATCACGCCGTAGTCAATCGATATAGGCTTGCACTCGGCAAAGACACGCTCGATAGCCTTCGTCTCCTCTTCTGTGCCAAGTTTATCTTCTGCCTCGGCAAATAGAGCGCTGTGACTTGGCAGATGCTCGTTGAGGGCATCTATGATGTCCTTGACCTTCCAGATGAATATTCCCGAGTTCCATAAAAATTCGCCACACTCCAAAAATGCTTGCGCCATTTCGTAGTTTGGCTTCTCGGTAAAACACTTAACCTTGCTGATGTCGTCATCGCCCGTGCGCTGGATATATCCGTAGCCCGTCTCAGGGCGGCTGGGCTCAATGCCTATGGTCATTAGAGCGCTATTCTGCTCGACAAATGAGGTGCAGTTCTCGACGATTTTCTGAAACTCTTCCTCGTTGAGTATCAAGTGGTCAGCGGGCGATACTATCATCGTAGCGTCGGGATTTTTTCGACGCAAAGTATAAGCTGCGTATGCAATACAAGGGGCGGTATTGCGACCAATAGGCTCGCATAAAATCTGCTCCTCGGAAATCTCTGGAATATGTTCCAATACGAGCTCTTTATAGCGTCGATTTGTTACGACTATGAAGTTCTCGTTAGGAACAATTTTGGCAAATCGCTCGTATGTATGTCGAATGAATGAACGTCCTGTTCCTAAGATGTCCAAAAATTGCTTTGGGCTCTTCTGACGGCTCATGGGCCAGAAGCGTGTACCTACGCCACCAGCCATAATCACGCAGTAATTGTTGTTTTTAACCACCATTTTGGAGTTTAAATTTTACAAATTTACACAAAGATAAAATTTTTTTTGTATCTTTGCAAACTATTATGCCTATAATTATGGGCGAATTTGCTTATTTGTGCGACTATGAGTAACACTAACATCGACAAAATCAGGCTCTTTACCGTGCCTAACTTTCTTACCTTGGCGAACCTCGTTGCAGGAGCGTTGGCTGTGGTATTTGCTCTGCGTGACCATGCCTACGATGTCTCGCTGATGCTTATCATTTTGGCTGCGGTGTGCGACTTTTTCGATGGCTTTGCTGCACGACTACTTAAGCAGCAGTCGCCACTCGGTGTTCAGCTCGACTCGCTTGCCGACGACATCTCGTTTGGCTTGGCTCCAGCGGTTGTTATGTACGACCTCTTTTGCCACTCTATGAGCTACTATGCTCTGCCAGAAGAGATAATGTCGTGGCTTGGCTACCTATGCTTCATCGTCGCAGCATTCTCGGCATTGCGCCTTGCCAAGTTTAATATTGACACAACGCAAACCACAGAGTTCGAGGGTTTGCCAACGCCTGCTAATGCGCTGATGCTTATGTCGCTCGCAGCGCTTGCGCTTAATGGCGATGTGGCTCTCTATCAGGAGCATATATTGATAATTTCAGTTGCGGCATCGTTCCTACTTATTAGTCCGATACGAATGTTCTCGCTAAAGTTCAAGAGCTTCAAGTTTGCTGATAACAAACTTCGCTACAGCTTTATCCTCGCCTCGTTGTTGCTAATTATTTTCCTCACTAAATACTCTGTTGTAGCAATTATCGTTCTATATATTGTCCTCTCGACAATAAGATGGATATTTTTGCCTAAGAAGTAGAATCTATGAACATGGCGTTGATGCGTAACATAGTTTTGGGCATAGCCTTTGCGGTGGCAGTGATGCTACCTGGGATGTCGTATGCTCAGTTCGATGCCGCATCTTTGGCTCGCAACCAGCGTAACGGACAAGGTGTCAACCAGGGCATGGGTTTTGGTGCTAATCAGGGCCTTGCTGGTCAGAGCGACATGATGGGTATGGAGGGCCAAGAGGGCATGGAGGGAGAGGTTGCCGACTCTACCGACACAGGACGCAAGAAGCGTCCACGCCGACCTCTTGAGTCTTACTACTTCTCCGATACGGTGCGAGCTCTCTATAACTGGAAGTGGCATGTTGACCGTGATTACAACCGTGTGAACATTGAGCCTCTCGACACCACGCTTCAGGATTGGCGTATCGACTATGTCTTCTACCGCAAGGGTGTCGGAGATATGGCGTTGGGTGGCTTAGGTCAGTCGTCGCAGCCTATAAATTGGTTTGAGCGCCGCCAGGATAAGGACTTTACGTTTGCTCGTAGCTACGATGCCTATACCGTGCGCCTCGATAATGTGCCGTTCTACAATGCTAAAACGCCCCTAACAAATGCCACATATCTCGAGTCTGGCCAGAAGCGCTACCGTGAGGAGCATTTTGAGCTTGTGCACTCGCAAAATATTAACCCCTCGACCTCGGCAAATGTCTCGTTTAAGTCACGAGGAACCATGGGCCAGTATGATTGGCAGCGTACGAGAAATAATGCGCTGTCATTAGCTGTGGCGCATACAGGTAAGCGATATTCGTTGCATGCGGCATATATGCACAACAATATCTCGGCACGTGAGAACGGTGGTGCTGTGGGTAAGTGGGCTGTTGCCGATACGGTGTTCGAGATGCCTTCGGGTGTGCCAATGCGTCTTGCCTCGTCACAGGCGGAGAATAAGTATCGCAACAACGGTGTATTTGTTAAGCAGGCTTACGCCATACCTTTGCAGCGTGTTACCGAGTACGATTTCTCGTTGGCCGACCTCTCAGCTGTATATATTGGACATCAGTTCGAGTATAATCGTTGGTCGAAGAGTTACTCCGATATTCGAGCAACATACACTAATCAACGTGGTGAGCACGATGCCGATGGTGGATATATTCCTACCGAGCATAGCTACTATGAGGATTGGTTTATTAACCCAACAACAACACGAGACTCTATCTCTGAGACCATAATTTCGAATAGGGTATTTGTGCAGTTGCAGCCTTGGGAGCGTGATGGTGCGATATCTACTATTGATGGCGGTATAGGTGTCGACCTTCACACATACTCCTACCTAAAACTTAAGGATTATCCACGTGGTAGTCTAACACGTGACAAGCGCACGTCGTGGTACGTATATGGCTCGACGGGCGGTATGATTAAACGATATGCCGATTGGGGTGCAGATGTCAAGTTCTACCCCTCGGGCTATCGTGGTGGTGACCTGTCGGTGGGTGGTAATATCACCCTTCGTGCATTCATCAATGAACGTCCCCTGATTCTTAGCGGTAAGTTCCGTCAGGAGCTACGCACGCCAGGATACTGGCAGGAGAATCTATTCTCAAACCACTATGTGTGGTTTAACTCCTTTGATAAGGAGTCTGAAACTCGATTCGAGGTTAATTTCTCGGTGCCAAGCATCGCCTTAGAGCTCGGTGTATGGCAGGGAGTCTTAAACAATACCATATATTATGGTGCAGACTCCCGCCCACAGCAGCACTCTGGAACAATTAGTCTCACGAGTTTGTACGCTCGCAAGGATTTCCGCATTGCGGGATTCCATTTGGACCATAGGGCATTGGTGCAAATCACCTCTAATGAGAGTGTGCTTCCTGTACCCACATTAAGCGCCTTCCTCTCGTACTACTACGAGTTTTGGGTTAAGCGTGATGTGTTACGAGTGCAAATAGGCTTTGACGGACGTTACAATACGTCCTACTATGCTCAGGGCTATAATCCTGCACTCTCGGTATTCTACAACCAGCGTGAGGTTAAGGTGGGTAATTACCCATATCTCGACGCCTTTGTTGCAGCAAAGTGGAAGCGCATGCGTATTCTATTGAAGTATCAACACGTAAACATGAATCTATTTGGTAATGGCGAGTATTTCCAAGCAGCGTTGTACCCGCTTAATCCACGAATGTTCAAGGTTGGTATCTCGTGGTCGTGGTACGACTAAGGAGGTGTTTTGTGTCGGGGTAGCAGCCCACAAAACAACAAAAAATGTTAATACGAGTATCTTTCATGGTTCTTTCGCTTGTAGTTATTGCAGGCTTTGAATCATCTGTGGGCAGCGCCTTTGTTCAGCCCACAACCCTTAACAATGAGCCAGAGACATCTACCGTTGTTGAGGAGGCTAATCAGCAGGCAGATAGTCTTTCTGCTGTGCAGGGCGAGCAGATTGCCGAGATGGCTAAGCTGCCGCAAACAATTTCGAAGTTCGACACTCTGATGAAGAGAGTCGGTGAAGAGTCGGGCTATGATTGGCGCTTTATGAGTGCCATTGCCTATTGCGAGTCACGCTTCAAGGAGGGCCTTGTATCTAAGCGTGGTGCTGCGGGCCTTATGCAGGTTATGCCTGTTGTTGCTCGACACTTTAAGGTGCCAGTGAGCCACATTTACAACACTGAGACCAATGTGCGTCTTGCATGTAGACTTCTCAACGAGTTTGAGAAGATGCTACGCTTCCCAGAGAATATCACTGAGAAGGATCGATTGAGCATTGTCTTGGCAAGTTATAATGCTGGTGTAGGCCATGTGCAAGATGCACGTCGTTTGGCCAGAGCTGATGGAGCTAACCCTAACTCATGGAGTGTGGTAAGCAAGTATCTTCAGCTTAAGGCAGATCCCGCCTATTACACTCGCTCTGAGGTTAAGGCAGGACGTTTCTCTGGTAGCCGTGAGACATTAGGCTTTGTGAAGCTCGCAATGACTAAGTATGATGAGTATTGCGAGATAGCATGGTAGTTTGTTGTGATAAGCCGTAATATGCGGCATATCAACAAAAAGTTAACCACCCCAGGCTGTACGTTAATGTACTATCCTGGGGTGGTTACTTTTGTAATGTAGCACACCTTACGACCTCTGGCAACAATCCTTTGCTGCGATATAGGCGCAAAGGCCACCTTTCAATCAATGTCATTCTCATTCTCATAATATTGGTGTGGTAATTCAGGTGGGCAGGGCATGGAATTGATATGAGCGCTTCACTCGATGTAGATTTCATATTTATCATAGCTTTCCCATCTTATCCGCCAAAAAAAATCAGGACCACCCATTGGGTAGTCCTGATTTCTTATAATGTTTCGATAGTTACCTGCTCGCTACAAGTAGCAGTGGTATTCGAGCCACTCACGCACCTTGCGCCAGTTGATAACTGGGCGGCGCACGCCATCAATAAACATGATAGGGCAGCCCAAAGCGGCATCGTCGATATAGACGTCGGCAAAGACCTTTGGCGACTCTGTCCACTGCTTCTGCTCAGGATTCTCATTAACAGCCCAAAGCTCAATATCTCGATCCTTGAACCACTTGATAGCCTTCTCAAGCTTCTCACCCGAGCGCATAGTGAAGAGTATAAGCCTATGTCCCTTGTTGTTGAGCGCACGTAGCGTCTCTACTGCGCCCTCAACATCCATGCCCACTGAGGGGTACTCGTGCTCTACGCACGTGCCATCGAAGTCGACAGCTATGATGCAACTATTCACAACTAATTACTCATGTTTCTTAAACAACTTCTTCAATCTCTTAAGGTTGCGCTGCCATGGCTTTAGCTTATCATCGCTTAGGTAGTTGTAGCTATAGCTATGCTTAGTTACAGTTGCACCATTGAATACTATGCACATGTTGTGAATCTTCTTCGACTGGTGGAACTCCTCAATCTCGTAGAGCTGGTCGAACTTAAGGTTGCCGTGACGTACTACATATATAGTAAGGTCAACCAAACGATCGACAATCACAGCATCTGCCACAGCCATAGCAGGAACACTGTCGATGATGATATAGTCGTAGCGCTCACGAAGCTCTGTCATAAGGTCCTCCATTTGCGATGACATAAGCATCTCAGCAGGGTTTGGTGGCTGAGGACCTGCGTAAATCATGTCGAGGTTTGGAGCAATCTCAGACTGTGAGATTATATCATCTAACGAGTTGATTCTACCCGCAAGGTATGTTGTCAAACCACGGCGGTCGTTACGATGTCCCAACGACTTAGTAAGTGTGCGACGACGAAGGTCGATATCCATGAGCAATACACGCTTGCCTGCTGCGGCAATTGTTGTTGCGAGGTTCGACGACACGAAGGTCTTGCCGCTATGTGGAATTGATGATGTCACCATGATAACCTTTACAGGGTGGCTTACCTCCATGAAGTTGAGACTTGTGCGAAGCATTCTGAACGACTCAGAGAGTATGTCGCAGCTATCCTCCTTAACCTGAGCTACAGCATTGTTTGTCTTCTCAATCTGTGGGATGTCGCCAAGGAATGGGGCAGTAAGCACTGACTCAAGATCACGGCGTGAACGTACAGTGTTGTTGAGAACCTCACGTAGGTAGATAATAGCGAAAGGTATTACGCAACCCATCATGAGTGCTAACAAGTAGATCATTGAGCGCTTAGGGCTGATAGGTTTATCGGCGCCATACGCAAAGTCGATAACACGGGCATTGCTCTCGGCAGTAGCACCAACCAAAGCGTTCTCCTCGAGCTTAGTAAGAAGGTAGATGTATAGCTCCTCCTTAACCTTCTGCTGGCGAGTCTTTGAAAGGAGGGCCTTCTCCTTCTCAGGAGTCTCATTTAGGCGAGCGTTAGCCTTGCGGTGCTCACGGTCGATGTGTGAGGCCTGAAGGTAGAGACCGTTGATGTGTGACTCGAGCGAGCTGATGATAGTGTTGCGAATAGAGGCAATGTGAGCCTTAAGATCCAAGATCATAGGGTTGCTCTCTGATGACTCGCTAAGCAAACGCTGGTACTCAAGAAGGCTTGTGTTGTAGTTATCAATCTGTGAGGCAAGAGCTGCTGAAGCACCGCTCATGGCCACTGTAGATGCTGGGATAAGGTCGAGCTCAGTCTTGTTGTTGCTGATGTAGTCGAGAATGTACTTGGCCATCTCGATATTTCCCTCGATTGATAGTTCCTGCTTCTTGAACTCCTGAATCTCCTGTGCGCCAAGCATTGACTGACTCTGGAGGTTGTATAGCTGGTTGTCCTTCTTGAACGATGCAATGTCGCTATCGGCAAGGTTTAGCTCCTCGCTAAGAAGCGCAAGACGCTCGTCGATAAACTCCTTAGTGATGTTTGATATAGCACGCTTATCCTCAATAGCATCATAGTTATAAGCATCGATAACGCCATTGATAACATCTTCAGCACGCTTAGGAACGATGTCCGACATCTGTATAGCAATAACAGATGCCATCTTATCTGTAATGGTGCAATTTAGGCGCTTGCGATAAGCCTCTACGGTGTTGTTGAGTGTGCTGCGAGATACATAAATCTCGAGTTCTGAGCTTCGCTCAACATAAGGTGTAGGTACAAATACAATCTTGCCAAGTGGGGTAGCGATAGTGTCACCTGGAAGCACGCTGGCAGAGAATGTGATGTTGTCTACGTTAGGTATTATGAAGTTACCGATGTTTACGTGGTTGCCCTCAATGCGGTAGACAAAGCTGCCTCGTGTGTGAGGATCGTTGTCGACAAACTTCACGAGCAAAGGAGCACAGCCGTACATATCATTAGTACGGAAGCTACTCTTTGTTGTGTAGTTTGTTCTGAGGTCGTACTTGTTTACAACCTGCTCCATTAGTCGGCGTGACTGGAGGATGTGTACCTCATTATCCACAGAGCGACGTCCGATACCCATAATATCGCTGAAAGCAGTAACCTCGGCGCTACCTCCCTTACGTGAGTCCTTTACGAGTACGGTTGCTGAGCGCTGGTATACTGGGGCTGTACAGCGCAAGTATAGCCAACCACAAAGCAAGCAAAGCGTTACAGATAGTACAAACCAGTACCAATTTGACAATACCAAGTGTAGTATGTCGTAGAGGGTAAATCGAGGACCTCTATTCTCTGTGTTATTTTCGATGTTCTCAATCATATCTATTATCTTTGTGAGTGTCAGTAATTTATCGTTTTGCTACTGTAATGATTGTGATTAGTAGCGTGGCAAATGAGATACCTGTCGATGCAAGCGAAATCCAGAACGAGCGGTTTTGGTTAATCTCTGCCGATGCTGCTCGATACTTATTAGGACTTACCAATACGATGTCGTTCTGCTCGAGATAGAAACAAGGCGATGAGAATATCTCGCTTGAGCGAATATCGAGCTTAGTGATGATATTCTTGCCATCAATCTCTCGGATTACAGCCACATTCTCACGATTACCATAGATAGTCATGTCGCCAGCCATTGCCAAAGCATCAAAGAGTGTTACCTTGTCATTCTTGATGTCGTAGCGACCAGGACGTGTTACCTCGCCAAGAACTGAGATCTGAAGGTTTGCAAAGCGCACGTTTACCTGTGGGTCGGCAATATAGTTGCTCTCAATAATCTTCTTCTCAATCTCGCTCTGAAGCTCAGCACGTGTCATGCCGTCACACTTTACCTGGCCGATGATGGGTAGAGTTATATAGCCCTCGTTATCCACTGTAAATACCTGAAGGCTTGAAGAGCTTACGGTAGAATTAACACCCTTTGAAAGACCAGTGTAGGTCGATGCAGAGTTGAAAGGAAGTGCCAACTCAGGGTTCTTGCTGTTAACAACGATTGTTAGCTGGTCAAGAGGCTTGATTCTGATCTGGAAATTCTCAGGAATCTCGATCTCTGCACCACTCTCAACATCTTGAATGTAGAGCACACGCTGCTGTGCATTGCAACCCACGAATAGGATTGCAACTAAAAGAGTTAGAAGATTTAGATGTTTCATATATTTAATTTGTTTATATTCAGCTAATTGCACGTTTTGCATAAGATATTTATCGCTCGCACACGTTAAATATCCTTGCAAAGATATAAAAAAATGCTGAAATATGCTACAATCTTCAAGTTTTATTATAAAATAATAGGCGTTTGATTAGTTATTATCTAACCAGTCCATAAAATCGGCGGTACGGCTACGGCTAACAATAACCTCGTTGTCGGACTGTGGGCGTAGCTGTAGCTTTAGTCGTGTGCCCAGATGTTTTGATATGTTTTCAATCGCATTTATCGAGACAATGTAGCTACGTGAAATGCGGAAGAAGTGGTGGGGATTCAGCATCTCCTGCACCATATCGAGTGAGTAGTCGAGTAGTCGTCTGTTGCCATTTTTGTTAACGGCATAGGTGCTCTTATCCTCTGAGTAGCAGTATGCTATATCCTCGGTAGGTATTATCACAATCTTCTCGCCAGTCTTTACCGTGAAACGCTTTTTATACTCCTTGTTTCGTGCGATGCCAACTGTTGATACCATCTCCATAAGTCGCTCGATGTCTGGCGATGTGCGACTCTCAAGGCGCTCTAAGCAGCGTCCCCAAGCACGTACTAACTCCTCTTCAACGATAGGCTTAAGCAGGTAGTCGATGCTATTTACCTTGAAGGCGTTGAGGGCGTAGTTGTCGTAGGCCGTGGTTATGATTACGTGTGCCGAGATGTTTACCTTGTCGAAAATCTCGAAACAGATGCCATCAGAAAGCTCAACATCCATAAAAATAACATCTGCCGTATCGGGGTTCTCCTCGAGCCATTGAATGGTCGATTTTACCGACGTGAGAGTCATCACTATTTTGCTGTTTTGGCAATACCTGTCGATGAGCTTCTTAAGCGTTAGTTGTGCAGGAATCTCGTCCTCTACAATGAGTATGTTTATCATATTAACGGGAGTATTACAATAAATTCATTATCAGTCTTTTCTATGACTATTTCTCGGCCAGTAATATCTCTATATTGCTGGCTAATATTTGCTAATCCGAGGCGTGTCGACGGCTGTCCATGGGTGCGTAGTTGAAGGGTGTTTCTAACTACGATACACTCCTTGTTGGCTTGTATGTAAATGAGTAGCGGCTGCTCACTCGAAACAATGTTGTGTTTAGTGGCATTTTCGACCAATAGTTGGAGTGCACAGGGCACAACCATCATCTCTTTTTGCTCCTCTTCAACATCTATTTCAACTTGCATGCCTTCGGTAAATCGCTCCTTGAGAAGATCGATGTACATGTTCGTAAATTCGAGCTCGTCGCTAAGCTTTACAAGCGGCTTTTGCTCGTTGTTGAGCATATATCTATATGTCGAAGCGAGCTTGCGTATAAATGCACTTGCTCGTTGCGACTCGCCCTCCTGTACTAAGTAGTCGAGGATTCCTAATGAGTTGAAAAGGAAGTGGGGGTTAAGTTGCTGCTTTAGGCGTTCGTATTGATACTCAGACCTATGTTTTTGTTCACGCTCCTCGCGTAGCTCCTGCTGCGATATTGTTGATAGTCGCACCAAGGAGTATATCGTTATGGTTATTATGTCGACGATAAGAGCTGCCGAGAGAGTTCTAATAAAAGGCAGGATATGGAACGATGGAGGGTCGAGTGTGGGGAGATTAAAGAGGGTTATTGTGGCTGCAATTAACGATAGTGTGATTACCGATACGCCGAGCTTGCGCAGCATAGGGTAGCGGTTGTCTGTGCTAAGAATGCTGTTCGGAATGCGCATGGCTACAATGACATTGCCTATGAGCAGAGTGAGGAGTGCCCATGTGTTGCCAATAATCTCTGTGATTTCGCTTAGTAGGGTTGTGCTGTCGTCAAGCTGGGGGTTGAAGAGTAGGTAGTAGATTATTCTAAGCACAAGTATTGACGTTGCAGCACCAATGATGTTGCGTGCCGACGTGTTCCATGTCCCACGGTGCGAAATCAGACGCTTTGAACGACGTGTTATCTGGTCTATTATTACGCCAATGACGAGTGTGATGACGAGTGTCGATATTCCAGGTGCTAAGATGCTGTTGTGTAGCACGTTGCTTATTGGCTGCCATAGCCACGAGCCAACGACATAACCAAGCAATGTGGCTACGAGGGTTAAGATGGCCATTACCTCTACACGAATGTTGTTGCGCATCGAGATAATGATGACCATCGTGATTGTTAGCACGGTTAGCAATATATCATCGTGGTAATCGAGTGTGCGGCTCAGCACTGCGGCGCCGAAATGCAGTAGTGCAAAGCCGAGTATTATTGCTATATTGTTTGAGCGGTGTAGTTTCATTGGTCGAGGTTAGTTCTTTGACAAAGATACAAATAAAAATGAAATTATGAAACAACGAGCAATATTTTTTGATGAGGTGTTAGCTTGTTGTGGCGAACTCCATTCGGCCTAAATATCGTGCAACTCGTCGCTTTTTTATACCCTTTGGGTATTTTAAATTTGGACGTGTCGAATTTTTTTGCAAAATTTGTGTTGCTATGGCCATGTGATTATTAAAATTATTTAATAATACTGCTAACGGATAAACTTAAAAAAACATAAATAAAATCATGCAAAAACCTACTCTATCTTTCGGGCAGATGTGGAATCTAAGCTTTGGATTCTTCGGTGTGCAGATCGCTTATGCATTGCAGAGTGCCAACATCAGCCGTATCTTTGCTACGTTGGGTGCAGACCCTCACACGTTGAGCTTCTTTTGGGTGTTACCTCCATTGATGGGTATGATTGTTCAGCCTATTGTTGGCTCTATGAGCGACAAGACATGGTGCAAGTGGGGCCGCCGCAAGCCTTATCTCTATGTTGGTGCCATTGTCGCAGTTATCGTGATGGCTTTGTTGCCTAACTCTGGCAGCTTCGACATGACCGTTAAGGCAGCCTTGGCCTTTGGTGCAATTATGCTTATGTTGCTCGACACCTCAATCAATATGGCTATGCAGCCATTCAAGATGATGGTGGGTGACATGGTTAACGAGGAGCAGAAGACAAAGGCATACTCAATCCAGAGCTTGTTGTGTAACGCAGGCTCATTGGTGGGTTATCTCTTCCCATATATCTTTACGTGGGTTGGTGTTAAGAGTGTGGCTCCTGAGGGCCAGATTCCAGACTCAGTGACCTGGTCGTTCTATATCGGTGCTGCTATCCTCATTCTCTGTGTGCTCTACACTGGCGCTAAGGTTAAGGAGTGGAATCCAGAGGACTATGCTAAGTATAACGGCATCAAGGAGGAGGATAAGGCCGAGAGCACAAACCTTCTTCACCTCTTGCTACACGCTCCTAAGACATTCTGGCAGATTGGTCTTGTTCAGTTCTTCTCATGGTTTGCATTCCTCTATATGTGGACATACACTACTGGTGGTATCGCCGAGACTGTGTGGGATACTGTAAATACAGCCTCTAAGGAGTATCAGACTGCGGGTGACTGGACAGGTGTGTTGTTTGCTGTTCAGGCTATCGGCTCAATTTTGTGGGCTATGGTTATCCCTCAGTTCCGCAGCTCTAAGGTTGCCTACTCGCTCAGCTTGTTGCTCGGTGCCGCAGGTTTTATCTCGACATACTTTATCCACGACCAGTACTTGCTATTCGTTTCGTTCTTGCTTATTGGTTGTGCTTGGGCTGCTATGTTGGCGCTTCCATTTGCACTTCTCACAAACTCGCTCTCGGGTAAGTCGCTCGGCTCATATATGGGCTTGTTCAACTGCACTATCTGTCTTCCACAGATTATTGCATCGTTGGTTGGTGGCACACTCTTCGGCTGGTTTGGTGGCGATATGGTAGATGTTGCAACAGCCACTGGCGAGGTTACTCAGGTGCAGAGCGGTCAGGTTATGATGCTCGTAATCGCAGGTATTGCCTTGGTGCTTGGCGCTATTGCCGTGTTTGGCATTTCGACTAAGAAGAGCGCAAACTAAACTATAGCTCCATCTTTGAGAATATCTACTCTTAGGTCGGAAGGCTTTGAGTGGCCTTCCGATTTTTGAGGGTTGCCCGTGGGCAATGTTTAACGAAAACTAACAAACGAACAATATGATGCAAAGGAGACTATCTTTAATCATGCTTGTAGCAGCACTCTTGGTGGGCTGTGTCAAGCTGAATCCTGATTTTACGGTTGGTAACCAAACACCCGTAGTGCCTCTTATCGTCAGCGAGGGTACAACAACCCACTTTATGACTGACTACTATCCACAGTGGGAGGGTGCAACAAACGTAACATGCGATGACGAGCGTCTTAGCCTTAAGCCTGTGGCTGATGGTTGGGTGCAGTTCGACATCACTACCGAGTGTGATGCCTTAGTATCGTCAATCGACGTATGGCATGGCGACGAGAAACTATCTATCGTAGTTCTTGGTGGCAAGCGTGACACTGAGTCGTACATGTCCTCAGTAAAGGCCGATGCTTCTGCTATTAGCGTTGTGGCAACAAAGCCTGTTAAGGAGGTTGTTGCAATGTGGCAGAATGAGGTTCTTGGCGATGTTAAGGTTGAGGATAACACCATCACAGTATCTATCCCTCGTGATGCACGCCTCTATAAGCGTACATATATTCGCATCTTTGCGCTCTCTGATGCTGGCCGCTTCAACGACGTGCTCCTTCCTTTGGAGTATGGCGAGGTTGTGGTTGATGAGAAGGATATTCGTCGCAAGGATTTCCACTCACAGATTCTCTATTCGTTGATGATTGACCGTTTTAACAATGGTACAACCGATAACGACTGGAAAATTAACTCTCCAGAGGTGTTGGATAAAGTGGACTATCAGGGTGGCGACATCCTCGGTATTACTAAGAAGATTGAGGAGGGCTTCTTTACCGATTTGGGCGTTACCACAATCTGGATTTCGCCTATTACGCAGAACCCTTACGATGCGTGGGGACAGAACGTAGATCCCGATACTAAGTTCTCGGGCTATCATGGCTACTGGCCTATCTATAGCACCGTTGTAGATAAGCGCTTTGGCTCTGACGAGGAGCTTCGCCAGATGCTTGCTACGGCTCACGATAACAACCACAACGTGATTTTGGACTATGTGGCAAACCACCTACATATCAACTCTCCAGTGCTTCAGGAGCACCCCGATTGGACCACTCCACTCATTCTTCCTGATGGACGTGAGAATATCGCTTTGTGGGACGAGCAGCGCCTTACAACATGGTTTGATAAGCATATCCCAACGCTCGACCTTGAGCGTGAGGAGGTGTGCGAGCCTATGACCGACTCGGCGCTTCACTGGGTGCGTAACTTTGACTTCGACGGCTTCCGCCACGACGCATGTAAGCATATTCCTTTGAACTACTGGCGTATGCTCACATATAAGATGAAGTCTGAGATGCCTAATCGTGAGATGTGGCAGATTGGCGAGACATACGGTTCTGTGGAGCTTATCAACTCATATATTAAGACTGGTATGATCGACTCGCAGTTCGACTTCAACCTATACCACACATCACGTGATGTTATCATCGACGAGGGCCGCTCGATGAAGGATATTGCTAAGGTTGTTGAGGAGTCGGAGGCAGCCTATGGTTCACACCATACTATGGGTAACATCACTGGTAACCACGATAAGCCACGTTTCTTGTCGTTGGCAGGTGGCGACATGCCATTGTGGGGTGTTGACGATAAGGCCGAGGGCTGGAAGCGTGA
>JAEIGA010008071.1_pt1 | contig 15959 bp, 14 predicted proteins | sample 9270691 | NCBI WGS metagenome assembly JAEIGA01 (sample SAMN17057246, study PRJNA624740) | gut metagenome | biome: biome; isolation source: fecal sample | host: Bos grunniens | place: China: Xizang | collected 2019
CATCGTTCGGTCTATTGCGCCGAGCACCTTGCCCGCCATCTGGCTTCGAAATATCCGGACATCCGTGTACGGCTCATCCATCGTGAACAGAATGTAGATAAAGTGCTTTGATTCTATGAAGGCAATGATTTTTGCGGCAGGGCTGGGAACCAGGCTCAAGCCGATTACAGATACACTTCCGAAGGCCCTTGTGCCGGTCTGCGGCAAGCCGCTGATCGAACATGTGGCCCGCAGGCTCAAGGCGTCCGGCATAGGGGAGGCTGTGGTCAATGTCCACCATTTTGCAGACAAGGTCGAGGCTTGGGTTGCAGAGCAGGACATCATGCCCATGGATATAAGCGACGAGAGACAGATGCTTCTGGAGACCGGCGGTGCCGTTCTTCATGCTCGCGAATATCTTGAAGGTTGCGGACAGTTCCTTATCCATAATGTCGATATACTTTCCGATGTGGATCTGGGGTGGTTCATGGATCAGGTCCGTCCGGAGGCCTTGGCTACCTTGCTTGTAAGTGAAAGAAAATCATCGCGTTATCTTCTGTTTGACCCTCGTACGCTGAGACTTGTAGGCTGGAAGAATGAGAATACCGGGGAAGTCAGACCTGCAGGTATTCAGGTGGAAGAATCGGAATGCATCAAACTGGCCTTTTCCGGAATACACATCATGTCGGATAAGGTGTTCGAGGTGATGGAGGGATATCCTGAACGCTTTCCGGTGATAGATTTCTATCTCGATAACTGTCATCTATATGAGATATATGGCGTAAAGGCAGAGAATATGCATCTGATCGATGTGGGAAAACTCGACACGCTCGAACTTGCAGAAAGATTTTTAAACGGACGATAGTATGAAATTTTTAGGAAACATTTTGTGGATGGTCCTGGGAGGATTCCTGGTGGCCCTGTATTACTGGATTGTGGGTCTTCTTACCTGCCTCACCATCATTGGAATACCTTTCGGTGTCCAGCTCATCAAGATAGGTACGTTCGCTCTATGGCCTTTCGGTCATGAAGTGCAGCCTGGTCCGAATGATACGGGATGTCTTGCAATCATCATGAATGTCATCTGGATTCTGGTGGGAGGAGTGGAGATTGCTCTGCTGCATCTCGGATTCGGAGTGTTCTGCTGCATCACCATCGTCGGAATCCCGTTCGGCATCCAGCATTTCAAGATGGCGCTTCTGGCTCTTGTTCCTTTCGGAAAGAAGATAGTATGAAATGGGGGTGACTGAAAACTGTGGATAACTATGGAGCAATATCTAAATGTCTGATATGCAGAATCTTATGTAATCAAGGGTGGGTAATTTTACCCACCCTTGATATTTTAATTTATTGATATGCAATAAGTTAGGTAATACGTTTGTGTTACCTAACTTTCGTCCTGTCTATATCGTTGCCGGCGGAATCTCGTCGCAGTTGCTTCGGGCCCCTTCCTTCGTGAAAGGAATGTTGCGGACCACTACGAATGTTGCGGCGAGGAATGCGATGCATGCGATGAAGATGCATACGTATGCCCAGGTGCTCATTACATCTGCGAAGCCTTCTGCATTTTCAAGCGAAGGTATCTTGCTGAATACCACTGCGAAAGTGTTGTTGACGCAATGCATCAGCATGGTGAGCTTGAGCGAACCGGTCTTGTAGTAGATGTAGCCGAAGAGTGCTCCTAGTATGAATGCAGGGAGTGCCTGCCATGGATTCATGTGAAGCACGGCAAAGAACACTGCAGACACGAGAATCGCTGAAACCGGATGGGTCTTCTGAAGAAGGCCTCTGAGGATGACGCCTCTGCAGAGCCATTCCTCGAAGAGCGGCGCGAAGATGGATACTGAAATGAGTGTGATCCATACAGGTGCGTCCATGATCTGCGACATGGCGTTCTCGAACCACTCCGGTGTCTCAGGCATGATGGCATTGAGGCTGTCTGTGACAAAACCGAGTGCCAGTGTCGCCACAGAGACTATAAGGGCCATCCTGAATCCTCCGAGTCGGCCGAAGTTGCTGCTGTCAAGGGCATATCCTGTCTCGAAGAACTCATTCCTGCGGCTCTGTGCAGTGACATAAAGCCATGGTGGAATGAACATTACAGGATAGGAAATCATGGTGCCGTATATCTGCGCGAATTCCATGGAGACCATGGTCATTGCGCCTACGATCATGCTTCCGAGCAGGGCTCCGATGAGGAACATCACGAAAAGCATGAACATTCCGCTGTACCCCGGAACATAATGGCTGTGATTGGTGAAGAGGTCGTATGATCCTCTTCCTGAGTGTCTTCTGAAGAATCCCATAGTGCTATTTATATAATGGTGTAGGATATGTTCCGTTGTCAGCAAGTTCCTGGAACTTCGCCACGACTCCCGGCCTGTCTTCCTTGAATGTCACGCCGAACCATCTTGAAGGAGTGGAAAGCAGTTCGGTCTTTCCGCTGCCGTCCTTGATCATGCAGTCGATAGCGTAAGGAATGTAGAACTCGGCCTTGAGTTCTCCGATGTTCTTCTCGAGGAACTTCTCGAAGATGGCTGCGCTTTTGTCGAAATAGTCAGGGGTGAATCCCCACATGTTCATGGAGCAGAGCGACTTGGCTTCAAGGATGACCTTTTCTCCGGTCTCGCTGTTGTCTCCGTAGATGTTTCCGTCTTCCGCTCTTGCTATCTTGTGATGCTCCACTACACTTGTCAGGAAGCCGTTTTCGTCAGCCTTGCCGATTCCTCTTGAGACTGCACCTGACTCAGAAAGGGTGTTGTCAAGTTCAAAGCCTACGAGACAGTATTCGCCAGTCCTGCCTTCATGGGCCCTGAGCCAGTCTCCGAGTATCCTGAACGATTCCTTTCCGTAGTAGTCGTCACCGTTGATGACTGCGAACGGTTCGTTCACCACGCCTGCACCCATAAGGACTGCATGTGCAGTACCCCAAGGCTTCTCTCTCTCCGGATTGAGAGTGAACTGTGAAGGAATCTTATTGAGTTCCTGAGTCACGAACTGGAATTCAAGCGGCTGTCCGTCAACGCATTTCACGTTGCTGTACTTCTTTCTGACAACCTCTTCCATCTGTTCCTTGAAGTATTCACGGACGATGTAGACAACCTTGCCGAAGCCTGCTTCGACTGCGTCAAATATGGAATAATCTATGATGGTTTCGCCGTTAGGACCAACTCCGTCCATCTGCTTGAGTCCGCCGTAGCGGCTGCCCATTCCTGCGGCAAGTACCAAAAGTGTAGGTTTCATATCTGTTGTGTTTTAATTATTGCAAAAGTTTGTCAAAAATAGTTAATTTTGTCGTCTTATGCTAAAGATCATGGGTAAAATCAAGGACATATTCAAAGGACCGCACCGCTATTTTGCGTGGTTCGCTGTTGTGACCACCAGCCTCTTCCTTCTTTTCTGGCTGGTAGGATCCGGAAATACATTCATCAACTGGGCCAAGGCCGGCATCGAGATCCGTCATCAGGAGAAGGTCATCAGGCAGTATGAACTTGAGAATGCCGAGATGGACAGCAGGATCAATATGCTCAAGAATGACAAGGATACATTAGAAAAATTCGCCAGAGAGCATTTCAATTTTGCAGTCCCTGGCGAAGATGTATATGTTATCGATTAGAATCCTGTGTAGGTCCATGGGGTGATGACCCTGAGTTCCTCCTTTACGGATTCGCAGACGTCGAGTGTTTCGATGAAGTCTGCGATGACATCGTGGTTGATGCCCGCACCTGTACGAGTGAGTGCCTTGAGCGTCTCGTAAGGGTTCGGGTAATTTTCTCTTCTGAGGATTGTCTGGATGGCCTCTGCAACCACAGCCCAGTTCTTTTCAAGGTCTGCACGAAGAGCCTCCTCGTTGAGGATGAGTTTTCCGAGACCCTTCTTGAGTGAGTTCAGCGAAATCATCGAATGTGCCAGAGGCATGCCGATGTTGCGGAGAACTGTCGAGTCTGTAAGGTCTCTCTGGAGTCTTGAGATCGGAAGTTTCATCGAAAGGTGAGTATAGAGTGCGTTCGCAACTCCGAAGTTACCCTCAGCGTTCTCGAAGTCGATAGGGTTCACCTTATGCGGCATTGCAGACGAACCTACCTCTCCAGCCTTCACCTTCTGGCGGAAATATTCCATAGATATATATGTCCAGATGTCGCGTGAGAAGTCGATGAGGATGGTGTTGATGCGGCGGAGACAGTCGAAGAGCGATGCGAGGTTGTCGTAATGCTCGATCTGTGTGGTAGGGAACGATCTCTTCAGACCGAGTGATGCCACGAAGTCATTACCGAAACCGATCCAGTCGATGCCCGGATATGCCACCTTGTGAGCGTTCATGTTACCGGTTGCTCCACCGAACTTGGCTGGGTAGGTGAGCTGTTCGAACTGTCTGATCTGCTCCTCGAGGCGTACTGCGAATACGTTGAACTCCTTGCCTACACGTGTCGGAGAAGCCGGCTGTCCGTGTGTCTTTGCAAGCATCGGGATGTCCTTCCAGTCTTCCGCCATTCCCTTGATGAGGCCGAGAACCTCCTTGAGAAGAGGCATGAAGCTTTCGTCGATGGCATCCTTGAATGAGAGAGGAACCGATGTGTTGTTGATGTCCTGGGAAGTGAGACCGAAATGTACGAACTCTCCCCACTTGAGGATGTCCATCTCCTTGAAGCGGTCCTTGATGAAGTACTCGACTGCCTTCACGTCATGGTTTGTCACCTTTTCGATATCCTTTACCTTGGCTGCGTCCTCAGGAGTCATGTTTCTGTAGATGTCTCTGAGGGCTTCGAACTTTGAATTGTCGAAATCCGCGAGCTGCGGTAACGGAATCTGGCAGAGTGCTATGAAGTACTCGATCTCTACACGGACGCGATACTTGATGAGGGCGTACTCGCTGAAATATTCTCTAAGTGGTTCAGTCTGACGCGAATAGCGTCCATCGACAGGCGATACTGCCATGAGTGCGTTGTTGTTCATTTCTCTAGAATTGTTTATTTATCCCGCAAATATACAAAAAAGAATTTTTGCGGGATGTGATATTGTATTTATTGAAAATAAATTATATTTGCGCGAATTTCTGAAAACCAGACAAATTAAGCACAAATATTTATAAATCAATGAAGAAAAACATTATCAGACTGTCGCTGATTGGCCTTGTGGCCGTAATCTGCGGCATTTTTTCAAGCTGTAACGGAGATGCAGTCGAATCATTTTCAGTTGCAGTAAAGGAGATCGGACCTGAATACGTCTGCGTACAGGTGACCTCTCCATCAGCGGTTGAATTCGCTTATATTCTTGATACTGAAGACAAAGGCGTCGAGAATCCTGTGATGATCTTCAAGAAGGGAGAGTCGCTTACAGTGAAGCCGAATGACATCGTGAGGATCAGCAAAGGTCTTCAGGAGAAGACTCAGTATTACCTCTATGCAGTAGCAAAACTGAACGAGGAGGAATATTCTGAAATATTTACATTGCCTTTCCAGACAGGCGAGTACAATCTCAGTGAATTGATCACAGTCGTGGATCAGGCTTATGACGGTTATAAGGTCCGCATTACCGTTCCTGAAGAAACCAAGGCACGTGGAAATGCGATCCGCTACGGACAGTGCGACATCATGATGTATAACTATCAGGATAAGAAGGACAACGATTACATGAACCTTCTTTACAATGGTGATGCGACTGCGAATGTGGTTACAGATGACAAGTCTCTGACCTATTCTGAGGAACTCAACTGGTTCCATACTGACGAGGACTCGGACGGTGACGGCGAACTTGACCTGGACTACAGATACAACCCTATCTCTCCAGGTGAGCCTGTTGTCTTTATCGCAGGTGAGTTTGAGTGGATGAACGGAGATCAGGATGCGACAATGTATTTCGGTTATCCTGCAGGTTGGGATCCAGGTTACTACAAGCCTCTTCTCAGTGACAAGTACTTTACAGAAGGTCCTGGTGCAAAGCCTGGCCGTGACGACGAAGATGGTGATATTGAGCAGAGCAGCCTCGGTATAATTACCGATTATGAGATCACATCGCCTATGGATCCATATTGGACAGGTGCCTTCCAGCGCAAGCACTTCCGTGTCCGCGAGCCTCAGCCGCTTGACGGAAAGGTTGATGTGCAGCTTGTTGCAGCCAGCCCTATTGACCTTGTGATGGACTTTATTCCGGACGATAATGTGGTTCAGTATGCAATCGGTGTCTTCAATGATTCGATGTATGATCAGGTCATGGAACTCTGCAATGGCAGAGAGGAGTACATGCAGTGGGCCATCACTTCATTCTTCGGAGCATATACCTTAGGTACATCCGTGGCTCAGGGAAAAGCCCGTATGACTCTTACTGATTTCTATTATCAGGATGCGATCGATGAGGAAACGGAATTCCATGTCCTCGTTACAGCCATGGGTGACAAGATGGCGACATCTCAGAGTTTCCAGAGATATACCTTCTCTACAACCAAGAAGACAATGGAGGCTCCTGTCATCGAGGTTGTGGCAGTGGAGAGCAAGACCACTCCATATTCTGCAGCATACAACATCAAGTGTACATCAGCGTCGGAGGGTAACCCTGTGACTCAGTGTTATTATGCGGCCAACTATCTGAGAGATTGGCTTCTTGCCGTCAACGGAGGTTCTACATACTTCAATCTCGTGGCCGGCAATAAGCAGTACAGCTACTTTACTGAGGACGAAATCGAGAAGATCAACTCAGAAACCGGACTCGATGTTGCATTCCCGTCAATCGATGGCGAGACTACAAGACTTGTCGTTCTCGGATATAATGAGGAGTACACTCCGAACGATCTTTCAAGTTTCAAAGACATCGAGGAGTGTCCGGCTGTAGCCGACTGTACAACTCCTTGGTTGCCTCAGAAGGACTATGTGGAAGAGAGCCACTATATCGACCTTACAGGCGACTGGACGGCTACCGCTTACCTCTATCCTGCAAGCGGCCAGTCAAGCGCCTTCATCCACCAGTCGAAGATTACCATCGCTGCTGACCTTTACGACTATCCGTCAGAACTTCCTGAGTCCGTATATGACCTCTATCAGAAGGCTTCCAAGTACGACAGGAACAAGGTGGACGTTCTTTGGGATGAGTTCAAGTCCATGGCAAAGACAGTGACCAACCACCGACTCAAGTATCAGAACAGACTTGTGGCGATGGGATGGTTCGACAAGGATTCATACAACCGTCTTGATACCAAGAGCCCTTACGCTCTCTTCACAGACTCGGAGTACTCTTCTGTGGATGTTTCATCAATCTATAATGATTATGGCCCTAAGTGGTACATCGAGGCTGTCGAGGATGAGAAGGGCAATGTTTCCCTTGTGGTTCCTTTCGATTCAGACTTCCTCCCGCCTGCTGCTAACTGGAGCATTCCGTTCTACATGGCCGGTATGGAACTCACAACCTTCTACGCTATCACACGTGGTGACGGATGGACTCCTTCATTCCCTGTGGAGGTTTCTGCAGACAGGAATACCATTACCATCAAGCCTCTTATCTATACGGATTCAAACGGAAGACATGAGTTCTATCCTCAGATGATCGGTATGGACAATGCCAGCATGAAGACAGTTCTCGAGTACCCTGTCGTATCAGAAATCGTTCTTACAAGAGGATGGAAAGGCGGCAGCGGTGATACTCCTTCGGTAAGCCAGTCTTCTGTCAGCGTTCCTGTCAATGTCGAGATGCCGGCAGCAAACTTCAAGAAGATGACCCCACTGCACGACAACGCTCCAACCAAGGAAATCAAGGGTAAGATGGTGACAGTAGAGCAGTTCGAGGCAAGAGCCGACGAACTTATTGAGAAAAAATTCGGTAAGTACTACAGATAATGAACAGATTATTCAAATACGCATCACTGCTCGCAGCGGCAGTGGTGCTTTCAGCCTGCGGAAGCGATACAGGCGAAGGCAATGAAGGCGTTTCTGACAAGGCCTTCTATATGACTACCGACAAGGACGTTATCCAGTCGGACGGAACAGATGCAGCGACCATCAGAGTGTTCCTCAATGAAGAGGATGTGACTGACAAGGCTGTCATATATAATGAAAAGGATGAGGTAGTCAACCTTGACGGCGGACTCTTCACTGCAACAAAGGACGGCGAGTATAAGTTCTGGGCAGAGTACGGTACATACAGTTCTTTCGACAAGAATCAGGATGACAACGGTCTCCTTACCATCCGTTCCATTTCTGTGGCTGTTCCGGAAGTGGTTGCAGACCCGCAGGTGTCAAACACATCGTTTGTGCATCGTGCATTCCTTACCCAGTACACAGGTACCGGCTGCGGTTACTGCCCTTACATGATCAAGATTCTGAAGGAACTTTTCGCTGACGGCACTATCCCTAGCAAGGCAGTGCTCGCTGCAGTTCATTCATTCGCAAAGGGTGACCCTGCATATATCAGCGCACCTAAGGTCAATAACTACCCGTTCCTGCATTTCAACTTCGCATTGGGATTCGATGCTACAAGCAACGGCTCGGCTCCTCTCTATGCCCTTATCAATGAGTGTATTGCGGAAGATGCGGCTGCCGGAATCTCTGTAAACCCTATCCTTTATGAGGATGGTACGCTCGTTCTGAGAGTTTCAGTAAAGGCTGCGGTTGAAGGAAACTACAGAGTCGGTGCATGGCTTCTTGAAGATGATATCTATGGTCTTCAGGCTGACAATACCGGACTTAAGGACAAGAGTTATGACACTCATGAAAACTGCGTGCGTGCCATCGATTCAAGATATGACGGTGAGTGGTGCGGCAAGCCTCTTGGAACCATCAGAGCAGGAAAGACTGCTGAGAAGACATTCGTAATGGATGTGGCAAAGGCATGGAAGGTCGAGAACCTCCATCTTGCTGTGATCGTGTCCAAGCAGGTTGAGAACGGCTATGTCGTATGCAATGCGGTCGATGTCCCTATTGACGCTCCTACGCCGTTCGATTACAAATAATCATCGCGGATCAAAGCAGCAGCATGACTGCAAATACATATAGAAGGAAGCCTTGGAAGCCAAGGCTTCCTTTTGTGTCATGATAGATGATCGTTTCCGTCTCATCCTCTGAAGCGATCTCCAGAAGTTCTTCGAAGTCCGGTGCCCCTCTTCTTGCCCATTTGCGGACGAGGTATCCGTTGCTGAAGTATGTGACTCCACCGTTCGAGCGGTTCATCGCCAGCAATGTCTTTCTGTCTGCATGATAAAGATTGTCATGAGCCTGATCCTCCGGCGCCGTGCCGGAAACGAGAAGCAGGGTGTTGAATCCGGCGGCTTCCGCATCGGTCATGAATCCCAGTATCTCTTCCCATCCGTGGCTGCCGATCTTTGTGTCGTACACGGAAACGACCATTACCTTTCCGTCAACCGCAAGTTCGTCCAAATATTCTCCGGATTCATTGTAGAAAGACAGGTCTATAAGCCCGTCGGACTCCTGCTCGGAAACCGCAGCCGTTTCTGTCCTTACGAAGTTCCATGTCGAATCAGGGAGGTGGTTGAGGTCGAATGTCTGCTCGTTTCCGTCCTTTTCATATACGAATACCGCTTCGAACATGTCGCCGTCTGAGCCTGAAGACGTCTGTCCTGCCTTCAGTGCCGCCGCCGGCTTGTAGTCAGTGAAGTTCATAAGCGGGATATACATCCATGAATATATCATGAAGGCGGTGACGGATACGGTCACTATGCCGAAAGAGACATACTTCCTCTTCTGTGGCTGGCCGAGCATCTTCATTGGGAAGAAATATGCGCACAGCAGGATGCAGAGCACGATGTTCTTCAGGAATGTCTCCATATGGGTGAGGTGGATGGCTTCACCGAAGCATCCGCAGTCCATTTCCGGATTGAATATCACCAGGACAAGGGTCAGGAGGGTGAAGAAGGCCTGGAATGCCATTGCGGCGATTCCGGTCGTCTTTCTCCATACGCCGGTGATGAGGGCTGTTCCTATGACGGTTTCCGCAAGGGCGAAGGCCGTTCCGAGAACCTTTGCCGAGAAGCCGAGGAATCCCATATGCAGGAAATCCAGATATTCTCCCATTACGAGACCGGCACCTACGGGGTCCATGAGTTTTAGGATGCCTCCGATGAAGAATACGAAACCGGTTACGAAGCCGCAGAAACGCTTCAGTCTAAGAATCAGATATCTCATTTTTATGCTATTGCCGAGTCAACAACTGTCTTTACCTTGTCAAATATTGCACCTGGAGGGAGCATCTGTCCGTTTTCATCCGAACAGTCTATGCGTATGAAGCGCGGATCGAGTTCACACTGCTTCCTGTAGATGTCGCGTACCTTCTTCTGGAATTCGATGTCGGCCTCGTGAATGTCCTGTCCACCTTCCAGATAATCCCTGTCTGCACCTCCGCGCTGGCTCTTGAGTTTGGATTCCACAAATCCGATAGGCACATCCAGGAATATGTTCAGGTCAGGCTTCGGGAGTTCGAAGTCGCCGTATTCAGTGTTGAATATCCAGTCTCTGAGTTCTTCTGCCTCCTTGCTGTCCTTTACCTTGGCGCACTGATATGCGATGTTGGAGTACACGTATCTGTCCAGGAGTACGGTTCCGCCTCCTGCAAGCACATTCTTCATCTGAGGCGCCGCTCCGTGTCTGTCTTCTGCAAAGAGCAGGGCCACGAGCTGTGGGTGCACGGCCTCGTTCGAGCCGAAGTCTCCGCGGAGGAAGCGGCTGATGAGGTCTCCGTAGACAGGAGAGTCGTATCTTGGAAAATGTATGTATTCGAGATTTCCGAAAATGCTTTCGAGGTATGCCCTCAACTTCTTTACCTGAGTGGACTTGCCTGCGCCGTCCAATCCTTCCAGTACTACCAGCATGATGTCTTTGTTTTGGTTACAATCTACAAATATAGTTAAAAAGATGTTTCGCTTCGCTCAACATGACAACTATTCCATCATTCCTATCCAACAACCATGTCATTCCTATACAACAACTATGTCATTCCGGTCAAGCAACTGTGCCGTTTCGATCAAACAACCATGTCATTTCGAGCGGAGTCGAGAAATCTTTTATTAAATTTGCACACTAAGATGAAACGACAGATAGACATAATGGGCATCGTCAATCTTACGGACGATTCATACTTTGCCGAAAGCAGGTGTGCCGATGTGACGGCAGCGCTCCGTCGTGTGGAAAAGATGGTGGAGGAAGGTGCTGACATCATCGATTTCGGAGCATGCTCATCCCGCCCGGGCTCGGTTCCCGTCGGTCCGGAAGAAGAGTGGAGCAGGCTAGCCCCCGTGCTGCGTCAGGTAAGGTCTTCGTTTCCGGATCTGCGCATTTCGGTCGATACCTATTGGTCCGATGTGGTGGAAAGGACATATGATTGCATCGGGGACTTCGTCGTCAATGACATTTCTGCGGGAGAGGATGACCCTCGGATGCTTCCGGTTACAGGCCGTCTCGGACTCGAATATGTCGCCATGCATAAGAGGGGAAACCCTCAGACCATGCAGTCCTTGACGGATTATGATGATGTGGTCGGAGATATAACTGCATATTTTGAGGAATTTGCCCGTCGTGCGGCAGAAAACGGGGTGAGCAGGTGGATTCTTGATCCGGGATTCGGGTTCGCCAAGACACTGGAACAGAACTACCGTCTGATGGCCGGACTGGATGCATTGAAACGCAGTTATGGTGGCTTTGTTCCTCGCATTCTGGTAGGCGTTTCGCGTAAAAGCATGATATATAAGACCTTGGGTATATCTCCCGATGATGCCCTCCCAGCCACTCAGGCTCTTCATATGGCTGCTCTCATGGCAGGTGCGGATATTCTCAGGGTTCATGATGTCAAGGAAGCGGTACAGGCTGCAAGCGTGTATAAAATGTTGGATTTCATGTAAAAAAATTTTCACAAATTGATAATTATCACTATTTTTGCTGTGTTATAGTCCTTTCTGGACAAGGACTTATTTATCGTAAATAACCGGTTTATTATGAGAACATTCCTTTTGACACTTGCTGTGTTCATCTCAGCAGTTGCAGCGGCTCAGGTGCCGTCAGTGGTGGTGGAAAATTCCAAGGGTGAATCTTTTGATACAGCTGTTCTTCTCGAAGAGGGTACACCTATGATCGTTTCATTCTGGTCGACATCATGCAAGCCATGCATACGTGAACTCGAGGCTATTTATGAGTCTCTTCCTGACTGGCTTGAGGAGGTTGATTTCCGTGTCGTAGCGGTTTCTACAGATGACAGCCGTCAGCTTGCCAAGGCGAAGTCTTTTGCTGAAGGCAGAGGATGGGGAACCGATTTCACACTTCTTTTCGACAAGAATCAGGATTTCATGAGAGCAATGAATGTAACAGTTGTTCCTCATGTCTTTGTGATTGATGCCAAGGGCAAGATCGTATTCTCTCACACCGCGTATGTTCAGGGTGGCGAGGTCGAACTCTTCGAGGCTGTCAAGAAATCTGTACGCAAATAGTACGACCATATGAAACGGACTTTTCTCGCGGTTCTGGTCTTTGCTGTATCCGTTTCCCTCTCTGCTCAGGAGAAAAAGGATTGGGGATATGTGACAGGAAGCCTCGAATCCAACAATAATGTATATGTTGAGGATGCTGAAAACAACTTCTATCCCTCGATGCAGCCTCAACTCAAGGATGACAATATCTTTGCATCTAATGACTACCTGAAGGTGGACTACTACAAGGGCCGCCTTTCGGCAGGTCTTCAGATGGAGGGATATTTCCCTACTTTGGTAGGCTTCCCTGTTTCCGAGAACAATCTTTCCCTCTCCAATCTTTATGTCACATGGAAGGACAGGGCGTATTCGGTTACGGCCGGTACTTTCTATGACCAGTTGGGAAGCGGCCTCCTTTTCAGAAGCTGGGAGGACAGGATGCTCGGACTCAATAATGCCATGCTTGGAGCCAGGGCGACATATAATTGGGAAAACAAGGTCGCAGTCAAGGCTTTCTGGGGCATTCCGCGTCTTGGTAAGGTCGGCGACAATCGTGCGATGACTTACGACGGCCCATTCTTCGGTCTTGGACTCACTGACGTCAATGTTGCGGGTGCTGACGTAAGTGTCTCGCTTTCACAACTTCTCGGAATAGATGCGGTCTCTCTCTCTCTGGAAGGCTCTGTGCTGAACAAGCATGAGGCTGTAAGTGAGCAACTTGCGGCTGTAGGATGCAAGGAGAACAATATCGGATGGTCAGGACGTTTCAATATGGATTATGACGGATTCTTCTTCAAGGGAGAATATGTCGGTGCGGGAAAGCAGGTCATGGATGCCCTGTCTGCCGCTTACGGACGTAAACCGGATAACGCCAACGCCCAGCTCGTGGAGTTCGGATACAACGGAAACGGACTTGGTCTTACCTTTACGGGTAGACGCATGGAGCGCATGACTCAGAAGATATATGCCTATGACAGTAATCAGCCGGGATATGGTTCTGCAGTCAACATGCTTTCTTATCGTCCTGCGATGACGACCCAGTACACATACATGCTCATGACCCTTAATCCTTACAGCCCGGAGATCGGAGACAAGGCTCAGGCTGCGGGTGAGATCGGTGGTCAGGTCGATGCCTTCTATAATTTCCGTCGCGGAACGAAGATCGGTGGAAAGAGAGGCATGAAGGTTCACGCCAACTTCTCTACCTGGTATTCCCTCAATGCCGATGGCGGCACAAAGGGTGGGGAGTTCCTCTTCCGTGACTTCAGTTTCGATGTGGAGAAGCAGTGGACAAAGAAGTTCAAGAGCGTGCTCATGTACTCGATGCAGGACTACAACCACATCAGCATGACCACCGGCAACAATGTCGGACTTGCTCATGTCTTTGTGGCTGACCTTCTCTATAAGTGGACTTCAAGACTGTCCAGCCGAATGGAACTTCAGTATCTTTCGTCGAAGGAAGACCAGAAGGACTGGATGGCAGGTCTCATCGAGGTCAACTTCGCGCCGCACTGGAGCGTGTTTGCTAGCGATATGTGGAACCACGGAGATACCGGAATGCATTATTACAATGCCGGTGTAAGTTTCTCTATGTCGAATATCCGCGTTGCCGCTGGCTACGGACGCTACAGAGCCGGATACATCTGCTCAGGTGGAGTGTGCCGTATGATTCCTGCATATACAGGCGCCAACCTCAGCCTGACCGCTTCATTCTGATCCTAATGTCATTCCCGACTGAGCCGATATGTCATTCTAAGTGAAACCGATACGTCATTCTAAGTGAAACCGATATGTCATTCCGAGCGAAGTCGAGGAATCTGAAACAAAGAAAATAATACTACAACTATTATAACTATCAACTATTAACTAATTCATTAAAATTATGAGAAAGACATTCAAATTTTTCTGTGCTGTAGCCATTGCGCTTCTCACAGTGTCTTCTTGTGGTAAGATCTGGGACGAGTTCGACGCTGTTCACAGCGAGATCGATGCTCTCAAGGCAAAGATTGAGGCTCTTGAGAAGGACCTCAATGCCAAGATCGCAACTATCAATGCAACACTCGGTGACCTCGAGGGTCAGGTAGCTGTCGTTGACGTAAAGAAGGAAGGTGAAAACTACATTCTTACATTCAAGGATGGCAGCAAGCTCACAATTGCAGCTTCAGGTACTGAGGGCTTCGTTACTACAGTTGTCGGTGCTGATGGCAACACTTATTGGGCAATCATTGACCAGAACGGCGAGCCTCAGATTCTTGATGCAGTCGTTCATCCTGACACTCAGCTCATGTTCTCTGTTGATCCTGAGACTTATGAGGTGTCGGTTTCTTATGACAACGGTAAGACATGGATCCCTACAGGAGTATTCGTGAAGGATGATTCTACAATCAACATCGTAACAGGTTTCCAGTACAATGAGGGTGATGACTTCCTTACAATCACAGTAGGTGGTACTCAGTACAGACTTCCTGTATACAAGGATGACACTTCTTCAATCGTTCCTGGCCGTGCTCAGTTCTTCCTCCACTACGAGGGTGTGAAGTCTGTTGCCCTTACTGCAACTGACATCGCAGAACTTTACGTGATGGCTAAGCCAAACGGTTGGAAGGCTTCGATCGAGGATGATGTCCTCGTAGTGACTGCTCCTACAAAGGCTGCCGTACTGATCGGTGCTGCCGAGACTGAGGGTGAGATCCTTCTCCATGCAACAAATGTTGACGGCAAGTGCAAGGTGGCTAAGATCGAGGTTACTACAGGTCCTGGTCTTACTCTTGCTGTTGACGCTAAGGGTAACATTACTGTCGAGAACTCTTATGTGGGTGAGAAGACTACAATGTGGGGTGATGTGATGTTCGGATTCTCTGACTTCGTATTCGGTCTTGCAACTCCTGAGGACTTCCTCGCAGATCCTGAGGCATATGTCGAGACTTTCAACAACACTTGGTATGCACCTAATTACAGTGATATCATCCTTCCTTCAATGTACAACATTGTTATGCAGGGTGAGTATGTAGAGGGTGAGTATGAGACTGACATCATTAAGACTACTGTTTCGGAGATTTACTACAACTGCAACTATCAGGATCTTCCTGCAGGTGCTCACTACGTTGTATGGGTCGCTCCTGCAGATGCTTCAAAGGAAGGTGCGGCAATCATTGATGACATGATCTAGGTAGAGTATGTCAACCTCGTTCATGAGGTTGAGGTGAAGTCAGTGTCATATTCTGACGTAACCATTTCTGCAAATGTTGCTGGTGCATCTTCATATGTCATCGGTTGTGTAGCGGAGAGCTATTACAATTCTGAATGGAATCCTGCTACATTCGAGGAATATATGAACCAGCCTATGGGTGGTCCTTGGACAGGTTTCAAGAACTATGGCGCAGCAGAGGCTCTTGGTGTAGTAGTTCCTGCATCTGACGTTCCTGCAGAATTCAACCTCAGCGACATCATGGGTGAGAAGCTTGCTTTCAATGAGAACTACAAGGTATGGGTAATGCCGCTTGTTGACCATAAGGCGATCCTTGATGAGGAAAATTCATTCCCTGAGGAAGATTACTATGTTTATGATTTCTCTGCATTCGATTTC
>JAEIGA010008072.1_pt1 | contig 15957 bp, 11 predicted proteins | sample 9270691 | NCBI WGS metagenome assembly JAEIGA01 (sample SAMN17057246, study PRJNA624740) | gut metagenome | biome: biome; isolation source: fecal sample | host: Bos grunniens | place: China: Xizang | collected 2019
AAGGTATCCATCAAGACAAGAGCAGAAAGAGCGATGGAAGAGATCATCCATGACATGGGCCAGCTTGCTGTAGATGCCATCAAGGATGCAGGTCTTGAAGTAAAGGATATCGAAGCTATCGGTATCGGTTCACCCGGAACACCTGATAACGATGAAGGTCTTCTTGTATACTCGAGCAACCTTCCTTTCAACAAAGCTCCTATGAGGAAACTTATAAGGGAAGTCGTTGATCTCCCTGTTTATATCGACAATGACGCTAACTGTGCTGCCATGGCAGAAGCTGTTGCAGGTGCAGGCAAGGGCGCTAAAGATTCTGTTACCATCACACTGGGAACAGGCGTAGGCGCAGGCGTTATCATTAACGGAAGAATCTTCTCCGGATTTAACCAGGCGGGTTCAGAGTTTGGTCATACAGTTCTCGTATCCGGCGGTGTTCAGTGCGGATGCGGAAGAAAGGGATGTTTTGAGCAGTATGCTTCTGCTTCAGCTCTCGCAAGAATGACCAGAGAGGCTGCTGAGGCAAACCCTGATTCACTTCTTAACAAGGTTAAGGAGCAGGAAGGTGAGTGGAATGCCCGTATTGCTTTCATCGCTATGCGTGAAGGCGACAAGGTTGCAGAGCAGGTAGTTGACCAGTACACAGATTATCTTGCAGATGGTCTTGCAAATGCGATCAACACATTCATGCCTGAAGTTCTTGTTGTAGGCGGTGGCGTATGCGGCGAGGGTGATCCTCTCCTCATCCCGATGCGCGAGAAGACCATGTCACGTCCTTATTTCGGACCCGGAGTTCCGAAGACACGTATCGAGCTGGCCCAGATGGGTAACGATGCTGGTATCGTAGGTGCTGCCATGATGGGTAAGTCCTGCGTTGATGACGGTAAAAACGGCAAGTAATTATGCCGAGAATAGCCTTCATTACTGAATTTGACGGCACGGATTTTGCAGGTTTCCAGTCACAGGAAAATGCAAGGGCTGTTCAGGATGTAATAGAGAAGGCATTAGAAGAGTTATACAAAGAAAAGATCAGACTTACGGGGTGCTCACGCACTGACGCAGGTGTGCATGCAAAATGTCACCTGAGCCATGCGGACGTCCCGTTTGTTATTCCTGAAGATAAATTCCCTTTGGCGATGAATGCGCTGCTTCCTGATGATGTTGCAGTGAAGAAGTCTTTCTATGTGAGTGATGAATTCTCTGCCAGATTCGATATCAAAGGAAAGCGGTACATTTACCGTATTTATTCTTCACCGACGAGAAGTCCTCTTCTCGACCGCAATGCTTACTATTGCCCAATTAAGCCTGACATCGCGAAAATGCAGGCCGCCGCTAAATATTTTGCCGGTGAGCATGATTTTGCTGCGTTCTGTGCAACGGGCGGATCACAGAAGACTACGGTAAGAAGGCTTTTCGGAGTTAATGTTCGCGAGACGGGAGAAGATCCCTGTCAGATCGAGATCGAAGTTTCCGGTGAAGCGTTCCTCTACAACATGGTCAGGATAATTGCAGGAACACTTCTTTATGTGGGGCAGGGTAAGATCGAGCCTGAAGAAGTTGAGAATATCATTGCAAACTGTGACCGCAGCATGGCGGGAAAAACGCTGCCTGCCAAGGGTCTTACTCTGGAAGAAGTCTACCTCCCCGATTAACGGACAATCGACTCCTTTTATATTAATAAAAGATTTCTAAGGTGATATAATTATTCAAATGCGGGCCGGAATACCCGCATAATTTAAAAAGGGAGGATTAATCTATGGTCAATTGGTGGGTTATCTGGCTCGCCATTGCAATCGTCATGCTGATCATTGAGGCTGTGACCACAGGTTTGGCAACGCTCTGGTTCGCCGTTGGCGCACTCGTAGCGATGATAATGGACCTTTGTGGCGCATCACTCACTTCGCAGATCATAGTGATGGCGGCTGTTTCCGTAGTATGTTTTGTTCTTTGCATGGTCTGGATAAGACCGAAGCTCGAGACGCTTCGCAAGAAGAATATCCAGCATACCAATGCAGACAGACTAATCGGAAGAGAAGGGATAGTAACAGTACCGCTTAATGCTGCCGAATGCAAAGGTCAGGTTAAGGTCGACGGACAGATTTGGAGTGCGAAGGCTGACACTGACATAGCTGAGGGAGTTAAGGTAACTGTAAAAGCAATTGAAGGTGTAAAACTCGTAGTTGAGATATCACCAAATTATGGAGGATAACATTATGGCATTTCCAATCGTAGGAATCACAGCAGGCGGAGTAGTAGGAATCGCAATCGGAATCATCATTCTTCTTGTGCTCATACTGCCTAACATTAAGATCGTACCGCAGGCAACAACGTTCATTATCGAGCGCCTCGGAACATACAGAACAACATGGGAGACAGGTTTCCACATGAAGGTTCCTTTCATCGACCGTGTTGCAAAGAAGATCTCTTTGAAGGAAAAGGTAGCAGACTTCGCACCTCAGGCCGTTATCACAAAGGATAACGTTACAATGCAGATCGATACTGTCCTTTTCTATCAGATCGTTGATCCTAAGCTCTATACATACGGAATCGAACGTCCTATCGTAGCTATTGAGAATCTCTCAGCTACAACACTCCGTAACATCATTGGTGACCTGGAGCTCGACCAGACACTTACATCAAGAGACATCATCAACACAAGAATGAGAGAGATCCTTGATGAAGCTACAGACCCCTGGGGCATCAAGGTAAACCGCGTTGAGCTCAAGAACATCATCCCGCCTAAGGAGATTCAGGCAGCGATGGAGAAGCAGATGAAGGCTGAGCGTGAGAAGAGAGAAAAGATCCTCATCGCAGAAGGTGAAAAGGAATCTGCAATCAGAGTCGCAGAAGGTGAAAAGGAAGCAGCTATCCTCAGAGCTGAAGCTAAGAAGCAGGCAGCTATCAGAGAGGCTGAAGGTCAGGCACAGGCAATTCTCGCAGTACAGGAAGCTACTGCAAAGGGTCTCCAGATGGTTAAGGACGTCGGAGCTGATGACGGACTTATCGCCATCAAGGGTCTTGAGGCATTGGAGAAGGTCGGACAGGGTGCATCCACTAAGATCATCATCCCTTCAGATCTTCAGGGCATTGCAGGTCTTACAACAACAATAAAAGAGATTGCAAAATCATAATTAAGACTTAAGTCTTTCGGAGGTGGAATCGTATGGATTACGGTATGTGGAATGACAGAACCAACATGAGCATGCTCACAGACTTCTATGAGCTCACCATGGCAAACGGTTATCTGAACAGCGGCAACAGGGACAAGATCGTATACTTCGACATGTTCTTCAGAAACATTCCGGAGAACGGCGGTTATGCCGTAATGGCAGGCCTTGAGCAGGTTATCGATTACCTCTCCAGCCTTAAGTTCTCTGAAGATGACCTTGTGTTCCTCAAGGAAAAGTATCACTTCAATGACCAGTTCATTGAATACCTGAGAGGCTTCGAATTCTCATGTGACGTATGGGCAATCCCGGAAGGAACAGTAGTATTCCCCAAAGAGCCCCTCGTTAAGGTTAGAGGCCCCATCATCCAGGCACAGCTCCTTGAGACCGCGCTCCTCTGCACGATCAACCACCAGACTCTTATCGCTACAAAGACCGCGAGAATCGTAAGAGCTGCAGAGGGAAGACCCGTAATGGAATTCGGTGCACGCCGTGCACAGGGCTTCGATGCTTCTGTTCTCGGTGCAAGAGCAGCTTATATTGCAGGCGCTGCAGGAACCTCCTGCACGATCTGCGGACAGCAGTTCAACATCCCGCTTTCAGGCACGATGGCTCACTCATGGGTAATGCTTTTTGACAACGAATTCGAAGCGTTCAAGGCATATTCTCTTGCTTATCCCGACGGAGCTCTCTTGCTCGTTGATACATACGATGTTCTCCGTTCAGGTATCCCCAATGCTATCAAGTGCGCGAAGGAAGTTCTCGAGCCGATGGGCAAGAGACTCAAGGGTATCCGTATCGATTCCGGAGACCTTACATACATGACGCAGAGAGCACGTAAGATGCTCGACGAGGCAGGCCTTACAGACTGTAAGATCACCGTATCCAACGCTTTGGATGAGTATCTCATCAGAGATCTTATCAGCCAGGGCGCATGCATCGATTCGTTCGGTGTAGGCGAGAGACTTATCACATCAAAGGCTGAGCCTGTTTTCGGCGGCGTATACAAGATCGCTGCAGTAGAGGCTGAGGACGGCACGATCATTCCGAAGATGAAGATCTCCGACAGTGTCGGCAAGGTCACAAATCCCTGCAGCAAGAAGATCGTAAGATTCTATGACAATGCAACGGGCAAGGCTCTTGCAGACGTGGTCATGATCGCAGATGAGGAGATCCCTAACGGCGAGCCTTATGAGATATTCGATCCTGAGAACACATGGAAGTCCAAGGTGCTCGAAAACTATTCGACCAAAGAGATCCTCGTTCAGATCTTCAAGGACGGAAAGCTCGTTTACAACAAGCCTTCCATCGAAGAGATCAGAGCAAACTGCACCAAGGAACTCGACTCTCTCTGGGATTCCATCAAGAGATTCGAAAACCCTCACAATTATTATGTCGACCTTTCACCCAAGCTTTGGAAGATCAAGGACGACATCTTAAGATCATACAGACACAGATAAGGAGAAAAACAAATGGCAAATCCTATTGTTACCATTAAGATGAAAGACGGCGGCGTTATGAAGGCAGAGCTCTATCCCGATATCGCTCCCGAATCAGTAAAGAACTTCGTAGACCTTGCAAGCAAGGGTTTCTATAACGGTCTTATCTTTCACAGAGTCATTCCCGGATTCATGATCCAGGGCGGCGATCCGGAAGGCACAGGCATGGGCGGTCCCGGATACACCATCAAGGGTGAGTTTACTGCTAACGGTTTCAGAAATGACCTCAAGCACACAAGAGGCGTTCTTTCCATGGCGCGCGCAATGGATCCCAACTCAGCTGGATCACAGTTCTTCATCATGCATGAGGATTACCCGTCATTGGATGGTCAGTATGCTGCATTCGGCAAGCTCATCGAGGGTATCGAAGTCGTAGATAAGATCGCTTCCGTAAGAACTGACTACAACGACAGACCTTTAGAACCCCAGCAGATCGATTTCATGACTGTTGAGATCTAAACTTTAAAACAGCGAATACTGCAGGATAAGGATGATGAAGGAAGTAAAGCAGATCGGAGAAGGCTCTAAGAGCAAGGCGAAAAAGACATCGCCTGCAGGGCATTCTTCAAGGGAACAAAAGACAGTAACTCTGCCGTATCCCTGGCTCTTTGCTTCCGTCATACTTTTCCTGACGGTACCGCTGTTTATTTTCTTTCTGGGCTATCTCCGCCTGACTGTAGGCATCCCGCTTACACTGATATTCGGAGGCATAGTCCTTTACTGCGTTTCCGACTGCTTGAACGATCCGGACGGTGTAAAGCTTTCAAGGCATGAAAGCGACATCGTCATTCCCGTTAAATACCTTATCGGATTTGCGGTTACGGCTCTTGCTGTTTCATTCGTATCCGGTGTCGGAGAATATATCTTCACGCTTCAGGACCACCAGTACAGACGCGCGATCCTAAGAGACCTCATCTCTTACGACTGGCCGGTAATCTACAACTATTCGACACAGACAAATCCTGAGGTAAGGGAGATATTCGGCATAGCATCAGGTGAGAGGGCTTTCTCGTATTATTTCATCTACTGGATGCCTGCAGCTCTTGCCGGAAAGATATTCGGATTTGAGTTCGGAAACTTCATTCACTTCCTTTGGAATTCCATCGGAATATTCCTCGCGCTCATTTCTTCATGCGCGGTAATAAAGAAATTTACGGCATGGGTGCCTTTCTTCTTCGTGTTCTTCTCAGGACTCGATATCCTGCCCAATGCAGTCTATCTCATGACTAAATACGAAGACTGGTACTGGCTTGAAGGCTATGTGCCCGTCATGTCTTATGTAAGCAACTTCAGGGAACTGGCAAGCGTATATAACCAGATGGTTCCGTGCTTCCTGATCGTTGCTTTGCTGCTCTTATCCCGCAACACACGTTCCATGGGTCTTACCGCAGGAATACTTTTCTGCTATTCGCCATGGGCGGTATTCGGCATCCTTCCGCTTGTCGGTGCATTGCTGTTCAGCAAGAAGCATAAGACATCCAAGGTGTCCAAGAGAGTAATGAATATCCTGAGTCCTGTAAATATTGCATCGGCAGTTTTGTTGCTGACCATTTTCGGAAGCTACTACATGTCCAATTCGGCAGCCACCGGAGTAAAGGGATTTGCATGGACTTATTACGATCACCCGGTAAGGTTCATTCCTTACTATTTCCTGTTTATCGCAGTCGAAGTACTTCCTTTTGTACTGCTCCTTAGAAAGAGCAGAAAGAAGGACATCGTATTCTGGGTTGCAATAATAACTCTTCTGCTCATTCCGTTCTACAAGATCACCGGCATGAACGATTTCTGCATGAGAGGATCGATGCCTGCACTTTTCTATTTCTGCATTTACTTGAGCGGTATTGTCGCAGACGTCATGGATGCGAAAAATACTCCTACAACTAAAAAGGGATGGCTTAAATCTGCAGCCGTCATGCTTACGGTAATTCTCATGATGTTCCCTGCATGCTTCAACCTTTTCGTAATCTTAGGATCAGTTGTAACAGGTGAAAGAAGCGATAAGGACGACATCGGTTCATTCGGAAACATTCAGGATTCGCAGTATGCCGAAGTCATTCAGGAACAGTTCTTTGCTAAGGACTTTGAGAGCAGTTTCTTCTACAGATATTTCGCTAAATAATTTAATCCTTGGATTCATCAGAAGGAATGTAGATAGGTCTTGCTTTGGACTCTATGTATGTTCTTCCGATGTATTCGCCTAAGATACCGAGGCACATAAGGATAAGTCCGCCGATAAAGAGGATGAAGCACAAGAGGGAAGGATAACCCGGAACCTCGTTGTAGATCCTTAAGATGATCGCACGGATGAAGTAGTAGATGAGATAAACGAATCCTGCAAACGCAAAGAAGAAACCGCAATAAGTTGCAAGACGAAGGGGTGCTGTCGTAAAGGCAACGATACCGTCTATCGCATATCTGAAAAGCTTCCAGAAACTCCACTTGGTCTCGCCGGCAACACGCTCGACGTTCTCGTGCTCGACCCACTTTGTGCGGAAACCGACCCAAGCAAAGATACCCTTTGAGAAACGCTGTCTCTCTGAAAGGCTTAATATGGCATCTACGACCTCGCGCTTCATGAGTCGGAAGTCTCTTGCGCCGTCGGCGATCTCGACATCGCACATGCGGTTGATGAGCTTATAGAAACAGCGCGCGAAAAAGCTTCTGATCTTAGGCTCGCCCTTACGCGTTACACGTCTTGCGGCAACAACGTCGTATTCGCCGGAATCAAGAACCCTGATCATCTCGGGAAGAAGTGACGGGGGATCCTGCATGTCGGCATCAAGGATTGCGACGTAATCGCCCTTGGCCTTCTGCATACCTGCATACATTGCTGCTTCCTTACCGAAATTTCTGGAGAAGAATACGTACTTGACCGACTTGTCGTTTGCTGCAAGTTCCTTTATCTTTTCGGCAGTCTTGTCACGGCTGCCGTCATTGACGAATATGAATTCAAAACATCTGTCGGTAGAAGACTCTGCCTTGCGTACATCACACAATGCCTCATATAAGATCGGAAGAGATTCTTCTTCGTTGTAGCATGGAACGATGAGGCTTATGAGCATTCTGATTTCCCTCCGACATTTGAAACGTCTTAATAAAATGTATTATAATCAAAAAGTTCTTTTAAAGAAATAAAAAATGCCGAAGAAAGGGCGGAACGATAATGAAAGAGCTCTCCAGTCTTGACGGCGGAAAACCCAAGAAGACAACTGTGCAGACCGGTCCCAAGCCGGCCCTCGCAAAGAAAGAAAAACCGGATCTTCGTCCGTTAATCGCATTTTTTATCACACTGGCACTTTATGCGCTGGGAATGGTGATCTATAAGAAATATCCTCTCGGCGAGAACTCCATTCTTTTAAGCGATCTTAAGGCCCAGTATGCTCCTTTCCTTGCCCTGATGAAGAACAAGGCAGGTGAGATCGGAAGCATCCCCCGGGGAAACCTTATCTCATATCTGACATATTCGTTTAAGCTCGGACTCGGCAAGAATTTCATCGGTACATTCGGATACTATCTTGCAAGCCCGATTAATCTCATCTATCTGTTCATTGATGAAGTCCAGATCGATGCGGCAGTCATTGCCATCATGGTCTCAAAGCTCAGTCTTGCATCGGCTTTCATGTGCCTTTTCCTTACACGCAAGACCGAAGACAAGAAGACAAACTGGCCCGTGCTTTTGGGAATCATGTATGCATTCTCACTCTATTCACAGGCATTCATCTTCCACATTATGTGGCTTGACGGATACATGCTCCTTCCGTTGATCCTTTTCTTCACGGATAAGTTTATCAAGCAGCAGAAATATGCGGGCCTCATCATATCTTTGCTCGTTCTGTTCGTATCGAATTACTACATTGCCTACATGGCCGGCATTGCATGCTTCCTGTATCTTTGCATCAGGCTGATCATCGAAAAGACAAACTTCAAGAAGGCGCTTCTGATCTGCGTAAAGTATGCGCTTACCGCAGGCTTTACCGCGCTCATCACGGCTGTCATGCTGGTGCCCGTCGGACTTGATACCATCAACAATGCTGACAATACGGTATCCGGAGGAAATCCTTCGATCACATATACTCCGATGACGCTTATCCATATGTTCACATTGGGCGAGCCTCAGGAATTCAATGATCTCCTGCCCGGCAATTACCCGTTCCTGTTCGTATGTATTCCCGTTGTGCTTCTCATGCTGATCTATTTCTTAAGCCCGCTGTTCAAGGGCAGGGAGAGAAAGGTTCACGCTTTCTGTTTCCTCGGAGTCCTTTTGTCGACGGCAGTTTATCCGCTTGATAAAGCATGGCACGTTTTCGATGACCCGAACTGGTTCTGGCACAGACAGTCATTCGTTTTCATTCCGCTTTTCCTCATTGTCGCTTTGAAGGTCATTTTGAGACTTAAGGACCTTGCAAGAAAAGACATCATGAAGGCAATGCTCATCATGTATGCAATGGTCATCCTCGATTTCTCATTTGGAGCGCTCTATTCCAAGGCAGACATCGTCATGTACAACCTTTGCCTCATCACGGCGTATTCCGGTCTCTTTGCAGGTTTCGGGATCCGGAAGTGGCCTGAGCAGCTTAAGGATATGCCGAGAATGATCGCACCACTGCTCAGCGGCATCACATGTTTCGAATTGCTTTTCGCAGGTCCGTTCATGTCTGCAGACATCGAGCCCATGACTTTCAATGCCGGCAATTCCAGAGAACTGATCCAGTCACTTAATGCCGAGATTGAATTCGGCGACTATGCAAATAACCGCAATGCAAGCACAGGCGCTTTCCGTGCCGAGAGCGAGAAGACTCCGGACTTCACTTCAAAGAACTATGCCGATGAAGGCGAAGCCATGTACGGCAACTATAACGGCGTGGCATTCTTCAACTCGAATTCCAACAAGAGAATGCACCGTTTCATGAAGCAGCTCGGAATGCCTGCGAACTACAATTACTTCGCTGTATGGCATACATTCGCTTGCCCTTCTGTTGATTCGTTCTTCTCCGTAAGTTCCATATCCGCAAGAAAGGATCTTTCCTTCTACAGACAGGAAGGTGAGGACTCTTATGGCACAGGCCTTAAGTTCTATGCAAACGACGATGTCCTTCCTTTGGCCTTTGCTGCTGACAGCAATGCAATGGATTTCGATTTCTACAGGCTTGAGACTGATTACACCGAAAAGAACTATTTCGCATTCCAGAACGACTGGTACCGCTCGATGTTCCCCGATGAGTTCACTGAAGATTTCTTCGTTGAGCTCGGAACCGACGTAACGGGAGAGCCCGTAATGACCAACGGCGTATTCTTTAATACGACCGAGTACGTTAACTATAAGGATCTCGAGACAACGGAAGTAAAGGATATTCCCGTTACCGCGAAGGAAGATGCATTAGGACTTGAGAAGACTGTTTACAAGCAGCTCAGCTCCAACCTTACGACCCTTTACAGAACTAATTCGAATATTCCGATCGTTGTTGAATATGAGTTCAAGGCTCCGTCTGATGATGAGCTCTACTGCTCACTCGTTACGGGAAGGATCTTGGACGGCACCAAGATCTATGTTAACGGCGTAAAGGAATACGATTTCGTTTCGAATACTTACTACTCACAGATGTTCAGACTCGGCAAGTTCAATGAAGGCGATACCGTAAAGGTTACTTTCATTGCCGAAGAGGATAAGTGGTCTTATCTCAACATCAGATTCGCAAGCTTTGATGCCGGGACGTTCTCAAAGCAGATGGCAGAACTCGATAAGACAAAAGTAAGTGCGGACACCGTTTTCGACGGTTATGCAAAGTTCAATATCAATAACCTTGATGAAGGCGACATGGTGATCACCACGATTCCTGCAGAAGACGGCTGGCAGCTTTATATCGACGGCGCTCCTGCCGAGTACAAGGTATACCAGGGCGCGTTTATCGCATTTGACGCTCCTTCAGGCAGCCACACCGCAGAGCTCGTATTTACGGCACCCGGACTTAAGACAGGCGCGATGATCTCCTGTGCCGGCATCGTCCTTTTGGCAGCATTCGTGATTATTGATAAAAACATCTCGAAAAAGAAAGAAAAACAAAACTAATTTGAGTATCTTATAATGAATCAGCAATTGGGAGGTTTTGCATTATGGATTTCATGAAAGCATATGAATTATGGTCAACAGATCCTTATTTCGACGAGGGTACGAGAAATGAGCTTCTTGCGATCAAGGATGACACAAAAGAGATCGAAGACAGATTTTACAGAGACCTTGAGTTCGGTACGGCAGGCTTAAGAGGCGTGCTCGGCGCCGGTACAAACAGGATGAACGTATACACGGTTGCAAAGGCTTCAGAGGGCCTTGCAAAGTACATTCTCTCAGAAGGCGAAGAGGCAGTAAAAAGAGGTGTCGTAATCTCTTATGACTCAAGACATTTCTCTCCTGAGTTTGCACAGATCACGGCTCAGGTCCTCGCTGCAAACGGAATTCCTTCAAGACTTTCAGATGAATTGAGACCGGTTCCGGTACTTTCTTACTCAGTAAGATATTTCAAGGCATTTGCAGGTGTCATGATCACCGCATCACACAACCCGTCCAAGTACAACGGATACAAGGTTTACGGTGAGGACGGCGGACAGGTACCTCCTGAAGCAGCAGATGCTGTTCTTTCAAATATTGAGGCTATCTCCGACATCAGGACCATCAAGATGATGGACATCGAAGAAGCAAAGGCTAAGGGCCTTGTTACTTCATTCGGACCCGAGATCGATGAGGCATTCACAAACATGCTCACAAAGCTCGTTGTTGACCAGGAAGCTATCAACAAGCAGGCTGACATGAGCATCGTTTACACACCTCTGCACGGTTCAGGCAACAAGCCCGTAAGAAGAATCCTCGAGGCAGTAGGCTTTAAGAATATCCACATCGTAAAAGAGCAGGAGCTTCCCGACGGATCTTTCCCGACAGTAAGCCTTCCCAACCCTGAGAACCCTGAAGCTCTTTCAATGGCAATCGAGCTCGCAAAGAAGACAGATGCTTCTTTGGTATTCGGCACAGACCCTGACTCAGACAGAATCGGCGCTGCTGCAAAGGTTGTCGAGAACGGCGAAGTCAAGTATAAGTGCTTCTCCGGAAACCAGATGGGCCTCATGCTTTTGGATTACATCCTTGATGCAAAGAAGAATCTCGGAACACTTCCCGATAACTCTTTCGCAGTAACAACCATCGTATCTTCAAAGCTCGTAAAGAGCATCTGCGATTACTACGGAGTTGAGCTCCAGGAGACTCTCACAGGCTTCAAGTTCATCGGTGAGAGGATCAAGCTCTACGACGAGTTCGGCGACAAGCACTTCCAGTTCGGCTTCGAAGAGAGCTACGGATATCTCTCAGGCGTTGACGTACGTGATAAGGATGCCGTTGTAGCAGCAATGCTCATCTGCAACATGGCTGCAGCTTCTTTCGAGAAGGGCGAGACACTTGCAGACAGACTTGACCACCTCTACGAGAAGTACGGCTACGGCGTTGAGCAGACTATAAGCTGCACACTCGAAGGCAAGGAAGGTATCGAGAAGATCGGCGCATGCATGGTAGAGCTTAGAAACGAGCTTACAAACTGCAAGAACCTTGCTGAGGCAAAGAACCTTCTCGGAGGTGCATCCGTAGTTGCAGTAAGAGACTATAAGGAATCCAAGCGCTATATCTTCACAGACAGCGGTGTTGAAGTGGAAGAGATCACACTTCCCAAGTCCAACGTTCTTCTCTATGAGCTGGGCGGAAACAAGGGAATCGACTGGGCCTGCACAAGACCTTCAGGTACAGAGCCCAAGCTCAAGATCTACATGGGTGTATACGATTCTGACGAGGCAACGGCAAAGGCTTCATTCGAGACCATCAAGGGTCAGGTTGAAGGATACGTTAAATCAAAGCTCGCTTAAAACGTTTCAACCAGCGGAATAATGAATTCATAGACAGCCTTGGCAAAGCCGAGGCTGTCATAATTTGCGGTGATGTATTTCGCTGCGTTTCTGGCGCCGGGTGTGGCATTGCCCATGGCTATGCCGTGGCCTGCAGCTGCGATCATGGAGACGTCGTTTTCGTTGTCTCCGATGGCGAATGTGTTTGAGCGGGGAACGCCGAGATAATCAGCAAGGCTGAGCAGCGCGTTTCCTTTTGAAGAGCCCTCAGGCATGACGTCGTAAAGATCGGGTCCCGAGCAGATAGCCTCGAGCTCAGGATCGTTCGAAAGGATGTCATAGATGGTCTTGTTGGGCTTTATCAGAAGGATCTTATTGAAGTGCGGGATAACTTCCTGCTCAGGAAAACTCCTGTCTATGTCGATTATGGGGGACTGCTTGGCGGGCTCAACGCCTACGTTATAGCCCTCAACGAAGAACTTTCTGCTCGAGCAGGGAGCGAAAAAGATTCCCTCATCCGAATAGAGAGTTGCGTCGGCATCGTTGTCCAGAAGGTATCTTAAGAGCGATCTTATCTTTCCGTCCTCAAAATCCCTGGAGGCAAACTGTTTTCTTGTTTTGGCGTCGAAAAGGGAACCGCCGTTGCTCGTTATTATCGGCACGTCGATCTCAAGGTCTTCAGCGAATTTGCCTACGAGAAAAGAAGACCTTCCCGTTGCGATCGTAAATGCCACACCTGCTTCTTTCAGGGCTTTTATGGCTTTCTTGTTGCCTTCGGGCACATCCTTGCCGGGAGCAAGAAGCGTGAAATCCATATCTGCTGCAAGAAGGGCTTTATATACTTCGGACATTGTTCTTTTCGACTCCCTAAAACGAATATAAACGATTTTACAACAAGACCTTATCTTTTCACTGTCAAATTTTAATAATATGCTCATCAGTCGTGGTTGAAGTTTGCAAAAACAATGTTTATTATTATTCAGGATTACAAGGATTATCTTTGTTAATAAAGAGGGGCTAGACTTTAATGAAGAAAAAAGCAGGACAGGGACAGGGTGGTTCAAAGCCTTCAGAGGTAAGAAGCACAGCTCTCGTACCTGTTCAGAATACAAATAACAAACCCGCGGCTTCCAAGAGCAAATCTGCTCCTGCCGCTGTAAAGGAAGAACCCGAGTTCGACTACAAGAGTCTCGGCAAGATCTCTTCCGGAGATAAGACAAGTAAGAGCCGCAGTACCAAGTCAGGTAAGAAGAGCGGCTCAAATTCTTCTGCAAATTCCGGAAGCGCATACGGTTTTTCCAATAAGAAATCCAAGAAAAAGAATCCCTTTGCTCCGATAATCGCCATCGCTGCAGCCGTTATCCTCGTTGCAGGCGCTGTTGCCGCATTACTTTACTACACAGGCGTTTTCGAAGAGAAGGTTGAAGTTACGCTTGCTGACGGTACCGTCACAAAGATCACGACTGAAGAGGCTTATGCAGAGCTTGCTACGGATAAGTTCTATGCAGGTACAGTCATCAACGGCATCGACGTAGGCGGAATGACTTACGATGAGGCGCTCAATGCGGTAACGAACACCGTTCCTGATAAGCCGCTCTCCATCGACATCAGACTCAGCCTTGCAGGCAAGCTCCTTTATCTTGATTTCTCTGACGCCACATTCGAATACAACACAAAGCAGATCCTGGACGAAGCATATGCAATGTACAGACCTGCTCCTCTTGCAGAAGGTGAAGAACCCGATCCCGTTGCACTCGTTGAGAACTACAACAATGTCCAGCAGCTCAAGAACACCCCTCTTACATATGAGACTGCTTACACTGTTCACATCGAGAGCGTTACAGAGAGGATCAACAAGGTTCTCGGTCTTTATGTTGACGAGTTCGCACTCGTTAAGGATGCAACCATCGAGGAGTTCGATACAGACACACATGAGTTTGTCATTTCTCCCGAGAAGACAGGCTATGCGATCGATGTTGAGGCTACCGCAAAGGAAGTAAAGGCACTTTTCGATTCCAAGGTTTATACGGCAGTTGTAGAAGTTCCTACAGAGATCAAGGAACCCCAGGTTACCGAGGCCATGATCAGAGAGAACTTCGGCCTTATGGGCGACTGCTCAACAAGCTGCTCCAACAACAGCAACCGTAACAGCAATATCAGCCAGGCATGTGACAATATGAACGGCACGATCCTTGAACCCGGTGAGGTTTTCTCCTTCAACCAGACAGTAGGTGAGAGAACTGCAGCCAACGGATTCAAGGAAGCAACCGTAATTCTCGGCGGACAGTACGAGCAGGGCTTGGGCGGCGGTATCTGCCAGGCAAGCACAACGCTTTACAATGCGGTACTTGAAGCAAATCTTGCGATCGTTGAGCGCAACAATCACGCTTGGCCTTCCGATTACGTACAGACAGGTCTTGATGCCACGGTCGACTGGCCGGCTCTCGACCTCAAGTTTAAGAATGATACTGATTACCAGGTCGTTATAGTCACATGGTTTGACTGGGACGACAGAACGGTTAACGCAGAGATCTACGGCCAGAAGCTCCCTGACGGCCAGTATATCGAGATCGAGGCAGAGATCACCAGCATGACTGATGCAGGTCCGGATGAATACGTTGAAGACAGAGAGCTTCCCGTAGGACAGACAAAGACCATCAGACAGGCTCACCAGGGAATTACAGCCAAGGCTTACAAGGTCTGGTACAATTCCGACGGCGAAGAGATCGACCGCGTTTACTACAACACAACAACTTACTATGCATACGGAAGAAGGATCGGTGTAGGCGTTCTCAATCCTGACGGCACTTATGCCACGATGGACAAGAATACCGGCGAGATCACATCGCCCATCATGACGACCACACCTGTTCCGACACCTACACCGGAGCCGACGGCGACACCTGCACCCACAGAACCGCCGGAAACCACACCGGCTCCGACAGATCCTCCTCCGCCGACAGACACTCCGGTGCCGACTCCGACTCCGGAACCTGATCCGCCGACGGATACTCCTGCGCCCGAACCTGAAGGTGGTGGCGGCGAAGGTGGCGAAGGCGGTGGCGGTGAAGCTACCCCGTAAGCCGGGACCAATAAGAACCATCAGAGCTCTTCTCATTTCGAGGAGAGCTCTTTCTATTTCCCTTTTTAATAAAAAATAAACTGTTAATTTGTCTCATTTATGCCCCAAATATTTTTCGAAAGGGTTTATAATTATTCAGTTATTTATAGTAGGTACATTTATGCGTAGATTTACCTGCGACAAGAAATTCCAAAGGAGATCATGTTTATGGCAGAACTGACAAAGAAAACCATGGACGGTAACGAGGCTGCTGCGTATACTTCGTATGCATTTACTGAGAACGCTGCAATTTACCCTATCACACCGTCATCGCCGATGGCTGACCACACAGACC
>JAEIGA010008073.1_pt1 | contig 15955 bp, 11 predicted proteins | sample 9270691 | NCBI WGS metagenome assembly JAEIGA01 (sample SAMN17057246, study PRJNA624740) | gut metagenome | biome: biome; isolation source: fecal sample | host: Bos grunniens | place: China: Xizang | collected 2019
CATTTGCAATTTATATGATTCCTGGTCTCTGGGGTGCGCCTTGTAAAGCGATCAGTGCCTTTGCGCCACCAATGTCTACCCAGGATTTCAACCTGCAACCCGACCAAATCGAGACTTTCAAGAACTACGAGGAAGGTATGGAATACGCTCGCAAGGTGGGCAAACCCGTATTCTTGGATTTCACCGGTCACGGCTGCGTAAACTGTCGTAAGATGGAAGCATCTGTATGGGAATCGCCCGTCGTGAAACAGAAGATGCAGGAAGACTACGTAGTCATCTCGCTCTATGTCGACGAAAAGGAAAAATTGGCTGAACCCATCGACGTCGTAGTAGGCGGTATGGAGAGAAAACTCCGCACCGTGGGCGACAAGTGGAGCTACTTGCAGCAACATAAGTTTGGCGCCAACGCACAACCTTTCTATGTGTTGGTAGACCACGAGGGTAAGCCCCTGAACCAATCTTATTCGTACGACGAAGATATTGATAAATTCGTACAATTCCTGGACAAGGGTAAGGACGCTTTTGATAATAAGAAATAATCCCTGTCGCAGTTGATAAAAAAGGAGTCAAGCATCAAATTCCAAAGCGAAGAGGCGCTGTACCGCCACACTTCGGGGCTTTGATACTTGACTCTTTTCTTTTTCCCTCAGACCTTTTTTCACCGAAACTACACCTGACCTGCACACTATCCTATGATTTCGATCCTGATCCCTACGCACAATTATAATTGTATATCCCTGGTGACCGATCTCGCCGCTCAGGGCGATGCACTCGTGGCACGCTATGGCGAAGAGGAGTTTGACTACGAAATCATCGTAGCCGAGGATGGTTCGACCGACGTGTTGGTGATTGAGGAGAACTCGCGCATCACAGCCATCCCCAAGGTGCGACATATTTGCAGGAAGGAGAATGTGGGACGTGCTCGCATTTTGAATTTCCTCGTTTCCCAGGCGCGATTGTCCCACGTCCTGATCATCGACTGCGACGCTCTGGTCTTCACGCCCGACTATCTGTCCACGTATTGGGAGATGCACGATGCAGCAGACGTCGTGTGCGGCAGCATACAGTCGCCCGCGCGCTGTCCATATGGTTGCGAATTGCGCTATAAGTACGAGGAGGCTGCACGAGATATTCGCCGGATGGAATACCGCAAGGCACACCCCTATGCCCATCTGTCTACGTTCAATATCCTGTTTCACCGCTACGTTTTCGACCAGACACAATTCGACGAGCGTTGCACAGAGTATGGCTACGAGGACGCTTTGCTGGGCTTGATGCTTGAATCCTTGAATTTGAAAGTAGAGCATATCGACAACCCCCTTATCCACAATGGTATGGACCCAAATGCCGTGTATCTGAACAAAGTGGAGACAGCCCTGCGCACCTTGCATCATTTGGGCGAACCCATGCATTCGGCCTCGGCTCTGGTGGGATTGGTGCGTCGCATCCAGCGCTGGCATCTGACGCCGTTGTGCCGTCTGGCCTATCGCTTGACTCGTCCCCTGCTCCATGGACAATTGATGAGCCACAACCCCAGTATGACGTGCTTGAAGTTGTATAAACTGGGCTACTATTTGATGTTGGACAAGAAAAACAAACCTCGAAAAAAATAGGCTTTAAAAATAGTTTTTTTTGCGACGTCTCGTAAAAACTTTGCGACGCCTCGTGAAAATTTCGCGACGTTTCGTGAAAAAAGAGTCTTGGCTTTTTACAACAAAGTCTAATCTTTTTCTCGCGACACAAAATGATACAAAAATACCGCCAACTGCATCGCGCAATTGGCGGTACTTTTTATGTATTTGCCAAGGTGAAATTCGCCCAGGATTACTTGTCTTCAGAGAAGAGTGGGTCCCAAGCGGGCAAACGTGTTGGTTCGTGGTTGTAGAGTTTCAAGAGCTTTTCGGGCACAAAGCGCTTTTCAACCACGACACGGAACATGTATTCGTCAAACCACTTGTCGGTCATGATCAAGTGACCCTTTACACCGCTGTTGGGGCCCCAAGAATTTTCTACCATCCACTTCGTAGGCTTGCCCTCTGCATCCAGATCCACTGCCATCAGGGTCATCGCGTGGCTTGAAGCAGATGCGAAAGTGCGGATGCGGTCTGCCTTGTCCAAGGGGAAGTCTGTGTCGAACAAGGTTGCGTAGTCGAAGTTCTCGGTGCAGAGTACGCCAGTCTTGCTATCGTAGAATTTGCCCACGTCGCAGCTGAAATACATCATCGTGCTGTCCTTGATCGACGCGATTGCGAGGGGTTTGATTTCCTCGATAGGCAGATTCAAGTAGGTCCATTGTGCGCCGTCGTACGAGTGGCGGTCCATGTCGATGGTGTAGGTGCGGTGATAGGGGCGCGAGGGGTCGTTCATCAACATCACATAGTTGTTTTTCAAATCCTCGCCCACGTATTCATCGTAGAACGATTTTGGGGTATATTCCTTGGTCGAAACGGGACGGCCATTAGCATCCTTCATCGTCCATTTGAAGGTAGTAGGAGGTTCGCCCAGGCAAGTGCTCAGGATGCGATAGATAGTGCCGAGCATCTCTACTTTGCGCTTTTCGAGAACGGCGGGTTTTTGACCTTGGGCAGCACCTTGGCGGAGCGCCAAACCGTATTCGCGCAACTTCAAAGCGATGATGGCTGACATACGTGAAGTGTTGTTCGCATTGTACGACTCGGGCATCACTTCAGCAGGCACTGCGCCGTATTTCATCATCACATCCTGCACACCACAGAAGGTGCCGCCGTCGCTCAATGGGTTCTTGAACAACCATTCTACCAACTTGTCGTCCATTGGTTTCTTCGCGTTGTCGATTACCGCTTGGAGGAAGAGGTTAGACTTTTCCAATTGGTCGTAGAAGAACGAGTAAGATTGCGAGAATTGGAAGGCGCCCAAATTATACTTCTTGATCATCTTAGCACGCATCACATTCATACCAGTAAACAACCAGCAGCGACCAGAAGATTGCTGATCGGTGATACCCTTTGAGGGCACGCTGTGCGAGAAGTAAGTGTCGTTCGACGCAGGGTTGTTGGGGTTCTTAGCCAGTTGGTTGATCGACGTACCAGCCAAGGCTGTGCGCAGTGCGCGGTCTGCTGCTGTGTTGGGTTGCTCAGACTTGATTCTCTCGAGCATTTCGGGCGTGATGCCGCCCTTGCCCACTTGTGCCGACAGCGTGAGGGCTGGAGCAGCGAGTAATAGGGTCAGAAAGATTTTTTTCATATTTTTTATGTTAAGTATTTATTGTCAAAACAAGAATTATACATTTCGCATCACCCAGCCGTGCTTGTTGATAAAATCATACAGACGTGTGGTGACGAGGAATACCAGGACTGAGCTCGCCCAGCCGGCCAGTACGTCGACCAAGTAGTGTGCTTCGATATAGACGGTGGCGCCGCACAACAGGATGTAGAATGGTGCCATGTAGAGTATGTGTCGACGACGATTTCTCCAGAGTAGGAACAACAATATCGTGGCGATACCGACGTGCGATGAGGGGAATGCCGCCGTGGGGCGTTCGCCTGCGGTCTGTGCGCCGATGACGAGGCTACGGAATAGACCTTCGCTACCGGGCGAGGGACGCATTTCGGTGTGCGAGGCGAGATAGTGCCCCATATCGGGGAATACGCCCGCCGCAGCCTGGGTTTCGCCGATGGCGCAGAAGTAATATTGGGGTCCACCAACGGGCAGGAACAAGTAGACGCCGTAGTAGATCAAAAAGGAGGCGAGTACGACGAAGGCGGTGCGGTCAAAGCGCTCGGGGCAGTTGACCAGGGGTGACAATACGACGAAGAATATCATCGGATAGTAGGCAAAATAGCCCAAGTGAAAGAGTTCGCTCCACAGGGTCGAGGAGAAGTTCTGGCTGAATAGTAATGCGGGCTGCATGCCAAAGAGTTGTTGGTCGGCGCCGGCGAAGATATGGTCCAGATAGGGAAACAGACGGCAAAACTCGTAAGTCTCGGGATACCAGAAGTTGAGCAGAAACATCGGGTACAGACGGCGTATGAGCAGGGTCAACCAACAGGGGCGCCAGCGGTAGAGGGCGATGCACAGGGCTACACCTAATATAATATAGGTGCGGTGGTGCAGCATCTCATAGGGAGCTGAAAGTTTGTTGCCGTAGATAAAGATCAAAATCGTGGTGAAGAGGATGTAGGCAAACGTTGCCCACTCGACACCAAGTATGCCCTTGTTGTGATTGATAGGTGATAGTGGTTTTAGATCCATTTTTCTTTTTTATACCAAGCAACGGCTGCTCGCACACCTCGCTTGAGGTCGAATTTCGGTGCAAAGTCCAGGTCGCGCTGGGCGGCGGATATATCGCACTGCCAGTTGCGTTGTTTCATTATTCTGTATTTATCGGTGTTGAGTGTTGAACTCTTTTTCCGCCATGCGGCGAAGGTTTCGGCTATAGCGCTGACCAGGTACAACACAGCGACGGGGGCTGTGATGTGGAGTACGCGGCGCACGCCCATCTCCTGTTGTAGCAGGTCGGAGAAGGTGCGGCTGGTATACACTTCGCCATCTGTCAGGAAGTAGGCTTTACCCTTTTCGCCCTTGGTCAATGCACTGATAGCGGCTTCGGCCAGGTCTTGCACGTAGATGAAGGTGATTTCCTGGCGGCGGTAACCCACGGCGAAGTCGACATGCTGTGCGATGCTCTTGGCCATGAGGAAGTAGTCCTTGTCCCTGGGGCCGTAGACGCCCGTCGGTCTCAGGACGACGTAGTCCAGCCCTTCGATATCGCGCAGTCCCTGTTCGGCTTTCCACTTTGATTTGCCATAGACCGTATTCGGCACAGGCGCGTCTGTATCCAGGATGGGCTGGTATTGCCAAGGGCTGTCCTGTCGACGGGCCCCCTTTTCGCGAATAGCACCCATGATGCTGAGCGAACTGATAAAGACAAAGCGTCCTGCGAGGCAAGATGTCTTGACCAGCAGGCGTGCCAGACGCAGCGTGCCGTCGGTATTTGTGCGATAGAAGTCAGACTTTGTGCGACACTTGGTAGCACCCGCTGCATGTATCACGTAGTCCCAAGCGCCATAGTATTGTCGGTGCTCTTCCAGTGACTCTTCCAGTCGATCGTCCGAACTGAGATCGAGGTAGAAGAAGTGGATGCGTGGGTCCTTCAGGTAATCGCGTGAACTGCCCTTTCGGACTGCTGCCCACACTTCAAAACCTTGTTCCAGCGCGCACTGCACGATGAAACTGCCAACGAAACCGCTGGCGCCGGTGATCAGAACTGATGGAGTTTTTGTGTTGGACATATGGAAAAATGAAAGGGAGTTTTTGTCTGTAGTTTGATGAAAAAGGAGTGCGGAAAAGTATGGTAAAAATTTCGCGACGGCTCGTTAAAAAAAGGTCTAATGTTTTTTAAAAAAGGTCTAGGCTTTTTTCAACGAGGCCTTGACTTTTTTTCAGCACCCTATTTCCCGGTAAAAGGTAATGAGATGCGCTCGGCCGAAAGTTCGGTATCATTCATGAACAATCGAGCACTTTCGCGGAATTTGTCAGCACTTTCGGTGGTCAGATATTGCACTCTTCCGCCCTTGCTCAGGCGCTGTTCCATTTCGGGGTGACGCAGCAGATAGTCTGCCAACTTTTCAGACACATATTCACCTTGCGATACGATCTTCACCCCTTGTGGCACATATTTTTCGATCTTGTGAAGCAGCAGTGGGTAGTGTGTGCATCCCAGGATCAGGGTATCTATCTCGGGGTCCTTTTCCAGAATTTCGTTGATACGCTTCTCCACGAAATAGTCGGCGCCGGGCGAGTCGTATTCAAAGTTCTCGACCAGCGGCACCCAGATGGGACACGCCTGGCCCGTCACCTGAATTTCGGGATCCAACTTGCGCAATTCCAGATTGTAGGACTCCGACTTCACCGTGCCTACCGTAGCCAGCACGCCCACATGCTTGCTCTGTGTGATGCCACACACCGTCTCGACAGTGGGGCGTATCACACCCAGCACACGGCGGGTCGGATCCAGGCGGTGCAGGTCGTTTTGCTGAATGCTACGCAATGCCTTTGCCGAAGCCGTATTGCACGCCAGGATGACCAACGGGCAACCCATCTGAAAGAGTGCTTCGACCGCTTGCAACGTATATTCGTAGATCACTTCGAACGAGTGCGAGCCGTAGGGTGCTCGGGCATTGTCGCCCAGGTACAGATAATCATACTGCGGCAGAAGTTTTTGCATCTGTCGCAGGATGGTCAAGCCACCATAACCAGAGTCAAAGACACCGATGGGGCCTATGGTCTTAGATTCGTCTTGGTGCATAAGCATTAGTTGACACTATGGCGCTTGTTGGATTAGGGCTCTGTCGCCAGGAGTTTTTCACGAACGAAAGGCATAGCATCCTCTGTCAACGAGGGGTGCAGGAAGGGGTGACTGCCCACGGCACGATTGACGATGCATTCATAGCCGCGCTCTAAACCAACGGCACGGATTGCGCTGTCCAATTGTGCTTTGACTGGTGCCAGGAGTTCGTACTCTGCTGCGACGAGCAAACTGTCACAAGCCTTGTTGAAAGCCAAACTTTTCTCCATTGCTTCCTGCAAATCACGTTGGCGTTTCAGCAGGATGTTTTCAGGAAAATCCTTTTGACCTTGCAAAAAGTCTGCAAACATACGCTTGAACGTCGCATCATTATACTCTGCTTCGTTTTCATATTTCGCACGGAGATCAGCCAGTTCTGCTTTTGCTTTTACATAAGCAGGCATTTCTACGAGCAGGGAGTCATAATGTATCACTCCATACTTCACTTGAGATTGAGCAGACATAGTGGCTACTCCACAAAACAGGCTCGCGAGGAGCAGTAAGAGTGTTTTTTTCATACTTATTCTGATATATTATATATGAGTTGTTTCTGTTGCAAAGTTACACTTTTTTCCTGAGACACAAAGCTTTCGGATTATTCTGCGACGGCGGCAGCCTGCTTCTTGAAGAACAGGTAGACCTTGACCAGGCGGCGGTCGTCGCTGCTGCGATGTCGGCTCACGTAGATGGGTTCGCCTGCTGCATCGACGGTGTATTGTGGAAATTCCGCCTTGAATTTTTCGATATCATCGCCGCTCACGATCAGCACGCCCTGGTGTGGTTCCTCTTTGGCTTTGTCTATCGGAATCACGCGGTCGTCCAGATAGAAATTGATGGTGAAGGGGTGCATCCTGTTGGCTTCTACATATTCGGCGCGGTAGGAATAGATTTGCCCCGCGGGACAGAATCCCTTGATGTGTTGAGCTACGTCGTAGTCGCTCTTGATATTGAGAATCGTGGGCTGATAGTAGCCATCCAGGGCAAAGAAGAGCGAAAGCACCATCATACACAGTGACAGCGGGAAAAGGTGTGGTGCCTTTTGTCGCTCGGCGGGTAAGGTCTTGATCAGATAATAGACGACCATACCTACGGGCAGGGCTACGGCGATCATTTGCAGCAGCGACATGTGTTGACCTGCTATCGCCGAGACAAAGGCAGTGATCTCGCCGTGGCTCATTCCTGCAAACCATTCAGGACGTATGCCGCCCAAACGAATGGCAAAGAAGAGCAAGGTCAGCAGGACACACAACGCGGCAACGAAGCGACCGAACCAGAGTAGGGGGCGTGGGTTTTTGTCCCTCAACCATAGCACAAACTCGGCGATGAAATACGCCAGGAAGGGATATATGGGTAAAAGATAAGTGGAGCGTTTGCTCGCGGGAATGCAATAGAACAAGAACATCACGACAATGCTCAACAAGGTGAACAGGCGTACGTCGTCCATGCCTCGCAATCTGTCGAAGGCTTCACACCATGCCGACTTGGTCAGGCATGGTTTCAATTTCGCGCCGATCGCTGTGCTACGCATCTTGCGCCATGCTAACGGCAGTGCGAACAGGAACAACAAGGTGTAGGGAACGAAACCACTCACGACGGTTTGAACATTATACCACCAGGGGTTGATGTGCGAAGCATAGGTCATCTTGCCCAATAGTCTTAGCACGTTTTCTTCATAAATCAAGTCCAGGAAACGCTGTCCGCCGTGGGGCTGATGATACGCCAGATAGTACCAAATAAACAACGGCACCAGTGCCATTATCGCCAGTACGGCCAAACGCCAGAAGGCATACCAGAAACTGCGCTTACGCAGGAGCATATACAGTCCGACCACCATGCAGGGGAGCAAGACGCCGACGGGACCTTTCGTTAGTCCGGCGCCCGACAAGCACAGCCAGGCGATCCAGGGTAAACCTCTCTCCTTTCGTTCGGTCCATCTGTACATCGCATAGAGCGCCCCGACCATCAGTGCCGAGAGCAACATGTCCACACGACATGCTACGCCAGCACGATGTACTTCGAAATTGCTCAAAGTCAAGAGCGCCGCAATCATAGCAACCTCTGTGCCGCGACGGCGTGCATAGAAAAAATAACCAGCCAAGGTCATCAGCGACAAAGCCAACGCCGAGGGAAAACGAGAGGTGAATTCGGTCACTGCACCAGTGATGCTCGACACAGCGGCAATCATCCAGTGGAGCAAGGGTGGTTTGAAAGCTATTTCATCTCCGTTGTTGATGGGCAAGATCCAGTTATTATACTCCAGCATAGAGTATGCCACGATAGCCTCTCTAGGCTCGCCGCGAGTATTAAAAAATGTATCGCCAAGGAATAAGAACAACGACAAAAGGCATATAATACATAGTATATAGGCCATGATGCGCTGTTGCTTTTCCGTATCGTTGAAGCTAAATAGGCTCGTACTTTTTGTCAGTAGATTCATCTTTTTTGTCAGTAAGTTCAGATATTTTGTCAGCAAGTTTGTTGTCTTGCTCTAAGCCGTAGGCGGGTTGGCAGAACACCTGATAGCGTTGCTCTGTCAACCCGTCAAATATGGTTGTGATCTTTACTTCGCGAGTTTCCAAGTAGCGCCGTCGCGAGTATCCTTGATCTCGAAGCCAAGAGCACCGAGTTCGTCGCGAATCAAGTCACTTGTCGCCCAATCTTTGGCAGCCTTAGCCTTGGCGCGGAGTTCAAGCAGCATATCGATCGCTTTGCCAAATGCTTCTTCGCGGTCGGCATTGCCTTCGGCTTCGGCGCGCAGACCCAAGATGTCTACGGCAAATGTGCGGAAGGTCTGCTTCAATGCCTCCAAACCTTCGGGTGTGATGGTTTGCTTCTTGTCTGCAAGTTGGTTGATCACGCGGCATGCGTCGAAGAGGTGGCTGATCATGATGGGCGAGTTGAAATCGTCGTCCAGGGCAGCATAGCATTTTTCTGTCAGTTCAGCAGCGTAACTTTCGTTCAAAGCTCCGCCTGCCACAGGTTCTACACGTTCCATTTGTGCAAAGGCTTCCATCAATCTTTCTAGACCCTTTTGCGACGCTTGCAGAGCTTCGTTGGAGAAGTCTACGGTTGAGCGATAGTGTGCTTGCAGGATGAAGAAGCGGATGGTCATTGGTGAGTACGCCTGTTCCAACTTTTCGTGCGAGCCGTTGAAGAATTCGTCCAGGGTGATGAAGTTGCCCAAACTCTTGCCCATCTTTTGACCGTTGATGGTGATCATATTGTTGTGCATCCAGTAGCGTACCATCTGTTCGCCTTGTGATGCCACCGCCTGAGCGATTTCGCATTCGTGGTGGGGGAAGACGAGGTCCATGCCGCCGCCGTGGATGTCGAATTGTGCGCCCAAATACTTACGGCCCATAGCTGTACATTCGCAGTGCCAACCTGGGAAACCATCTCCCCAAGGCGAAGGCCAGCGCATGATATGCTCGGGTTGCGCTTTCTTCCACAAAGCGAAGTCCACCTGGTTGCGCTTTTCGCCTACGCCGTCGAGTTCGCGACTCGCGTTGATGACGTCTTCCAGGTTTCTGCCCGACAGGATGCCGTACTTGTGGTCTTTGTTGTATTTTTCAACGTCGAAATAGATCGAGCCGTTGCTTTCGTAGGCGTATCCGGCATCAAGGATTTGCTGCACCAGTTGTTCTTGTTCGATGATATGACCTGTAGCGTGAGGTTCGATGCTTGGAGGCAAACAGCCCAACTTGTCCATCGCTTGGTGGAAGCGATTGGTGAAATGTTGTGCCACTTCCATTGGTTCAAGTTGTTCCAATTTAGCCTTCTTTGCTATCTTGTCTTCGCCTTCGTCAGCATCGTGTTCCAAGTGACCTACGTCTGTGATGTTGCGCACGTAGCGCACTTTGTAGCCCAAGTGCTTCAGGTAGCGGAACACCAAGTCGAATGTGATCGCAGGGCGTGCGTGTCCCAAGTGTGCGTCGCCATAGACAGTAGGACCGCAGACATACATGCCCACGTGTCCGGGATTGACTGGACGGAAGAGTTCTTTCGTGCGTGAAAGTGTGTTATAGATAAAAAGTTTGTGATCTGTCATTTTTCTTTGTTTTATATAATTGTTTGCAAAGTTAGTGAAAGGTGAGCGAAGAGGCAAAAGAAAAAAGATTTTTTTCGTTTTGACTCTGCCGAACCGCATCCTAACTTGGCGTGAGCAAAGTTGAAAGGTGAGCGGAGAGCAAAATGAAAGTCGAAGATTTTATGTTATGCTCCACGTATCGCGGGTATCACACGGAAGATATTTTTAGTCTCACGCGGAGGGCACGGAGAACACGGAGGGCACAAGCTTCGCTGTGCTGCCATGCGGAAGGATATGGGGCTCCACGTATCACGAGTATCACACGGAAGATATTTTAAAAAGTCTCACACAGATCACACAAAATACACAGAATATTTTATCTCACGCGAATCTATAGAATCCTGAAATCTTTTTAAAACAACTAATTTTATTTTTAACCACTAATGCGCTTTGCTTCACTAATTTGCACTAATCTCCATTCGGGGTGAAAACTTGTATAGGTAGTTATTCGTGCAATTCCTTTTGCATTAGCAAATAAGATTCCTCCTATATATATTCGTGCAATTCGTGAGATCCGTGTTCAAAAATAAAATTCTGTTTATTCTGTTCTTCTGTGTGAGCCCCCTCCGTGCTCTCCGCGCCCTCCGCGTGAGTCTAAAAATATTTCCGTGAGATCCTCGCGATACGTGGGGCCCAAAACAAAAAAAGTGGGGCGCAGTCACCATTTCGGTGCTGCGCCCCACATTCATAATAACTATCTAAATTTACAATTTTTTAGATATTACCAGTAGCCGTTTCCAGCTTCTTCTTCGCCACCCCAGATAGGGTTCTTCTTGTTGGTCAACTGTTCGCCATTAGAAGTATCAACAGTCTTATTGCCGTCCATCTTCAACGACGCTGCGATCATGCCTTCAGTAGCGAGGTTCACCACGAGTGTTTCAGGTTGGATATATGTCTTTTTCATGATTCTATAGTTTTATTTGTTTATATTACTTCACGATAAACTTCTTACCGTTTTGGATGTAGATGCCACCCTTCACTGTGCTGAGTACGCGGCGACCGCTCAGGTCGTAGATAGGAGCGTTTGCATTTTCTACCTCTACAGCGTCGATAGCAGTAGTTTCACCACCGAAGTTGAAACGGAGCATATTTGCACCTTGAGTAGCTGACATTGGGAGGTAAGCCTTGAAGCCGTTGTTGAGCCAAGAAGCCCCTTCTTGTTGGTTCTTTAATGCAGTGTAGAATCCAATACCTTCCTTATTGCTCAATACATAGGAATCTTCTTCCACATATGTGCTGGCAGCAGAACCCTTCATCATAGAGTTAACTTCAGAATCATCACCACCGATAGTCAAATTGAATGTAGTTGATTCTGTAACTTCTGCATAGAGCAATACACCAGTATTTGCAGGGATTACATTGCCTACTTCTTCAAGTGAAGCATGAGTGCTATTAGTCTCAGATACATAGTAAGCTGTCAAACCTTCAGGCAATGTTACGTTGCAAGGAGCATAGAAAGTTGCGTATTTAGCTGCCGAAATAGTAACGGGGAGAGTGGTAACTTCTTCTATCCACCAACGATATCCAGCACGATCATCAGGAGTACCTGAACCACTATCTAACTTGTCGCCAGCACCATAAATTACGTTACTGCCTACCTGAATATTGTAAGTTCCTAACACAGGCTCAGAAGCCTTCATGAATGTTGCTTGTGATTCACCACCAACTTCATTGAATCTTCTATCGTTAATAGTAAGTCCCTTGGTGTATGAAATCAACTGACCATCTGAGTAACAGTAGATAGATTCATCAGTAACCGTATTGGCGAGTGTCAATCTCATATCTACAGCCTGTCCTTCTGCATTCTTATTTGCTTCTGTAGAAAGGAGACGTCTGTTTCCATCTGTACAACGGATTCGATAGAACTTACCATCTTTAGGAAGATTAATCACCAATACATCATAGAGATTAGCCAATGTACTCTTTTGTGCAGTAATTACATCATCAGTTGTTTCAGACACCTTACCATAAAGTGCTTCTGCCTCTGCGACCTTTGCCTTGTAAGTATCTACACTAGCTGCAGTATAACCATTGAGCATATCACCAGTTCTTTCTGATCCGGGGCAATCAGCGTTTGCTGAAGCAATAGCAGCAGACAATTGGCGATACAATAATGAAGGACTATCTTTTGCTTCAAACTTCACTGAAGTACCTGCGTCGCTAGCACCATCATGGAATCCCATAAAGTTGCTAGTACCACCATGGTTAGAGACATTGGTTGTACCCTTATAAGGTTTGAACGCATAGGGGAATCCGTTTACTCCTGCATAATCAATCACTTCAAAATAATATCCTGCAAAATTTGCAGTTGAATGTACGTTGGTAAGTTTTGAATTACCATTTGCTACGGTAATATAACCCAAAGGTTTGTTCTCTTCCATGAAGGGAACAATCATCAACTTACCTGTGGCAGGATCTTCCATGAAGAACCAATATGAATAAATATTATTTTGTGTATTGGTCTCCAACTTTACCTTACCACCATCGTTAGGTTTCAAAGTAAAGTAGTAAGGAGTTCCATTATTTTGTGTGGCACGACCTGAAAGAATCTGATAGCAAACAGGAGCGTTTACGTCAGTAGTCAATGTGAAAGGATATGTACGCAATGTTGCGCCATAGTTGAGTTCTTGAAGTTCGCTATAAAGAATTTTTGCAGCCAATGGACACCAATCTGCAGGTCTTTCTGCGGGCTGTTCTACTAAAGTATTCTTTAACTTCAATAGTACATTTGCCTTACTTGCATAAGTTTCATTTACATCTACAAGATTCAGTCTAAATTTGCCCAAAGCGAAGAATACATGGCCATTGCGACTATCGTTATTAGTAGTTGCGGTAACTACAAAGCGGAAATAGCGATATGCCTTACCATTGCCAATAACATTTGATTCGTATTCAATCAAGCCATCAGGCAAGTTAGTCAGAGTTGTAATATCTTCGTATGTTGTACCATCGACACTACCCTTAATGATCATAGTCTCAGGGTTGTTATTATGGTTGTTGTGGCGTGCTCTATAACTGAAGGTAATGTACTTTGAAGTCGTACCTTCTCCCAAATCTACCTGAATGTAGTGAGGTTCAAAGTACTTAGAACTATAATCCGTATGCATAAAAGTATTGTCATCGTCATCCAACAACGCAGCAACACCACCACCATCAGCACCCCCTGAAAGGGCATTATACTCAGCAGGACAAGTTGTATTGCCTAGAGTCAAAGCGAATGGATTGAAAGAGAAACCTGCAGCCGTTAATATTTCATTGGCTTTAGTAATTTGTCCATCGACTACAGACGTTAATGCAGAATACTGGCCATCTAATATTTCATCAACAACACTTGCATCTACTTCTTCAAATTGCCAAAGTGATGGATTTACATTAGTATAATTTTCACCAGACTTATCTGCCCAGCGCCAACGTACAATATTTCCATTAGAGTAGTGAGCATACGCTTCTGTTTCAGGAAGTGCAGACGTATTATAAGTAAAGTAGAAATAATCGGGAGTTTCGCTTGTAGCTGCTTCTGCCTTACCGATGTAGAATTTTACTGCATTTTCAGCTGTGCCCCAAAGCGAATAAAGAGCATCTACATAGTTAAAGTAACGATTGGAGAAAATGCTCTTCAAAGTGTAACCTTGATAGTTGTCACCTTGCACATACCAAATCTGCTGGAAATCATTAGCGTCTTTATCTTTGGTCGTGAGAACATTACTTTCTTGGTCTGTAATGGTCTTGTTCGCATTTGCCTTGTTGATAATGCGATAGTACTTACCTGCACCTACATTGATGCTGGGAGTACGCAACTGCCAAAGTGAACAAGCATTGCCCGCACCAGGACCACCACCATGTGAATTTAATTTCAAACTATTTGTACCACCATTATTGTTGAGATACAAATCTGTTTTTCCTTACGCAGCCAACGACACGTAACCAGCAGAGTGACTAGGAGCATTAACTACCCAAGTTGTTTTATTCTCATCACTTAATACAACATCAGAATTCTTGTCGCCTGTAGCATAAAGATACTTACCTGACACTTCACTCTTGATATAGAAACCATTTTCTACACCTTCGGCAGCTTCAAACACAAAACTTGTAGGTGCTTCAGAACGACCATGAACAAAAGTTCCATTATCACCAATGAAACCAACGTGATCTGTTGCTTTACATTTAAGGGTATAACTCTTACCAGCAGTAGGACTTGTTGTAAGAATCTGTCCCCATGCCATTCCCACGCACATGCAGAATAGCATTAAAAGAGAAGTAATTTTTCTCATAGATTTTAATTTAGATATAATTTTGGATTAGGATAAATTTATTGCTTGGTATATAGCAAAAGAGTACACCGCATGGAGTACCACCATCTCGCTCGTGGGAGAGGTAGCATACATACGGAGATACTTTAGACGGGGCAAATTTAATGCCTTCAACTGATATACAAAGGGAATAGAGGGAGAAATGTGCTAAAAAAACGACGAAGGGGGAAAATTAGACGATGAATCAGGGGGGAGGGGTGACAAAATGAAGGATGAGTCTCCACGTATCGCGGGTATCACACGGAGGTTTTGGGCACACGAATTTTATGTCTCACGCAAATCTTGGGAATCTATAGAATTTGTTTTAAAAAGATACATGTGATACACGTGATACGTGGATTTTTAGGGGCTCACGCAAATCTATGGAACCTTTTAAGGCTCACGCAAAATTCGCAGAAATCGCAGAGGGCACAAGCTTCGCTGTGCTGCCATACGGGCGAAAATTCTCCACGTATCGCGGGTATCACACGGAGGTTTTGGGCACACGAATTTTATGTTTCACGCAAATCTATGGAATCTTTTAAGGCTCACGCAGATTTCGCAGATTTCACGGAGAGCACTTGCTTCGCTCGTGCAGCCATACGGGCGAAAATTCTCCACGTATCGCGGGTATCACACGGAGGTTTTGGGCACATGAATTTTATGTCTCACGCAAATCTAAGAATCTACGAATCTTTTTTAGAAGAATTTTTATAGATTCCCTAGATTTGCGTGAGATTTTTTGTGTTTGCAAAGTGATAGTAGTCTCACGCAAATCTGGGGAATCTTGGAATTTGTTTGATAAATATATATGTGATACGCCAACTCTGCGATTTCTGCGATTTCTGCGTGAATTTAAGAAGATTCCATAGATTTGCGTGAGATATTTTTCTATGGGATTTTGTGTGAGCTAGAAAGGGGGGATGAAAAAAAGGTTAGACCTTGTTGAAATTTCGCGACGCCTCGTTAAAATTTCGCGCCGCCTCGTTCAAACAAGGTCTAACCTTTTTTTATGAGAGTAAATGATGGTGTATCCTACACCAGAGAGTAAGCCGTTTATTTCACATGCTTTTCGCCGCGATCGTTGATATATACGCCGTGAGCGGGAGTGGTGATTTGGCGGCCGCCGAGGTCGTAGAGCTTGGTGTCGCCTGCCTGGCCATTAGTCAGGACTTGGTCGAGACCTGTCACTACCTCTTCGGTCTTTTCAAAGGTCCATGTGCTGGCACCCCAGAATGGTTTCATCAGGATGTA